>Ga0335069_10006383_pt1 | contig 17154 bp, 18 predicted proteins | sample Lox_Sample_11_FD_206714 | JGI IMG/M metagenome (GOLD analysis project Ga0335069, IMG submission 206714) | Soil microbial communities from Loxahatchee National Wildlife Refuge, Florida, United States - Lox_Sample_1.1 | ecosystem: Environmental > Terrestrial > Soil > Wetlands | place: USA...
CGAGCGCGTGGTCCGCCCCGGGTGTTCGCATGGTGATGGCCACGGTGTCGCCGGCGAGGCGAATCTCCAGCGGCTCCTCGACTGCGACCACGTCCGCCCGCGCCGGCGCGGCGGTGCCCTGGGTCACGCGGCGACACGGTCGTTCGACGGTTCCTCGGTTCCGCACGTCGGGCACGCTACCCCCGGGCCGAGGGCGGGGCGAGCAGCCGGCGCGTGCAGCGCGTCGCGCACCCGCTCGAAGCCCGGCGCGGCGGCGAGCCAGAACGGCGCGTCGTCGAGCCGCACCAGTCCGTGCAGGTGCATGCCCTCGCGGTCGCGCCAGGGGCAGTCACCGAGGACGCGGCGCAACGCGGCACCCGAGGCGTACTCGGTGGCGTGGATGACCCCGAGGGACGCGGCCGCCCGGGTCAGGCGCGACCGTCGCGCGAGCCGGGTGTGCAAGCTCTCCAGCACCTGCCCTGCCCCGTCGATGGGGTGCATCCAGAGGCAGGTGCGCGCGGCGAGCTTCCTGTGCCGAGCGGCGCAACGTGCCGGCCAGGTGGGTGTCTGGAACTGCGGAGGGACGACCTGGCATGCTGACGTCCATGTACCGATATTCACTCGCCATCCTGCTCGGCGTTTCGTTCGGCGCTGCGGCCCACGACGACAAGGGCGCTTGCGACGAGGGCCAGGCCCAGGCCGCGCGCGCATCCAGCCCCACGGTGAAGTCGGGCGCGGTGCTGGCGCGCGGTGAGCCGCTGCCGAAGGACCAGGCCCCGGTGCCGCTGTCGGCCGTGCTGAGCAAGCCGGAGGACGGGCGGCAGGTCCTGGTGGAAGGCGTCGTTCGCCGGGCGTGCAGCCAGATGGGGTGCTGGATGGAGCTCGCCCCGGCCGAGGGCGGCGCGGGGGTGCGCGTCACCTTCAAGGACTCCGCCTTCTTCGTCCCCACCGACTCGGCCGGCGCGCGGGCGCGGGTGCAAGGGACGCTCAGGGTGGCGCAGCTCTCCGCGGCGCAGGCCGAGCATCTGCGGGCCGAGGGCGGCGCGATGGCCACCGGCGCGCAGCGCGAGGTCCGGCTCATCGCCTCGGGCGTGGAGCTGCGGAGGTAGTCGCTGGACGTCCGGTTCGCACGGCCGGCCGATGCCGCGATGCTGGCCGCGCTCGGCGGCCGGCTCTTCCACGAGGCCTTCGCCCGGGACAACACGCCCGCGGACATGCGGGCGTACCTCGCAGAGCACTTCACCGAGGCGGCCCTGGCGCGGGCGCTGGCCACTCCCGGGATGCGGCTGCTCGTGCTCGAGGACCAAGAGGTGCCAGTCGGGTGGGCGTTGCTCGTCGCCGGCACGTCCGCGCCGCGACGGGCGGAGCCCGGGAGCGCCAAACCGCCCGAGCCGGTCCGGCCCGGGAAGGAGGTGGAGATTCGCCGCTTCTACGTGGATCGGCGTCTGCACGGCGGCGACGCGGCGCCGACGCTGATGGTGGCGGCACTCGCGCAGGCGCGGGCGCTCGGTGCCGAGGCGGTGTGGCTCGCGGTGTGGGAGCGCAATGCCCGCGCGCAGGCCTTCTACGCCAAGCACGGCTTCCGCCGGGTGGGCGCCCAGGCGTTCCAGTTCGGCGCCGACACCCAGACCGACCACGTCCTCCTGCGCCCGGTTTCCTTCGGGGTGAGCCTGGCCATCATCGCCGGCGGCGGCGCCACCCGGCTGGGCGGGACGTGCAAGCCCCTGCTCCGGGTGCGCGGACGCACGGTGCTGGAGCGGGTGCTGGGACTCCGGACGCTGGCCGACGAGGTGCTGCTGGTGTCCGCCGACCCGCGGCTTCCGGACGCGGGGCTCTTGCGCGTGGAGGACGTGGTGCCCGGGCGTGGGGCGCCGGGCGGGGTGCAGGCGGCGATGGCGCAGGCGCGCACGCCGTGGGTGCTGGCGGTGGGCGGCGACATGCCGTTTCTGGACGGGCGTGCCGTGCGCCCGCTGCTCGAGGCGCGCAGCGACGGTCTGGACGCCGTGGCCTACACCGTCTCGGGACGGCTCGAGCCGCTGGCGGCGCTGTACCGGAGCGCGCTCGCCCCGCGCTGGGCGCAGGCGCTCGGCGGCGCGGGCGCATCCTTCCGCGCGCTGTGGGATGGGCTCCGGGGACGGACGCTCCCCGAGTCGGTGCTCCGAGACGCCACCGGAGACACGCGCGCGGTCGTCAGCCTGAATCTTCCCTCGGACGTGGCCACGTGGGTGGACGCCCCACCAGATCCCGACGCGTAAGTGCCGGTCACTCCGGGCGGTTTCCTTGCGCCGGGCGAGGGGCCGCTGCTACCGTCCAGAACTCCCTGTGGCGATGGTGAAACCCTTCGATCGGGCGGTCTCGGGCTTCAACCACAACATCACCCACGCCGGTCGGGTCTTCCACGTGCAGACGGAGGACTCGGGGATGAACAACCCCAACATCATCACCCACCTGTTCGTGGGCGGGAACATCCTCGCCAGCAAGAAGACCTCCTACGCCGAGCTGCTCAAGGCCGAGAACCTCCAGGAGCTGGTGCGGCAGCTGATGGAGGACCAGCACAAGCAGATGCTCCGCAACGTGGTGAGCGGGGTCTACGACAGCGTCGACGGCGCGGCGCACGCCTACCAGCCGGGACAGCTCGCGCCTGCCGCCGAGGGGAAGGGAAGCACCAAGCACGCGCCGCCCCGCTCGACGCTGCCACCCGAGGTGGAGGCGGCGCGGGCGCTGAGCACGCCGCCGCAGATGAACGAGATGGGTGCGCAGACGCTCTTCGGCGAGGACCTCATCAGCGAGAAGAGCCTCGACGAGGTCATCCTCAACTACCTCGCCGGAGAGACGGAGGGCTGAGGAGGGCAGCCGCCCGGGTGGGCGCGAGACAGGCGCGTCGAGCCTCTCCTCCCGCATGCTCGGGGTGGTCCCTGGCCGTCGTTCCCAAGACGCCGGAGGACTGGAAGTGGCGGGTGTTCTACGCGGGGCGAGTCCGGGACGCGGGGGGCGATCCTGATGGCCGGGCCGGCGGGGTTCCGGGTGCTCTCGATGGACGACCGGATGCCGCGGGATCTTCCGTACCCTGCGGCGCTCGAGCCAGTGGCTCGCGGTCGCGGACGCGCCGGGGACCCGCGAGTACCACGACGAGGTCGCGTGCTTCTTCGATCGGCACCTCGGGACATGCGCCGCTCGTCAGCGGCGGCCCGCGTCCGCGTCGCCCCGGCAGAAGGCGAGGCGCCTGGCCACCACCTCGAGCGGGAGGGCCACCTCCAGGGACAGCGCACCGCCCTGCGCCGGTGACACGCGGGCGAAGCTCAGGAGCTCCGCGGTCTCGTCGTCGCCGCCGGCGCGGGCCTGCGCCCTCGAGAGGGCCAGCGCCCCGCCGAGCGTCTTTCCCAGGTCCTCGAGCTTGCGCGCGTCCTCGCCCGAGACGTCGGCCACCAGCGCCACGTCCCGCCGAGCGTCCAGGTGCACCTCCACCCGCGAGGCCGTCTCCACCAGCGCCGTGGCCCAGGCCTCGTTTCCGCCGAGTGTCCTGGCCAGGTCCGGTCCGGAGACGACTCCGTACAGCTCGCCGTAGCTCTGCTCGGGCGAGAGCAAGGGCCGGGGGGCAGCTCCCCGCCCCTCCACGGCGTCGAGGACGCGGCGCGCATCCTCCTCCGAGTCGCCGAGGTGGAGGAGCGAGTCGCCCCAGCGGGTGGCGACGAGCGTACTTCCGCCGTCGGTGCGCGGATCGACCGCGGTGATCTGCCCCCGCTCGCCATAGGGCGCCCCGGTGGCGGTTCCGAGCAGCCCTTCCCAGTTGGCCCGCCGGAAGTCGCCCGAGACCACGATGCCGTGCTCGGTGATGCCCACCCGGTCGACGTCGCGGAGCGGGTCGATGCCCATCCGCTGCAGTGCCTCGAGAGCGTTCCCCCGCCCGTCGCGCGCGGCGAGGCAGTTCAAGAGAAGCTCGCCCAGCGGCGAGTTCCGGAGCGCGTTGACCTCCAGCACCAGCCCGGACCCCGCGCCTCCGGCCGAGAGGGCAGCGAGCATCGGGTCACGCACCTCGGTCCGCGGTGCGCCCGCATCGGCAGGGGGCCGGGTGAGCCGGGACAGCATCCGCTGCCGCTCCGCCGGCCGGAGCTGGCGCGGCATCTCCACCTCGGGGCGGGGGACCGGAGCGTGCGGCTCCGGGATGCGCACCAGCCACGCGGCGGCGATGACCAGGAGCCCCGCGGCGAGCAGCCACAGCCAGCGGCGCTCCATCAGAAGTCCCTCCGCTCGAAACGCCACACCGCCACCGCGAGCAGCGCCGCGGCGAAGGCCAGGGTGCCGGCCAGGAGCCGCACAAGCCCGCCCGGAGCGAACGGCGCGCTGGAGGCGAGGGCGCCGGCGGCGTCGGCCAGCTTGCCCAGCGGTGGCACCACCGAGGTGAGCCCGGCGAAGAACGTGCGGCCGACCCCCGGGCCCATGACGTCGAGCAGCGCCGCCCGGTGGGTCGCGAGCAGGCCGAGGACGACCAGGGAGGCGCCGGCGGCGGCCGAGAGCGCGGCGCTGCGGACCCACACCGTCACCGCGAGCATGCCGGCGTAGACGCTCCCGAAGGCCAGCGCCGCCAGCACCGCGGACACCACCGGCCAGCCGGTCCAGACGCCGGTCTTCGCACCGAGCACCAGGACCAGGCCGGCCGAGGCGTACACCGCGCCGGCGAGCGCCAGCGCCAGCACGCCGAGGAACGTGCCGGCGAGCAGCTCCCAGCGGCGCACCGGTAGCGACAGGAGATGCTCGATGCGCCCGGGCGAGAGCAGCGCCGGACCGAAGTCGGCACAGGAGAGCACGCCGAAGCAGAGCCCTCCCCAGAACACGAGCTGGCTCGCCACGAGGAACACCGGACGGAGCGCCACGTCGGCCGCCTGGATGCTGTGGTGGAGTGGCTGCCCGAAGAGGCGCGTCGCGGCGAGCGCCCCATCCACCACCTCGAGCCGCAGGCTGATGAGCAAGAGGAGCAGGAGGCCGGTGAGCGCGAGCCCAAGCGCGAGGAACCAGCGCCTCGCCGCCGCCTCCAGCAACAGATCTCGCGCCACGGCGAGCGAGATCATGCCGCCCCCGCGGCGAGCGCCTCGGTGAGCACGTCCTCGAGGTCGCGCGAGGCCCGGTCCAGCTCCACCAGGAGCGCGCCCGTCGTGCGCGCGCCGTCCAGGGCGCGGTTCAGCGCCGGGGCGTCGGGCGCGGCGATCTCCCACGCCCCCCCTTCCGCGGGCTCGAAGCCGAGCGCCACCAGCGCCTCGGCGGCCACCGGCCCAGGGGCGAAGCGCACCCGCCAGCGCTGCTGGACCCGTGTGAGCACCTCGAGCGAGCCGGAGCGCACCAGCCGTCCCCGCGAGAGGATGCCGATGCGGGTGCAGATGCGCTCGGTCTCCGAGAGCAGGTGCGAGTTGATGAAGAGTGTGGCCCCGCGCGCGAGCTCGGCGGCGAGCAGCTGGCGGATCTCCACCCGCCCGAGCGGGTCGACGCCGTCGGTGGGCTCGTCGAGCACCAGGAGGTCGGGCGTCCCCACCAGCGCCGCGGCGAGCCCGAGCCGCTGGCGCATGCCCTTGCTGAAGCCGCGGATCCTCCGCTCACCGGCGTCGGCCAGCCCCACCCGCCGGAGGAGCGCGTCCAGCCCCGGGCGCTCGGGGCGCAGCGCCTTCAGCCGGGCCACGCTCGCCAGGAACGCGCGCGGTGTCCATGCGCCGGGCAAGGTGAGCCGCTCCGGGAGGTAGCCCACGCGCGCCCGCGAGCGTGGGTCCTCCGGTCGACCGCCGAGTAGCTCCACCGCGCCGCGGTCGGGGTGAGCGATGCCGAGCAGGCACTTGATGAAGGTCGTCTTGCCCGCGCCGTTGGGGCCGATGAGGCCGAACGCCTCGCCGCGCGGCACCTCGAGATCGACCCCGTCGAGCGCCACCGACTCGGTGCGGCCGAGCCGGGTCCGGAAGCGCTTGTGGAGGGAGGTGACGGCGAACGCGGCCGGCATCGGCGCTAGAGCCTCCCATCTCGAGGGCGCGACATCCACGCCGCGGCGGACCGTCTGCCCCCTGACCGGCTCAGCGCCACCCGATGCCCCGGGGCCGGTGCAAGAGGACCAGGAGCACCACCGCCGTCTGCGCCAACACCACCCCGGGCCGCAGCTCGCCCATCGCCCAGACCACCGCGTCGTCGAGGGCCATCGCCGCGGGCAGCGCCCAGAAGGCCCAGGGCCGCATCCGCCACAGCCCCCAGAGCGCCACGGCCAGCGTCCCGGTGGTGACCAGGACGTAGGGGACGTACCCCGGTCCGAAGGCGCGCCCCTGTCCGCTGGTCGCAGCGTGCAACCAGGTCGCGGCGAGGAGCAGCGCCCCGGCCAGACACACCCCCGTCACCGGCCACGGCCGCCCGCGGGCGCGGGTCGCTGCAAAGGGTCGCTGGTCCCCGGGCGCGCCGGCCATGCCCCTTGTTAATGAGAGCGCCGCTCGAGTCACAGTCCCTGGAGGGACCCGTCCGCATGCACCTCGTCGCTGCCGTGCTCGCCCTCACCACCCTCTCCTCGGGAGGCACGCCCATGTCGGTTCATGATTTCAAGGTGAAGACCATCGACGGCAAGGAGGCCTCCCTCGCCGACTACAAGGGGAAGGCGCTGCTCATCGTCAACACCGCCTCGGAGTGCGGGTACACCCCGCAGTACGCGGGCCTGGAGGCGCTGTACGAGAAGTACCGCGCCCGGGGCTTCACCGTGCTCGGCTTCCCCTCGAACGACTTCGGCGCGCAGGAGCCGGGCAGCAACGCGGAGATCAAGAAGTTTTGCGAGCTCCGCTACAAGACCACCTTCCCGCTCTTCTCCAAGATCCCGGTGAAGGGCCCGGAGGCCGACCCGCTCTACAAGTACCTGACCGGGCTGCCCGGGAAGCAGGGCGGCGCGGTGACCTGGAACTTCAACAAGTTCCTCGTCTCGCCGGACGGGAAGGTCATCGAGCACTTCGACAGCCGGGTCGAGCCGATGTCGCCCGAGCTCACCGGGAAGCTCGAGCAGGTGCTGCCCAAGAGCTGAGCTAGCGCCGGCGGGTGCCCGCGTCGGGGGACTGGCTGGTGAGGGCCTGGGGCCCCTCGGCCCGCTCGACCGCCGCGTCGTGGGAGAGGATGCGCTCGATCCGCTTGGACAGCGTCTTTCCCTTGCTGCTGCGGAGCGCGGAGCGCAGGTCGGCGACCAGCTGCCGGTGGCGCTCCTTGAGGTGGGCCAGCGCCGAATCCTTGTCCGTCACCTCCTCGGTGAGCCGGGCATTGGCGGCGCGCAGCTCGTCGCTCTTCTCCGAGGCGGTGATGGCCTGGCGACGGGCGTCCTTCTGGTCCGCCTCGAGCTTGTTCGCCCGCGAGCCGTACTCGTCGGCCATGCGCATCGCCTGGTAGGCGCGGGCGGTCTGGTCGTCGATCAGCTTCTTGGCGTAGAGCGAGACCACGGCGAGCGCGACCACCGCCAGCCCCGCCACCATCCACGGAAGGACCAGCGGCGAGCGCTGCTTCGGGAGCGGGGCGGGGGTCTGCTCGGCCTCGGGCTCGGGGTCAGGAAACTGGAAGTCGTCGCTCATCGAGGGACTCTTGACCCCGGAGTCTGGCACGGAAACGGACATCCCGTGGCCGGCCGCGCGCGGTTCTGCAACAATCCAGTCGCACCCTCCGCCGATGATCCAGATGTTCCACGTCACCAAGGCCTACCCGGGCGACCCGCCGGCGCTGGTCGACGTGAACCTGACGGTGGAGAAAGGTGAGTTCGTGTTCCTCACCGGCCCCTCGGGTGCGGGAAAGACCACGCTTCTCCGACTCGTCTTCTGCGCCGAGCCGGCCACCCGGGGACAGATCCTCGTCGGCGGGCGGAACGTGGCGCGCATCCGGCAGGCGAGCATCCCCTTCCTCCGTCGGAACATCGGCGTGGTGTTCCAGGACTTCAAGCTGCTGCCGCACCGGACGGTGCTGGACAACGTGGCGCTCGCGCTGGACGTGCTGGGCGTGTCGCGTGACGAGGCCCGTCAGCGCGCGAACCGGATGCTCAAGCTGGTGGGTCTGCAGCACAAGACCGAGAGCCTCCCCCTGAAGCTCAGCGGTGGGGAGCAGCAGCGGGTGGTCATCGCCCGGGCTCTGCTGAACGAGCCGGCGCTGCTCCTCGCCGACGAGCCCACCGGCAATCTCGACCCCGGGCTGACCCAGGAGATCATGAGCTTCCTCTCGGACGCGAACGTCCGAGGCACCACGGTGGTGGTGGCCACGCACGACCTGGCGATGGTCGAGCGCTCCCAGAAGCGGGTGGTCCGGCTGGAGAAGGGCCGCATCGTCGCCGACGCGGGTGGCCCGGCGGTGGTCCGGCGGGTGGGGTAGGGCAGGAGGCCTCGGGTGGGCGCGGTTGCGAAGGCGCAGACGTTCTGGCGTTCGGCGGTGGAGGGCATCCGCCACCAGCCGTTCGTCCACGCCGTCTCGACGGTGACGTTGGCCATCGCGCTGTTCAGCCTGGGGCTGGCCCGCTCGGCCGCGCACGAGCTGGACCGGCTCGTGGGGAGCCTGGGCGGCGAGGTGCGAGTGACGGTGTACCTGGACCCGCGCGCCTCGCCCGACGCCCGCGGCACCGTGGCGACCGAGCTGCGGCGCAGGAGCATGGTGGTCGAGGAGGTCACCCCACGGGCCGCGCTGGAACGGCTGGTCCGCGAGCTCGGGCCGGCCGCCGAGTCGCTGCGTGGCCTGTCCGAGGACCCGCTCCCGCCGTCGCTCGAGGTCCGCGTTCCGGAGCGGATGCGCGCCCCCGAGTCCCTGCGCGTGCTAGCCGCCGAGCTCCGGGGAGCGCCGGCGGTGACCGGCGTGGACTACGGCGAGCAGGCCGTGGAGCGGCTGTCGGCCCTCGCGCGCGCGGTGCGCTGGGCGGGCTGGGTGGCCTTCGTCGTCCTGGTGGGCGCGACCCTGATCATCGTCTCAGCGACGCTCCAGCTCGCCATCTACTCCCGCCGGGAGGAGGTGGAGATCCAGAAGCTGGTCGGCGCGACCGACCGCTTCGTCCAGGCGCCGTTCCTGCTCGAGGGGGCGCTCCAGGGGCTGGCCGGGGCGGTGCTGGCCATCGCCGGCCTGGTCGCCTTCCGGCAGACGCTGTCGCCCCAGCTGGCGACCCTCCTCTCCTTCCTCCGGCTCCCCGGCGTCACCGCCGACGCCCGCCCGTGGACCGAGGCCGTGGAGCTGGCGATCGCCGGCGCGGCGCTGGGGCTGTCCGGGAGCTACCTCGCCGTGCGCCGGTTCCTGCGCGCATGAGGCCCGCCGCCGCCCTCCTCGGGGTCGTGCTCCTCGGGACCGGCGCGGCGGCGGCGGAGGCCCCGGCGGAGTGGGACCCGCTCGAGACGCAGCGGGCGCTGGTCCGGGCGATCCGCGCGCAGTCCGGCAACGCCGAGGCCGCCTTCGCGGTCTACGCCGGGCTGGCCCGGGTGTCGGCGGCGCGGGCGGCGGCGCTGTCCGCGCAGATGCGGGTGCTCGCAAGCCGCCTCGCTGCCGCCGAGGCCGAGGAGGCGCTCGCCCGGGCGGTGCTCGACTCGCGCGTGGACGGGTTCCGGCCGAGGCTCCTGTCGCTGTACCGCCTGACCCGGCGCAGCCCGCTCGAGGTGCTGCTCCCGGCCGAGGACGTGGCCGCCTTCGCCTGGCGGGCGCGCGCTCTCTCCTCGCTGGTCCGGAGCGACCTCGCCGCGCTCGAGGAGATGCGCTCGGTGGCGCTCTTCCAGCGCTCGCGGCTCGAGCAGCTCGACGCCTGGAAGCGCCAGATGGGCAGCCGGCTCGCGGAGCTGCGCGCCGAGGCGGAGGAGGCGGCCGGGCAAGAGACCGAGCTCGGCGAGGCGCTGCAGCTGCTCCAGGCCAGGGCGCGCGCCGCCGGCTCGGTGCTGGCCGAGCTCGGGCGCTCGCGCGCCCAGCTCCAGGCGCTGGCCGCCGTCCTGGAGGAGCCGGAGCCCACCGGGTTCGGCGCGCTCCGCGGGAAGCTGCCGCTCCCCGCGCCCGGGCACGTGGAGGTGGCGTTCGGCCGGCTGGTGCACCCCAAGTTCAACACCGTCACGGTGCAGAAGGGGCTCGACATCCGGGCGGTGCCGGGCGCTCCGGCGCGGGCCCTCGCTCCGGCCACCGTGGCCTGGACCGGGTGGCTTGGCGGGTATGGCAACCTCGTGGTGCTCGACCAGGGCGACGGCTACCACACCATCTACGCCCACCTGGCCGAGGTGCTCCGCCCGGTGGGGACGCACGTCTTCCCGGGTGAGGTGGTGGGCACGGTGGGCGACACCGGCTCGCTGAAGGGGGCGTACCTGTACTTCGAGGTCCGCCGGCGCGGACTGGCAGTGGACCCGATGCCCTGGGTTGGCGCGGCGATGGCCCGCGCACCCTGAGCCTCTCTTGACGCACCGCGGCATGGTGCTTAGGTTCCGTCCGTGGACTTCCTCGCGACCTTGCAGGGGTACGTGCGACGGCGGCTCGTCGCCGCCGGCGTCGGCTCCGACCTGCACCTCGTGGCGGGCCACTCGGTGCACGCCTACCGCGTGGCGGGAAACGGCGTGGGACCTCCGGTGCTGCTGGTGCATGGGCTCGGTGGGAGCGCGAACGGATGGGTGCGCATCCTGCGGCCGCTCGCCCGCGACTTCTCCGCCGTCTATGCGGTGGACCTCCCGGGGAACGGCTTCTCCCCGCTCCCGGCGTCGGGGCCGCTCACCCTCGAGCAACAGCTCGGTGTGCTCCACGCCTTCTGCCAGGAGGTGGTGAAGGCGCCGGCGTTCGTGGTGGGGAACTCCCTGGGCGGGGCGCTGTCGGTCATCCTCGCCGCGGTGCACCCCGAGGACGTCGCGGCGCTGGGCCTGGTCGCGCCGGCCGGCGGCCAGATGACCCCGGAGTCGATGGCCGAGCTGATGCGCACGCTCGACGTCCGCACCACCGCCGATGCGGTCCGGCTCACCCGCCGGCTCTTTCACCGCGCGCCGCTCCTGGCGATCCTCTTCGCCCCCGAGATGAAGAAGATGCACGCCACGCCTGCGGTGAGGGCGCTGCGCACCCACGCCCAGGAGCGTCACAGCATCCCGCCGGCCCTCGTCGCCGGCGTGCGGGCGCCCACCCTTCTGCTCTGGGGGGCGAGCGAGAAGCTTCTCCCGCGCGAGCAGCTCGACTGGTACCGCGCGCATCTCCCATCCGGGGCCCGCGTCGAGGTGGTGCCGGGCTTTGGCCACGTGCCCCAGATGGAACGGCCGCGCGAGCTGGTGCAGCGGCTCCGGGGCTTCGCCGAGGAGATCGGCCTGCTCGCGGTCACTGTCCCGGCCGGAGCGTCCGTCCCCTCGTGAGGAAGTGGTTGAGCGCCAGCTCCCGCTCGCTCAGGGGGACTTCCTCCTGGGCTGTGGCGGGTGATCGCCGTCGACCGTCTCGGAGAGGGCGTGGAGCACCGCCTGGAAGCCGCGCAGGTCGCGCTCGGTGAGGCGGGACAGCGCCGGCTCCTCGAGCGCCGCGAGGTGCTGGTGCACCCGGGCCGCGGTGCGCGCGCCGTTCCGGGTCAGCCGCACGGTGAAGGACCGGCGGTCCTCGGGGCGCACCTCCCGGGTCACGTCGCCCCGAGCCTCCAGCCGGTCGAGGTAGCTGGTCAGGGTGGAGCGCTTGTGGGCGAAGGCCCGGTGCAGCTCGGCCACCGAGGAGGGGCCTGCTTCGGCCAGGTGGGCCAGGAGGTGCGCTTCGCCCTGGGAGAGGCCGAGCGGCGGCTCGGCGGCGTCCAGGTACAGCCCGATGCGGTGGGTGGTGCGATGGACGAAGGGAATCAGCTGGAGCCGCGGTTTCATGCCGCATTCGTATAGTACGAACTCGTAATGATTGTCCAGACCCCCTCCCGGGGATTCGCCTCCGCGGCCCGGGCCGGGATACGCTCCAGGGCGCACCCGTGAACCGTCTCTCTCCGCTCCTCCTCCTGACCACCCTGGCCGCTGCCCCCGCCCCGGCGACCCCGCCGGAGGACGCCACCTACCGGCAGCTCGAGCTCTTTGCCCGGGTCCTGTCCTACGTGCAGAACAACTACGTGGAGAAGGTGGACGAGCGGCAGCTGGTCTACGGCGCCATCCGGGGAATGCTGGAGACGCTCGACCCGCACACCGTCTTCATGCCGCCCGAGCTCTTCAAGGAGATGAAGATCGACACCTCGGGCGAGTTCGGCGGCCTGGGGCTGGACGTGGTGCGGCGCGGAGACGCCCTGGTGGTGGTCTCACCGCTGGACGACACGCCGGCTGCGCGGGCCGGCATCCAGCCAGGGGACGAGATCCTGGCCATCGACGGCGAGAGCACCGCGGGAATGGACGTGGCCCGGGCCACGGCCAAGATGCGCGGTCCGGCCGGGCAGCGGGTGACCCTCACCCTGATGCGGGCGGGGTTCCAGCAACCCCAGGACATCGTCCTGCTCCGGGACCACGTGCGCATCGTCACGGTGCAGGGCGCGCTCTACGGCGGCATCGGCTGGGTGCGGCTGAAGAACTTCCAGGAGCGCACCGACGCCAACCTCAAGCGCGAGCTGGACCGGCTCCGCGCCGAGAACGGCGGCCGGGAGCTGTCCGGGCTGGTGCTGGACCTGCGCAACAACCCGGGCGGGCTGCTCGATCAGGCGGTGGCGGTCAGCGATCGGTTCCTGCCGGGTCGGCTCACCATCGTGACCACCAGGGGGCGCGCGGGCCGGAGCCTCACCGAGGAGAAGAGCAAGGACCCCGGCACCGAGCCCGACTACCCGATGGTGGTTCTAGTCAACGCCGGGAGCGCCTCGGCCTCCGAGGTGGTGGCCGGCGCGCTGCAGGACCACGGCCGGGCCACCCTGCTGGGGACCCAGACCTTCGGGAAGGGCTCGGTGCAGACCGTGATCGAGCTCGAGGACGGCAGCGGGCTCAAGCTGACCATTGCCCGCTACTACACCCCGAAGGGTCGGAGCATCCAGGAGCGGGGCATCGAGCCCGACTTCCTCGTCCCGGCCGAGGGCACCGCGCGCGAGCTGCGGGAGAAGGACCTCCGCCGCCACTTCCGGAACCCGGACGCCGGCACCGCCGAGACCGCGCACCGGCTGGCACCGCCGCCGGCGTGGGAGGTGACCCAGAAGCTCGCCGATCCACAGCTCCGCGCGGCGCTGGACTTCCTCCACGCCCACCCCCGGGCGCCGGGGCAGAAGGCCGCCGAGCGGTGAGAGCCGTGCGAGCCCGCGCGGTCCACGATCTTCCATCACTTCTGACGGATCCGGTCCTTCCGACGCCAACCTCCCGCGATCATTGACACGGCGTGTCAGTCGCCATCGAGGTGTTTGTAAGTGGTCGGAATCGTTTGACACCAGGTGTTCACATTCCTATTCTGCCCCGCCGCCCCGGAACCGGACACTCGGGCGTGGGGACGAGGGGCCAGCGCCAGAGATGACCAGCGTCGAGATCGTGTTCCTGGGCGTGTACTTCGCCGTCCTGTGCGTGCTCGCCGTCTACGGCTCTCACCGGTACCGGATGGCATTCCTTTACTATCGCCACAAGTTCAAGATCCCGACCCCCAAGGGCACCCTGGCCCAGCTGCCGCGGGTCACCATCCAGCTGCCGGTCTACAACGAGATGTACGTGGTGGAGCGGCTGATCGAGGCGGTTTGCCGCCTCGAGTACCCGCGGGAGCTGCTCGAGATCCAGGTCCTGGACGATTCCACCGACGAGACCTGCGGCATCGCCCGCGCCGCGGTGGAGCGTCACCGCCGCACCGGGCAGGACATCACCTACATTCACCGGACCAACCGGAGGGGATTCAAGGCGGGGGCGCTGGAGCACGGGCTTCTGAGCGCCAAGGGCGAGTACGTCGCGGTGTTCGACGCGGACTTCGTCACGGCGCCGGACTTCCTGAAGCGCACCGTCCCGTTCTTCGCCGACCCGAAGGTGGGCATGGTGCAGGTGCGCTGGGGTCACCTGAACCGCGAGTTCTCCATTCTCACCCAGGCCCAGAGCATCTTCCTCGACGGTCACTTCATCATCGAGCACACCGCGCGGAATCGCTCCGGCTGCTTCTTCAACTTCAACGGCACCGCCGGCATCTGGCGACGCGCGACCATCGGGGACGCGGGCGGCTGGCAGCACGACACGCTGACCGAGGACCTGGACCTCAGCTACCGCGCCCAGCTGAAGGGATGGCAGTTCATCTTCCTGCCCGAGGTGGTGTCCCCCGCCGAGGTGCCGGTGGACATGAACGCCTTCAAGAGCCAGCAGCACCGCTGGGCGAAGGGCTCGATCCAGACAGCCCGGAAGCTGCTCCCCGCCATCCTCCGCTCGAACCAGCCATTCGCGGTGAAGCGCGAGGCGTTCTTCCACCTCACCAACAACATCGCCTACCTCCTGATGGTGCTGCTGTCGGTGCTGATGCCGCTGTCGATGGTGGTGCGCTTCAACCACGGGATGTACTCGACGCTGTTCCTCGACCTGCCGTTCTGCCTCGCGGCCACCGCCTCGGTGTGCTTCTTCTACCTGGCCACCCAGAGCGAGCTCGGGCTCACCGGCTGGCGGCGGGTCAAGTACCTGCCGTTCATCATGTCGCTGGGCATCGGGATGGCGATCAACAACGCCAAGGCGGTGATCGAGGCCCTCCTGAACCAGCAGAGCGCCTTCGCCAGGACGCCCAAGACCGGCAGCGAGGGCAAGAGCATCCGCTCCACGGTGAAGGGGAGCTACCGCGGCGCCCGCAGCATGATGCCGCTCCTCGAGCTGGGCTTCGGGCTCTACTTCTCCGGTGCGCTCTGGTTCGCGATCGACGCCCACATCTGGACGTCGGTGCCGTTCCTGGTGCTGTTCCAGGTGGGCTTCCTGTATGTTGGGGTGATGAGCCTCTTCCAGGGTGGCTCCATGGACCGCCGGGCGCTTGCGCCCGCGGTCGCGCCGGCCCCCTCGGCCCAGCGCGCGGCCTGACAGCGGAAGCCACGCTGGTCGATCGGCCCTCGCTTGCCCTCCAGCGCGATCATCCGATCGACCAACCTGGTCTCCGCTGTGAGCTGCGAGCTTCCCCTCCCTTCCGATCACTTCCGTCCATCCGCGCGCTCGAGTCGTTCCCCGGGCGGGCGGGTGCGGCCTGGACGCGCAGGGGGCGCGGCATGCCCCAGCGGGACGCGAGGGCAAAGAGACGTCTTCCCGGAGCGGCGCTGACCTCCCTGGCCTTGGCCCGGGCCGTGGCAGGTTGGGCAAGACGGCGCCGAGTTCGGTGCGCCGCTCGACACCGGGGCTCGGCCGAGGACGCAAGCGCTCGCGCGACGGCTCAGCTCCTCGGTCGAGGGCACGCGGGAAGGGCGAGGGCCCGGGCTCTTCCCGAAGCGAGAAGGATGCATGCTGAATAATCCTGAACGCATCCATTTCCGTTTCCGAGGCCGCTGCCCCCTGGGCGTCCCGTCTCGGTTCCCAAGTTGCGCTCCCGGCACTGCGGACTCACCACGGGCGGGGGGACGCGCCCCAGAGCGTCCGAGCTCACGCCCCGCCTCGCGCGGGGCGCTGGAGCGGCCTCCGCGCCCCGTGCCAGCGAACCGCTCCCGTCCCACCCGGGCCAGCTTGCCGCGGGCATCGCACCCGGTGCTGGGCTGAGGACGGCAACGCCTCCGATGGCTCAGGGCCCGGCGTCGGACGACGCCCGGACCAGCAGGTAGGTCCGTGTCTCGAGCGGCGAGGCGTCCACCACCGAGCACCGGCCGTCCACCCGCATGCGCTCCACCGTCCGCAGCAGGAGCCCACCATCGGGGCAGCCGGTGAGATCCACCGGCAAGCTCGCCTCGCAGCCCGGCCCGGAGGCGCCCATGCGCGGTGCCCGCGTCTCGCCGGCGAGACCACCCAAGGTGCGCCGGAGCACCACGCGGGCGCTGCTGGCCCCCTCGGGCGTGCCACCGTCCGCCCAGTGTCGCTCGACGTCGAGGACCACGGTGCCTCCGTCGTCACTGGCGCGGTAGACCCAGCTCGGGTTGGAGGCGAGCATCCAGCGCCCGGCCAAGTCGTTGCCGCAGCCCTCGGGGAGAGCGCGGGCGACCGGAGTCGCTGGAGGTGGCGGCGGCGGGGCGGCGCAGGCGACCAGCAGGGCCAGTGCGCTCCCGCCGAGGAGCTCGAGCCCCCGGCGCCGGCGGATGACGACCGGCCCCCGCATCAGGCGGCCTCGAACAGCGCCTCCACGAACTCGTGCGGGTCGAAGGGCCGCAGGTCCGCCACCTTCTCGCCCACCCCCACCCAGGTGACCGGAATCTTCAGCTCGTCGCTGATGCCGATCACCACCCCGCCCTTGGCGGTGCCGTCGAGCTTGGTGAGCGCGATGCCGGTCACTCCCACGGCCTCCTGGAACTGCCTGGCCTGGGCGATGGCGTTCTGGCCCATGGTGGCGTCGAGGACCAGGAGCACCTCGTGCGGCGCGCCGGGCAGCGCCTTGGCGATCACCCGCTTCACCTTCTTCAACTCCTCCATCAGCGGGGTCTTGGTGTGGAGGCGGCCCGCGGTGTCGACCAGCACCGCATCGGCGCCCTCGGCCACCGCGCGCTTCACCGCGTCGAACACCACGGCGCCCGGGTCCGAGCCGTCGGGCCCGCGGACCAGGGTGGCGTGGGCGCGCTCGGCCCAGACGTCCAACTGCTCGGTCGCGGCGGCACGGAAGGTGTCGCCGGCGGCGATGACCACCTTCTTGCCCTCCCGGGTCAGCTTCCAGGCCAGCTTTCCGATGGTGGTGGTCTTCCCGGAACCGTTCACCCCCACCACCATGGTCACGTGGGGCGGGCCGCCGCCCTCGAGCGAGGCAGGGCGGGGGAGCGTGACCATCCGCTCGACCTCGGAGCGGATGAGCCCCTTCACCCGCCCCACGTCGCCCAGCTCCCGCTTCCTCAGCCCATCGCGCGCCGCGTCCACCAGCTCCGACGCAGTGCGAACGCCGATGTCGGCGGTGAAGAGGATCTCCTCCAGCTGGGCGAGCACGCTGTCGTCCACCGCCGAGCCGCGGGAGAAGAGCCCGTTGAGCCGGGCGATGAAGCCCTCGCCCCGGGTGCGCTCCAGCCCCGCGGCGAGCGTGCGCCCGGCCTCGGCCTCGGCGCGCGCACGGGCCTCCTGCGTGGCGCGGATCTGCTCGGCCGCGGCTGCCTGGCGTGCGCGCGCCTCCCCCTCCTCGCGGAGCCGGCGGGCCTCGGCCTCCTCGCGAGCGCGGCGCTCGCGG
>Ga0335069_10006384_pt1 | contig 17154 bp, 18 predicted proteins | sample Lox_Sample_11_FD_206714 | JGI IMG/M metagenome (GOLD analysis project Ga0335069, IMG submission 206714) | Soil microbial communities from Loxahatchee National Wildlife Refuge, Florida, United States - Lox_Sample_1.1 | ecosystem: Environmental > Terrestrial > Soil > Wetlands | place: USA...
TGTTTGTCACGGCAGATAAACTCGCGCCGCGATAGGGCAATTCGGAGTCGGTTATTCCGCCGGATCTCGCCAGTCTTCTGCAAGCGATGGTGGGGGACTTTCCCGCAATCCTCCGCGGGAATCTTGCTGGCATCTACCTTTGGGGCTCGTTGACTTATGACGCATTCGACGAAGCATGCAGCGACGTCGATTGTGTTGCCGTCACCAAACGAGACATCAGCGATCGCGAGTTTTCCGAGCTCGACGACTGGTTCAAGCACAAGGCGGCGCAAAACCGTTGGGTCAACCGGATCGATATGCGCTTTGTCATCGACAAGGAGCAACTCGATAAATCGTCGCGATGCTGCGGCTTTTATCATTACGCAGGAAAGCTGATCCGGCATGGATCGGACGGAAACCCGATCATCTGGATGAACGTTTGCCAATGTGGAATCACATTGTGGGGTAAGGAAGCCAAGCTGATCGCGACGCACGTGCCGGACGAATGCCTCAACGATGCGCCGGGACTGGAGTTGGACTACCTGAAGAACGATCTGACCTCGAACGCTGGGGATCGATCAGACAGGGCGTTCATCCATAACGCCTACGCGGTGCTGACGGCGTGCCGCATTCTCTACACGGCGCACCATCGGACACTCGCATCCAAGGACACAGCCTGCCGGTGGGCGGTCGAAACGGTGGCGCCCGATCATCCATGCGGCTCGAGAGAACCGGCTGAAGAATGGCGGCTTGACGAATTCCCGGTTGGAACAGGACGCGATGCACTTTGTGGAATTCGTAGCGGGAGAGGTCAGCGGCATCCCGTAGGGCCTAGCGGCTCGAGAGAAAATGCAGAATCTCGCGCATCACACGGTCAGCCTGAGCTGTTTGAAACAAGAACTGTGCGTGGGCGGAGCCATCGAGAACGATCAACTCTTTCGGTAGGGGGACTTTCTCCCACTCCAAGCGAATTTTGGGGAGTCGCGGTCCGTCGTCGTTTGCGTCATCGTGCGCGATGATGAGTAACTTGGGAACCTTGAACTTTTCCGGCTGATCTCCAGGCCCAGCCGCGAGCAAGACGACGCGGTCAATTTCGCCCGGCACAGCCTGGATGGCTGCGTTTGCGGCCGCGCTGCCGCCAAAACTCGCGCCGACGACTGACACTGTCTTGGCACCTGATTTTCTGAGATAGCGCACCGCGGCGAGGACGTCTAAATGCATCGGCGCCGTGAAGAGATCCGCTTGACCGGGTCCACGGGATTTCCCGAAGCCGCGGAAATCGAAGGCCAGAACGCGAAACCCATGCGCAGCGAGGACAAGCGCCTGTTTCTCCCAACTTTCCTTGTTGAATTGGCCGCCGTGGGCCAGCACGACACCGCGGTCGCCTGTGCCATAGACATCCGCGTAGATGAGGCCGCCGTCCTGAGTGGCAAACGAGACGTGGTCTTGAGCAAAAGCGAGGCTGGCGATGGAAATAGCAGCGACTGTTAACCGAAGGGTTAGCATTTGGGCAGTATATATTGCCGCAGGCACCGCACTCGCGGCTTCGGTGTCTAACTCAGTGTGACTGGCCGACTCTCTTCGACAGCGTGGGTGGGGCTCGGCTTGATCTTCAGCGGAATCGCCTGGTTCGGCGGATGGTGGGCCTGGGAGAGTACTCGGATTTGGAAGCCGGTTGACATGCCGGTTTCGCTGTCCTTGGGCTATCTACAGACTGCGGTGTTTAAGATCAATGTCGAGAGCACATATGCGCTAGGAATCGCAGTGGACGGGAATTCCGAGTATGAACTTCTGTGCCGCTTGGGCGTCCAGTGGTGCGAGTACTATCCTTCCATGCTGGATGCCACGTGGTCGGTATCGAGGGCTGGCCAGATTATTGCGAGAGGGACGAGCGAGGCGGAGCACGACACCTTCTGGCTAGGATACCCGACGATCGTACGCAGGCTCGGCACCTTCCGCGCCACCAGCGGGAGCTACACGGTGAACGTGAATCTCCTGAAGGACGGAAGCCAACTCAATGAGCACGCACCTCGATTAGTCGTTATCGAACTGGGAGGCGAGCGAGGGAACGCGTGGTCCCGGGTTGCCAACGCCTTTCTCGTCTGCGTTCTGTTCTTCGCAGTGGGCACACTCGTAATCGTTCACTCGGCAATCGCGCAAACCAGGGAAAACTGGGCCGCGTTGGCGAAAGCCTGCTCTTTGACTGAGCCGGGACCGCAATCGGCGATAGTCGGTGCCTCGCGCTCATGCTCAGCAACTGTTAGCCTACGGCACTACCGAGAGACGAGGCCGTGGAGCACGTGGCCGTTCTCGCGGACGTCGTGGTACGGGCTGATTGGAACCAACGTTTATCTGGTAATCCTGATACCCGTTTGGTTGTTGAGTCCCAGGCCGATGGTCCCCAGAGGACTGGTCGTCCATCTTGTGAAGCCGGGAGTCGCGCCGCCTTGTACGCCGGGCATCCAACCCTTGCGGGTTCGCATCGCAAGGGAAGACGTGCACTCGCCGCCGAAGCTCTATCTGGATTCGCGGCTTGTCGCCTGGGAGGATTTCGGAACGGTGTTACAGAAGGAAATGAGCCAGCGCCCGCCGAACTGGCCTGTGTATGTCGAAGGCAGCGGGGATATGGAATGGGGCCATGCGGTGAGGGCGATCGATACCATTCGCGGATTGCAGGCGCAAGTTGTGCTGCTTACGCCGCCGAGGAAGAGTGCCGTGGCGGCAAGCCGAAGATAGTCGATGACACACCGGGCCGGAGGTGCCCGGCCCCTACAGAACACGCTAGTGTGCGCCGGCCGCTCTTGTTTGCGCGGGTTCCAGATGCTTGAGCTTTGATTCGAGATCCGCCAGAGCTTTCCGCAGAATCTGCTGATATCGCGGATTCTGGCTCGACGCCAGTTCCCGTTGCACGCGCGTGCGGGACAGTTCCAAGTTCTCTCTATCACGCAGCGTTTGCAATTGCTCGGGAGTCAGTTCCGGTTCGGAAACTGAAGATTGCCTGGTGGCGGCGGACTCGATCTGGGCTTCGACTGACTTACTTTCCCAGCCTCTCGCCATGATTTCATTGTAACGCCGTTTACACAAGACGGCGTGGGATCTCTGGGATTGTCGTTGCCGCGATTTCTGACACAATGGCATGACATGCGAATATTAGGTCTGTGCGCAATGATTTGCGCCGCGGCAGGACTATCGGCCGCGACGTATGACGGCGGCTGGGAATTGACGATCACGCGGTTTGGCGTCCCAAGCCATGGCCGCGCCACGTTCCAGACGAGCGGAGACAAACTCACTGGACAGTCGGAAGATTTAACGCTCGAGGGCACGGTGAAAGGCGACACGATCGCGTTTACCGCCCGCGCAAAAGATGGAAAAGAAGTCGGAGAATTCCACGGAACGCTCGTCGAGGGTGTGCTGGTGGGGACGGGCAAGTTCCGGGGCGACGCGGCGAGCTGGACGGCGCAGCGTCCGGTGGAGCGGCCGGCAGGCGAGTCGAAAACGCGCCGCTATTTCACGCGAACATATCACAGGCAGTTTTCCAGCGCCATTGCACCGGTGCTGCACATTTTTCCGGGCGACAGTGTCCACACGTCGACGGTGGATGCCGGGGGCGTGGATGCGAACGGAACGCAGCGCTCCATGGGAGGCAACCCGCTGACGGGGCCGTTCTACATCGAGAACGCATGGCCGGGAGACACGCTGGTGGTGAAGTTCACGCGTATCCGCTTGAACCGCGACTCGGCGATTCACGATGACAACATCGTTGGCAGCGCCTTCGAGCCTTACTACTTCCGCGACCTGAAACGCGTGGAAGGATTTGACAGCAACTGGAAACTGGACCGAGAGCGCGGTGTAGCGACCCTGAAAAATCCCACGGAGAAGTTAAAGAATCTGTCGCTGCCGGTGGCGCCGATGCTGGGCTGCGTGGGTGTCGCGCCGCCGGGCGATCAATCGTTCCAGTCAGGACATCTTGGCAGTTTCGGCGGTAACATGGACTACAACCAGATTCGGGAAGGCGTGACCCTGTATCTGCCCGTGTACCATCCGGGCGCGCTGTTGTTCGTGGGCGATGGCCACGCGGTGCAGGGCGACGGCGAGCTGACTGGCGACGCGCTGGAAACGTCGATGGATGTGCAGTTCACCGTCGACGTGGTGCAAGGGCAGATGCCCGATATGCCGCGCGCGGAGAATGGAGAGTATCTGATGGCAATGGGAATCGGGGGCTCGCTGACGGAGGCGATGCAGGCGGCGACGACGAATCTGGCAAAGTGGCTGGAGCGCGATTACAAATTGAACAGCTCTGAAGTGGCGGTGCTGCTGGGGACGGCGATCCGCTACGACATTGCGGAGATTGTGGACGGGGAGATCAACATGGCAGCCAAGGTGCCAAAGAGTGTTCTTTCCCAGCTTACGCAATAGCAAGAGCGCATGGCCGGCGACGATTCCGCGCGCGGTTGGGCGAGCGGTTCGCGTCGAAATCCAGAAGAGCGTTCGGGATGAGGCGGGCGACGCAGCACACGCCGCCACGTTTGTGCGCGAGCGCCGGATCGTGCTGGAAGAAGCGCTGATCGCTGACGCGGATGAATTCGCGCGAATCTTCGTGCATGAGCTATTTCACTTTGTGTGGCTGCGGCTGGGGAACACGAAGCGGCGTTCGTTTGAGCGCATAATTGCCGGTGAACTGCGACGCGGCGTACGGGGGGAACTGGGCTGGTCGGCGGAATGGCGCAAGGAGAGACTCGATCCGCGCGATTGGCGCGAGCGGACGCGACGGTGGCGGGAGTATTGCTGTGAAAGCTTCTGCGACACGGCGGCATGGCGCTATGCGGGAGTGAAAAAGCATGCGGAATTTAGGCTGGCTGCGGCGGCGCGGCGCGCGCGGGGAGAGTGGTTTGCGCGAGAGGGCGTGGATGAAAGGATCGCGATTTAGGACCGGCGTTTGGGCGGGCTGAACTCGTCGAGCGCCGCGAGGACGCGTTGGATGACGGCTGACCCATCGCCGGGCGCGGTCTGGCGGAACAAGCGCATGGTCGGGTACCAGGGGGTGTCGTCGCGACCGAGCATCCAACGCCAATCGGGCACATGGGCCAGCAGCACCCAGACGGGTTTTCCTAAAGCTCCGGCGAGATGCGCGGGCATGCTGTCGACGGTGATGACGAGGTCGAGATGCATGATGACGGCCGCGGAATCGACCAGGTTCGCGGGCAGAGGGAGCACTTCTAGGTTGGGCAACATCGCCAGGTCGTCTATTCGCGGATTGAATTGGAGCGAGTACGCAGCGACCGCCGGATGCCGCACGATGGGGAGCAATTCGCCGGGCGGCAGGGAACGCCAACGGTCGTTCGGATGAGCGGGATTGCCGGCCCAGGCGAGGCCGACGCGCAGACGTGACTTAGCGGTAATGCGAGCGGCCCAGGCGTCGATGCAACTTTGGTCCGGAAACAGATATGGGACTTCGCACTTCAGTGCGCCTTCGGTCGGGTGAATCGTACCGGGAAGGCTGAGCAAGTTGACGTCGAAATCGAAATTCGGGTGAGAGCCGAAGGGGATCGCGGCGGCAACGCCTGGAGCGGCGGCGATCAACTCGACGGCGGAGGCGGGACACTCGACCAGGACTCGTGCACCGCGCTTAGCGAGCCATGCGGCGTAACGGACGAACTGGATCAAGTCACCGAGGCCTTGCTCGGCACGCAGAAGGACGGTGTGCCCGCCCAGGGTGCCGCCGGCACGCAGATGAGCGGCGAGGGGACGAACGGACGGCGACTGGGGACGCCATTCGTACTCACTCCAGCCGCGCGGAAAATCGCCCGATTGCAGCAGCACGGCGGCGCGGTTGAAATGCGCCTCGGCGAAACCGGGCGCGAGGCGCACGGCTTCATCGAAGTGGCGGAGCGCGTCATCGAGACGGCCTTGCTGCTTGAGGACCGTCGCGAGATTATTCCAGGCGCGAGCGTCGGAAGGAGCGATGCGGCGAGACGACTCGAGAGCGTTGCGGGCTTCGTCCAAGCGGCCGGCCTGGCAGAGAGACAGGCCGAGATCGAGCTGAGTTTCGGGGTTGCCAGGTTCGTGCTGCGCCGCGCGTGCGAGCAAGCCGATGGCTTCGGGCAAGCGGCCCAGCCTTCGCTCGACATCACCGAGAGCGGCGAGCGTACGCGAATGCTCGGGACGAAATGCCAGGGCGAGTTGCAACAAGCTGTGGGCTTCTTCCAGAAGGCCGGAATGGGCAGCCTCCAAGCCGGACTCGAGGGGCATATCGGCGATCGCGGGATCGAGTTCAAACGCCTTCCGGAAACAGGCATCGGCGTCGGCGAAGCGCTCGGCTTCCCAATACAAATTGCCGAGATGGAAGTGGTGCACGGCGCGGCCGGGTTCGGCGCGAATCAGTTGCTGGAGCACGGCGATGGCGCCTTGGGCGTTACCGGCCCGATATTCCGCCAGCGCGAGCGGCCACGGATCGGGCTGGGTCTCGGTCGGATCAATCATCGTGAAGAGGCGGGGGCGAGACGAATACGCGCCGGATGCGTCTTAATCTGGGGCGGCAATGAACTTAGCTTATGCAACGCACGCGAGTTTCACAAGCCTCTCGTGTTTATAATGGGGAGAGAGGAGAACTTGTGTACGCTGTGCGCATGAGCGCCGCGGTTGCCGCGATTTTGCTGGTTGCGACGGGGTGTTCCTCTTCGCCTCGGACGGTGCGGGCGGCATCATTGAAGCCCGACAAGGAGCGCAAGAAAGCGCCGGATTTCGCGCTGAAAGACGCCAACGGCCAGGTTGTGCATCTGTCGGACTATCACGGAAAAGTGGTGCTGCTGGATTTTTGGGCCACCTGGTGCGGACCCTGCAAGATCGAGATCCCCTGGTTCCAGGAGTTCGAACGGCAGAACAAAGACAAGGGTTTCGCCGTCATCGGCGTGGCGATGGATGACGACGGCTGGGATGCCGTGAAGCCGTTTGCCAAGGAACGCGGCATTAATTACCGGCTGGTTCTGGGAGACGACAAGGTCGCGGACTTGTACGGCGGCCTGGACGCGCTGCCGACCACTTTGCTGATCGACCGCGGCGGCAACATTGCGGCGGTACACATCGGACTGTCAGGTAAAAATGAATTTGAAGACGGCATACAACAGCTTCTTAGCGCTCCCGGTGCTCCCAGCGGTATTTCTGTTTCTGCCCTCCTTAAGCGCCCAGAGTAACCCAATCCTTACAGTGGCGCCGCCGCAAAAAGTGGTGGCCAAGCGCGACGCTGAGGTGACGGCAAAAGTAGCGGTGACGCTGGGCGCGGGCTATCACGTGAACAGCAATGCGCCGCACGAGGCGTACCTGATTCCGTTGAAACTCACCTGGACGCCGGCTCCGCTCGAAGTGGCGGCGGTGACGTATCCAAAGCCGACCGACGAGAAGTATCCGTTTTCGCCCGATCAGCCGCTTTCCGTCTACACGGGGAACTTCGAGATCGCGACCAAATTCAAAGTCCCGGCGGATGCGACCAGCGGACTGAGCGTGCTCGACGGCAAGCTGAGATATCAGGCCTGTAACAACACGATGTGCTTTCCGCCGAAGACGGTGGAGATCAAACTTCCGGTCGAGATCCGCTAGGGCCGCTATTTGCCGGCCAACACCGGCTTGTGCGCCAGAAACTGCTTGATGGAACGCGTAGCTTGGCGCGTGCGGTGGTCGTTTTCAATCAAGGCAAAGCGGACGAAGCCTTCACCAAGAGGGCCGAAACCGATGCCCGGTGAAACCGCCACGAGGGCCTCTTTCATGAGCAGCTTGGCGAATTCGAGAGAGCCGTCGGCACGATAAGGTTCGGGTATAGGCGCCCAGACAAACATCGTTCCACGCGGTGGCTCCACTGCCCAGCCGGCGCGGCGCAGACCTTCCACCAGCACGTCACGGCGGCGCTGATACACGGCACAGATTTTGGCGGTGTCATCCTCGCATTCGCGCAGCGCGATGATGGAGGCAATCTGAATCGGCTGGAAGACACCGTAATCGAGATAGCTCTTGATGCGTGCGAGAGCGCCGATGACTTTCGCGTTACCGAGACAATAGCCCACGCGCCAGCCGGCCATGTTGTAGCTCTTCGACATAGAGAAAATTTCGACCGCTACGTCTTTCGCGCCTTCCACTTGAAGAATGCTGGGCGGCTGGTAGCCATCGAAGCCGAGATCGGCGTAGGCGAAATCGTGCACGATGTAGGAGCCGTGATGGTGCGCGAGGCGCACGATTTCACGGAGAAAATCAAGATCGACGCACGTGGTGGTGGGATTATGCGGAAACGAGATCAGAATCACCTTGGGGCGCGAGCCGGAGCGGTACACATCTTCCAGCCCGTTGAGAAACGTGGCGGCGTCGGGCATCGGCAGCATGCAGGCCTGACCCTCGGCCATGATCACGCCGTATTGATGGATGGGATAGGCGGGATTCGGCGAGACCACGACATCGCCCGGACCGATGATGGCGAACAACAGGTGCGCAAGGGCGTCTTTGGCGCCGATGGTGACGATGGCTTCGGATTCGGAATCGAGCGTGACGTTGTATTTCCTCTGATACCGCTTGACGATTTCCTCGCGGAGGCGGGGAATACCGCGGGACATGGAGTAGCGATGGTTCCTGGCATTTCGCGAAGCTTCGACCAGTTTGTTGACGATGGGTCGCGGCGTGGACCCATCGGGATTGCCCATGCCGAGATCAATGACATCCTGCTGTGCAGCCCGTGCCTTTGCGCGCATCTCATTGATGACGGCAAAAACATAGGGCGGCAGTTTCTGGATGCGATAAAAATCCTCTGATGGTTTGGGCATTACTGCTATTTTATGCGGCTCGGCCGGGTCTGCGCCAGGCACAGGTGCCTTTGTTACAGTGAGTACGAGACCTGTGAGCGGACCGTTGCGGGCAACACTCCGGCTGGTGGGCGCGGTGGCGTTGGTCGCCGCGATCATCTTCGTGTACTATCGCATCATCCCGGCGAACAACCTGACGGTCGGGTTGACGCTGGTGCTTGCCATCCTGGGAATCGCGACGTGGTGGGGATTTACGGAATCGATCGCAGCCGCGATTGCCGGGACATTGGGACTCAATTATTTCTTCCTCCCGCCGGTCGGAGAATTCACCATATCCGATCCAGAGAATTGGGTGGCACTGGCGGTATTTCTGGTTACAGCGGTAACGGCAAGCGAACTCTCCGTGCGCGCGCGCCAGCGTGCCGCCGAAGCTATTGCACGCAGCCAGGAAGTCGAGCGGCTATACGCATTGGGCCAGACGCTGCTCCTTAGCGGGAGCGTGCGCTCGGCCGCGCGGGACATCGTGAACAGCATCATCCGGACGTTTGAGATTCCCGGCGCGGTCTTATTCAATCAATTGACAGACGAGTTTTTCCGGTCTGACGGACGCGGACTCATTTCCGACGAACAGTTGCGCCACGTCGCGGAGACGGGAGAGCCGCTGAATGACGCGGGACGGCGAATCGCTATCGTCCCGATCCGGCTGGGCGGGCAGTGCACCGGCAGTCTGGGATTCGTGGGGAGCAGTCTCTCCGCCGCCGCGCTGAACGCGTTGGCGTATCTGGTGGCAATTGGGATTGAGCGGGCCAGAACGATTGAAGAGACCAACAAGGCGGAGGCGGCGCGGCAAAGCGAGGTTCTGAAGGCGACGCTGCTCGATGCGCTGGCACACGACCTGAAAACACCGTTAACCTCCATCAAGGGCGCGGTGACGCACCTGCTCGCCAATCCGCACGACGCCGAGGAACTCGAACTGCTCACAATCGCCAACGAAGAAGCCGACCGGCTGAACCGGCTGGTGGTGGAGGTTTTGGAGATGGCGCGCATCGAGGCATCGAAGCTGCATCCCGACCGGGCGCCGCACAACATCATGGACATCATTCAGGCGACTCTGAAGGCCCAAGAAGAATCGCTAAAAGAGCGGGTCATCAAGCTGCGCGTGCCCGAATCGCTCCCCGTGGCCGATGTGGATTTTGAATTCATCGAGCAAGTGCTGAAGCAGCTTTTGGATAACGCCGTCAACTATTCACCGCCGGGCGCTCCTCTGACTATTTCCGCGCAAGCCGAGGGCGAAAGAATCATAGTGAACGTAGCGGATGAGGGCAAAGGAATTCCCGTGGATGAGCAATCCAAAATTTTTGACAAGTTCTATCGCGGACGGGCGTGGCGTGAGAAGGTGCTGGGCACTGGCTTGGGGTTGTCGATTGCAAAAGGCATTGTGGAAGCGCATGGAGGCAAGATCTGGGTAACAAGCGCACCGGGTAAGGGCTCGGTGTTCAGTTTCGCGGTACCCATGTTCAAGGGCGAACTGGTGTCATGAGCTCCAAGATTCTGGTGGTGGACGACGAACCGCAGATTCGCCGGATGATGCGCACGACCCTGACCTCCAGTGGGTATCAGGTGGACGAAGCCAAGACGGGAGAAGAGGCGCTGGAGAAGTTGCGCTCCTATCAACCCGACTTGGTTCTGCTGGATCTGAACATGCCTGGAATGGGCGGCCTGGAAGCCTGCCGCGCCATGCGCGAGGGTTCGGACGTTCCCATCGTTATCCTCACCGTGCGTAACGCGGAAAAAGAGAAAGTGGAAGCGCTGGACGCGGGCGCCGATGATTACGTCTCGAAACCGTTCAGCATGCAGGAGCTGATGGCGCGGATTCGCGCCGCGTTGCGCCGCACCCCGGGTGCCGCGGAAGTCGGACCGCACGGGTTTGCCTCCGAAGATCTGGAGATCGATTTCGCGGGCCGGAGGGTGCGCGTGAAAGACAAAAGCGTGCGCCTCACCCCGAAGGAGTTCGATTTGCTTCGCCATCTGGTGGCGCACGGCGGAAAGCCAGTTCCGCACCGGGAGTTGTTACAGGCTGTCTGGGGGCCGGATTACGGAGACGAAACCGACTATCTGCGCGTGTTCATCAATCATTTGCGCAAGAAGATCGAGCCCGATCCATCGCGTCCGAAGTACGTGCTGACCGAGCCCTGGGTTGGCTACCGCTTCGCCATGCCAGAAGATTCCTAAGCGCGTTCGAAATTGAGCCCAAACGTCATCCAGGAAATGTAAACTACTACTGATCCAGCTTCATGATCGATCAACGTCCCAGCCCAGAGGAAATCCTTCGCCGCGTGGAAGCCGAGGAGCAGCAGGCCGGTCGTGGCCGGCTGAAGATTTTTCTGGGGTACGCATCGCGCGTGGGCAAATCTTTCCGCATGCTCGATGAAGGCCGCCGCCGCAAACAGCGCGGGCAGGACGTGGTTGTCGGGCTCATCCAATCCAACGTCGGAACCGAAGTCCAGTGCCTGCTGGACATGTTGGAAGTGATTCCCGGCTTGACGGCCAGAAACGACGAAAGGGATTCGCTGGTGCTGGACGTGGTGGCGATTCTGAAGCGGCACCCGCAGGTATGCCTGGTGGATGAACTGGCCCAGGAGAATCCACCCGGAAGCCGTAATCCGTATCGATGGCAGGATGTAAAAGAACTGCTCGACAACGGGATCACCGTGGTCACCGCCATCAATGTGCAGCACATCGCCGAGCTGCAGGACACCATCGAGAAGATCACCGGTAAGCGCGCAAAACAGGCGGTGCCGAAAGCATTCATCCGTTCCGCCGATGAAATCGTGATTGTGGATGCCGCGCCAGAAGACTTACAGCTGCGTGAGCCGGGAAGCGCGGGCGACACGCGGCGACTCTCCGAGCTTCGCGAGCTGGCGCTTCTGTTGGCCGCGGAAGTGGTGGATGAACAACTCCACCATTCTCTCCAACTGCAGGGCGTCGAGTTGTTTCTGGGAAGCCAGGAGCGCATTCTGGTGTGCATCACGCCGCGCAGCAACGCCGCGCGCATGCTGGAGAGCGGGCGGCGCAACGCGGACCGGTTCCATTGCGGGTTCCTGGCGGTCTATGTGCGCCAGACCGGACTCGACCCGGCGGATGCGCAGTTGCTCGAGAAGCACCTCGATCTGGCGCGGGAATTGGGGGCCGAAGTGCACGTGCTGGAATCCACGGACTCGGCGCAGGCGATTCTGGATTTCGCTCGCGCACAGGCAGTGACGCAGTTATTTGTGGGCCACAGCCAGGGCAGCCGATGGCGGGAGCTACTGTTCGGCAACCCTCTGGACCGCATGATCCGCGCGGCGAACACCATGGATGTGCGCATTTTTCCGCATCCTTCTTCGTCATGACACCGCCCACAGCCCCGAAACGGGGAAGATTCAAAATCTTCCTGGGCTACGCCGCGGGGGTCGGCAAGACCTATCAAATGCTCGACGAGGGCCAAGCGCTGCATCGCAAGGGTGTGGACGTGGTGGTCGGCTATTTCGAGCCGCACGGCCGCAAGGACACGATTTCCCGGACCGAAGGCCTCGAGTCGGTTCCGCGCCGCAAGCTCGAATATCGCGGCACGATCTTCGAAGATATGGACACCGACGCCATCATCCAGCGGCAGCCCGAGATCTGCCTGGTGGATGAACTGGCGCATACCAACGTCCCAGGCTCCGAGCGAGCGAAACGGTGGCAGGATGTGCACGTGTTGCTGGAGGCCGGAATCAGCGTGCTGACGTCTCTGAACATCCAGCACCTGGAAAGCTTGAACGACCAGATTTGGCAGATGACGGGCGTGCGCGTGCGAGAGACGATTCCGGACTGGGTAGTAGACCAGGCAGATGAGATCGTGGTGGTCGACGTAACGCCGCGTGCGCTACGGCACCGCCTGGAGCGCGGCGTGATTTATTCGCGCGAGAAGGCCGACAAGGCGCTGGAGAATTTCTTCACCGAACAGAATTTAAGCGCGCTGCGCGAAATCGCCATGCGGCACGCCGCTCACGAGATTGAAGAGAAGCTATCAGCTCAGGAATCCGAACCTGTGGATGGCGCGCGGCCGCAGCCGGTGACGGGCGAGGCTCCCAGGCGCCGTGAGTGCATTCTGATCTGTATCGATGAACGGCCCGTTTCCGTTGTTTTGATCCGCCGCGGCCGCCGGGTGGCGGACTATCTGCGCGCCGAATGCCTGGCGGTGTATGTCAGCCCCGATGCCTCGCTGGCGCGTCTTTCCCCCGAAAACCGGGAGGCTGTGGAGAGGCATTTGGGGTTTGCTCGCAACCTCCGCATCCGCACCGAAGTGGTGTCGAACGATGATATATCCGAAGGTATTGTGCGGTTCGCACACGAGCATGGCGCGACCCAGATCTTCATGGGGCGGAGCACTTCACGGAATTGGAAAGAGCGGCTGCATGGCAGCAGGCTGCAACGTGTGGTTCGGCTGGCACGCGATACCGAGATCACCATCGTCGCCGAACGCCGCAGAGGGCGCAGCGGCAGCGCGGCAAGCACATGAGCTCGGTTCCGCCCGCAAGCGAATCCGCGCGCGTTGTTTCCGTCAACGTGGCAACGCCGCGGATTGTCCGGGTTGGCGACAGGAGTGTACTGACCAGCATTTTTAAAGTGCCCGTAGAAGGCCGCATCGCGGTAAGAGGGAATAATCTCGCGGGCGACCGGCAGGCGGATCTGACGGTTCACGGCGGCCCTCACAAGGCGATCTATCTCTACCCCGCGGAACACTATTCATACTGGACCGATCAGCTAGACGGCACGACTCTGGCGCCAGGAGCTTTCGGCGAGAACCTCACCACCATTGGTATCGATGAGAACTCGGTACGCATTGGCGACCGTTTTCGTATCGGCTCCGCTGTGGTTGAAGTAACGCAGCCGCGGATGCCGTGTTACAAGCTCGGGATACGTTTCGGCAGAGCCGACATGGTCAAACGCTTCTGGCTTGCCCGGCGGCCCGGCGTTTATTTCTCGGTGATCGAGGAGGGCGATCTGGCCGCCGGAGACGCCATCGCGAAGATTGACGAAGGCCCGGAACCGGTCACAGTAGGCGACGTAGTACGTCTGTTTGTGGGCGACGATCGTGATCCAGCCAATTTGCAGCGAGCCTTGCGTGCCCCGCTTCGCGGTGGGTGGAAGGATGAATTGCGCTCGCGCGCGAGCGAGCTATCCGAACGCTAAGTGTCTGATCACACACACGTGTGGTGAAATCGGCACTCATTTTCTCTGAAACCCTACCCTCATCCGTTTCATCTCAATTTGCAAAGAGGTTGTTACTTCTTCAGAGCTTGCAGAGCTTAGTTCCGTCAGGCAGTCAGAGCCGGAGATAACCGGCAAGTAGTAAACACTGAAAGAACAGAAAAAAGGAGAGGACTAATATGTCTGGTAAGAAGATGTTTGCCGTTGTCGTTGCTGGAGTAACTCTCGCTGCGATCCCGGCATTTTCGCAGGAAGATGTAACCTATAAAAGCGATGCTACGGTTCAGGCACTCGGCAGCTTCGTAAAGAGCACTAATTCGGGCGGCGTGGAACAAGGCGAAACCAACAGCGGCGGTGTCTTGGCAAGCTATAGGTACTATTTCGATCGTCACAATGGAGTGGAAGTCAACTATGGCTACGCACTCAACAGTCAGACCTACGGATTGACTGGCGGACCGCTTGAACTCAAGAATAATGCACATGAAGCCACGGCTGACTATGTGTTCCGATTTCCGTCGAAGCGTTTTAGGCCTTTCGCACTTGCGGGAACAGGAGCACTGGTCTTCGACCCAACAGGTTTTACAGGCGCCGGCTCACAGGCCCGCGCTGCTTTCGTGTACGGGGCCGGAGCGGACTTCAACTTTTCGAACCACATTTTCATGCGAGCCGAATATCGTGGGTTTGTCTATAGCTCGCCGACCTTCGGCCTCACTGAACTTATCGGCCCAGGTCGAGTCACTCATCGCGCTGAACCGTCCATAGGCTTCGGTTATCGGTTCTAAGTAAGCGTCTCAGTCACTTAGTAGGGAGCCGGATAGGTCCGGCTCCCAGTGACTGATCCAGTTACTTGGCAAAAGCCATCAGGGTGAATGTCTTTGAAATAATACTCGGCCACGGGTGAGGATTCTCCGCAGTTGGTTTCGGCGGCGGTCCAAACTGGGCGGTAACGGTGTAGACATTGTGATTCGTGGTGTCGAGCGCCATGGTGCGCGCGCCCCGCTGTGTCTCAATGGTCTGCACTACGCTGTATTTGTCGGGTGAGGCCTGGTGCGCGACTGTGATGGTACCATCACCGCACGAGGCGAACGCCAAGCCAGAGGAAGGATCGAACCGGTTTGCATCCACGCCCTTTCCGATAGGAACCGTCCCAACCACCTTGCCGGTCGTGTAGTCGACAACGGCCATCAACTGATTGTGGCAACCGGCAAATAATCGCTGGTGTGCGACGTCGATCGCGAGTCCAGATGGCTCTTTGCACGGCGCGATGGGCCAGGTGTGTAGCGCGTGAAGTGTTTTCGCATCGAACGCGATAATCTGGCTCTTATCCTCCACGTTGACGTAGATACGTCCGGTGCCGTCCGCTTGCGCGAATTCCGGCTTGCCTCCCAGCGGAATGCTGCCCACTATATTTCCTGACTTCGCGTCGAGAGCGGTGGCGTCGTTGCCCCCATTGCCATTAAAGGTAAAAACGCGCCTGCTGGCTTTGTCGTAGAGTACGGCGTCCGGGTCCCGGCCGTTTGGCAGTTTGGTCTCGCCTGCAACCGTGAGCTTATCTGTGTCCAGAATGGTGACGGAGTGATCGGTGCTGAGGAATGCCCGCTTCAACTCGGGCGCAAATGCGATAGCGTGGGCACCATGAGTCCCCGGAATGTCGGCGACCAGTTTGCCTTCCGAATCCACCACGAGAACATGCGAGCCGCGCGGAATGAAGACACGGCTGGTGCCAGGTTCCACCTCGAAGTAATCCCATCCTCCTTCTCCGCCAAGGGTGACTTTCTTCGTGAGCCGATACCCGGCTCCGTTTGTCGCCGCAAGCACGACAAAGGTAATGAGTGACGCAGCCACCACGTTCCTTGGGCGCATATCAATCCTCCAGCTTCGCTTTCAGCCAAGCCCATATGAGTGTAGCGCTCCAGGTTAGGCTTGCACTCGGCGTCTTCAGGGGCTACAATCCGGCGATCAAGAAAGGGGACCCTCATGGCAAACTATCTACTCCAGGTGGGCTACACGCCGGAAGCTTGGTCCACCATGCTCGCGAATCCACATGACCGCATCGGTGAAGTTCGGCCGGTGGTGGAAAAACTCGGCGGCAAGATTCAACACGCCTGGTTCGCTTTTGGCGATTACGACCTGGTGGCCATCGTTGAAATGCCTACTAACATTGAGGCTGCTGCGTTTTCATTAGCCGCAGCCGCCGGCGGTGCTTGCCGGACTGTCAAGACCACGCCACTCATGACCACAACGGAGGGCATTGAGGCGATGAAGAAGGCGGCAGCATCGGGCTACATAGCTCCCACGCGGGCTGCTCACGCGTAGGCATCCCGAGCGATTCGCTACCCGCTTGCGGCCACTGCTTCGTCAACCTTCTCCACCGGATGGCCGTTCTCCATCCATCCGGTGAATCCGCCGGCGAGCGGGCGCACACGCTTGATGCCGCGACGATTCAATCGGAGCGCCGCACGGGCGCTCGAGGCTTCGTTGGGTCAAGTGCAGTAGAGGATGATGTCGCGATCGCGCGGGATCTCGGCATGGCGCTCCTCCAGTTCTCCAGGGGCCATCAGCAGGGCGCCGGGCAGTTTCGAGCCCGAGGTTTGCACGTCCAGCGGATTGCGCAAATCCACAATCATGACTTTCTCGCCCGCGCTCAGCTTTCGCAGCAATTCATCCGGCGTGATGCGCGCAATGCGCAACTTGCGCAGGAACCGCTGGCGCTGCCAGACATGCCAAACAATGTAAACGGCAAACAAGCCAGCCAAACTGATCCCTAGCCACCTGCCGAACCCGAAGGCATACTCCGCCACGTCCTCCAGTTGTTCACGGAGCAGAAACCCGAGCAGGCTGTAAGCTCCAACATACAGCCCCGCTCCGGCGCCGTCACTCAGCAAGAACCTCCACAGCGGCATGCGGAACAGGCCGGCCAGCGGCGGCGCGGCGGTGCTCAAGCCCGGTACAAATTTGGCGAATAATAGCGCGCCGGCTCCGAAACGAGAGAACACATTCTCCGTGCGGCGAACACAGGAATCGGGTTCGAGCGCGATGCGGCACAGCAGGTTCAGCACCGAGTAGCCGCGTTTGCGGCCCATCCAGTACCACAGGGAATCGCCGATCAGTGAGGCCAGAATGCCCAGCGCGAAAGCCTGCCAGAAAGAGATCCGCCCCA
>Ga0335069_10006385_pt1 | contig 17153 bp, 18 predicted proteins | sample Lox_Sample_11_FD_206714 | JGI IMG/M metagenome (GOLD analysis project Ga0335069, IMG submission 206714) | Soil microbial communities from Loxahatchee National Wildlife Refuge, Florida, United States - Lox_Sample_1.1 | ecosystem: Environmental > Terrestrial > Soil > Wetlands | place: USA...
CGGCCCTCGACTGCGTCATGAAACTTTTTAGGTCGGGCGATATTGTTGCAGTCACGGAAGATCCCTATGGCGGCACATGCCGGCTCCTCGATAAGGTCTATCGTCCTCTCGGGATCGAGTTCTTGTACATCGATACATCACAGACTGATGAGGTAAACAAGGTATTGGGTAAGAACATCCGGGCCATATTGCTCGAGAGCCCCACAAATCCGCTCCAGAGGATAGCCAATATCCCCGAAATCTGCAGAATGGCAGGGGGCCGCAACGTCCTCACCATTGTGGACAATACCTTTCTGACACCCTATTTTCAGCGACCCATCAGCCTGGGGGCGGATATAGTGGCCTACAGCGCGACGAAATATCTGTCCGGCCACAACGATGTCCTGGCAGGACTCGTTGTGGCACGCACTGAAAAACTCGGAGAGAAGCTTCACTTCTATCAGAATGCCACGGGGGCGACCCTTGGGCCTTGGGACTCCTGGCTCGTTTTAAGAGGCCTCAAGACACTTTCTCTTCGCATGGAGCGCCAGCAAAAGAACGCACAGGAAATTGCCGAGTGGCTTAAGGGGCACCCGAGGGTCAGAAAGGTCTTCTACCCTGGGCTCACGGACCACCCCGGCCATACGCTGCTCAAGGCACAGTCTACAGGCTTCGGGTCAGTCGTATCGTTTGAAGTTGACGATCCCACCCTTGTGCCGAAGATACTGTCTAACGTTGAGGTTTTTATCTTTGCGGAGAGTCTGGGCGGTGTGGAGTCTCTGATTACCTTCCCCGCGGTACAAACTCACGCCGATATGAATCCCGACGTGAGAACAAGAATCGGCATCAATGATTGTCTTATCCGCCTCTCGGTGGGTGCGGAGGCGGTAGAAGACCTCATTGAAGATCTGAAGTCGGCCATAGAGGGCTAAGCAATTTCAAGGAGCACATATGAATTATCGCACAAAAATATTGCATTCAGGCAAAGACAGAGACCCGCACACGGGGGCATCGAGTATCCCCATATACCAGGTCTCTACCTTTGCGCAGGATGACCCATTCGAGTTCGGACCCTATGAATACGCCAGGGGGAAGAATCCCACGAGAGAAGCCCTCGAACACACTGTCGCATCGCTCGAGAGCGGCAAGATGGGTTACGCATTCGCATCGGGCATGGCGGCGATTTCTTCGGTCCTTCTCCTGTTCAAATCGGGGGACCATATCATCGTGGCTGAAGACGTTTACGGCGGAACGTATCGGGCGCTCAACACTCTTTTTAATCGCTGGGGCCTCAAGCATACATTTGTCGACATGACGGACCCGGACAGAATTGAACGCGCTCTTCTGCCCGGGACAAAAGCGATTTTTGCCGAAACACCGTCGAACCCTCTTTTGAAGATCACCGACATCCGAGCTGTTGCGGACATTGCAAAAAAAAGAGGGCTTCTCACGATCATCGACAATACCTTTATGAGTCCCTATTTCCAGAGGCCCCTGGAACTCGGCTTTGACATTGTGATTCACAGCGCCACGAAGTTTCTGGGAGGTCATAGTGATCTTATTGCCGGTCTTGTGGTTGCCGCTGACAGGACTACCGGGAAGAAGATACAATCGATTCAGAACACTTTCGGAGCAATATTAGGGCCTCAGGACTCATGGCTCGTTCTCAGGGGAATAAAGACGCTTTCGGCGAGGATGGAAGCGCAAGAGAGAAATGCAGAAACTATCGCACAATGGCTTTTGGATCAACCGGAGGTAAAGGCAGTCTATTATCCGACCCTCCCCTCACACCCCGGAAGAGAAATACATCTCAGCCAGGCATCGGGCGGTGGGGCAGTGGTTTCTTTTGACCTGGGGAGTAGGAAGATTACCAAGCACGTTTTACGAAATGTAAAGGTTCCACTCATGGCGGTGAGCCTTGGGGGCGTTGAAAGCATTCTTTCCTATCCTGCAACCATGTCACACGCCGCCATGCCAGAACCTGAACGTCATGCCCGGGGCATCACCGATGGGCTCGTCCGTCTTTCTGTGGGACTCGAGGATCCAGGCGATCTTTGCAAGGATCTGGCGCAGGCCATACGTGGCGCATATAAATAGCTGACCGCATTGGCTCGGTTTTATTTCGCATGAGGGTTGTATGAAAATGAAGGCCAAATACGAGTTCCTGAAGACAACTGTCAAAGACCTGCAAAGGGTTGTGGTGGCATTCTCCGGCGGCGTGGATAGCACCTTTCTTCTGAAGGTCTCAGTGGACACACTCGGAAAAGACAATGTTCTGGCCTTCATTGGCAAATCACCGACCTGTCCGGCTAGGGAGATGGATCAGGCTCAGAGGCTTGCCCTGCAAATCGACGCTCAATATATCGTGGCGGAGACATCCGAGATGGATGACCCGCGCTTTATCGAAAACCACAGGTCGCGCTGCTATTTTTGCAAGACTCACCTTTTTACGAAAGCCAGGGAGATAGCTGCATCGAGAGGTTTCCTGCATGTTCTGGAAGGGTCGAACGCGGACGACGTGAATGATTTCAGGCCGGGACGCAAAGCCTGCGCCGAACAGGGCGTAAAAAGCCCGCTACTCGACGCGGGCCTGACCAAACTGGAGATCCGACGATTGTCAAAGCGGCTCTTACTCCCAACGTACGACAAACCTTCCTTCGCCTGTCTCTCCTCAAGGGTCCCGTATGGAACCGCTATTGACGAAATTCTCCTGAAGAACATAGAGCGCGCCGAAGATTACCTGCAAAGTCTGGGCGTCAGGCAGGTCCGTGTGCGACATCACGGCGACACAGCGCGCATCGAGGTTCTTAGGAAAGATTTCAGGGTTATCCTTGCGCATGGAGAGGCAATCTCGGACACGTTTAGGCAGTGTGGGTTTGCTCATGTCGCTCTCGATCTACGAGGTTACCAGACTGGCAGTATGAACATTTCGCTAGCGCAGCAAAACAGATGATGAAATTGATTGAGGTATATTAGATATCATGTCGACCAAAAAGACCATTGCGGTGGGGATGAGCGGAGGGATTGATTCAAGCACGGCCGTGTATCTTCTCAAAAAACAGGGCTACGATGTGATCGGCCTTACTATGAAGATATGGGACGGGCCACAAACCCATGCCACCAAGAGGGGAGGCTGTTACGGCCCAAATGAAGCCCACGATATAGCGGACGCTGAAAAAGCTGCCCGGATACTAGGCGTTCCACACTATATCGTTGATCTTCGGGAAGAATACCAGGAGACGGTCATCGAGTATTTTCGAAAGGAATACGGGCAGGGAAGAACGCCCAACCCCTGCGTGGTCTGCAACGCCAGGATAAAATTCGGCTCCCTGCTTGAGAAGGCCTTCTCGAGCGGAATCGAGTTCGACTTCTTTGCAACGGGACATTACGCGAGGGTCGCATATGAACCGGCCTATCGAATCAATCTTCTCAAACGAGGCATGGATGCCCAAAAAGACCAGTCCTATTTCTTGAGCCGCCTTAAGCAGGAGCAACTTGAAAGGCTTCACTTTCCGCTCGGAGAGTATGAGAAGAGAGAGGTCAGGCAAATAGCCCTCGAGTCGGGCCTGCAAGAGTTTCTTCAAAAACCTGAAAGCCAGGATTTCCTCGAATATGACAATTATACGATGCTGCTCAAGGACGAAGGCGTTCCCGGGAATATAAGGGACGTACACGGCAATGTAATCGGGGTACATCGGGGCATACCTTCCTATACCATAGGACAACGGCGTTTCCTTGGCCTCCCGGGATTGAAAGAACCTTTCTATGTGCTGCACATCAGTCATGCGAAGAATGAAATTGTGGCGGGGCCCGAAAAATATCTTTTTCGAAAGGACCTCCTCGCCGAGAATATGAACTGGTTTGTTCCTTTCAGTCATCCCCTTTGGCAAGGCCCTGTTCACGCCCAGGTTCGTTATAGAAGCGCTCCGGCCGAATGCACAGTTGAGCCGAATAATGCCGGAGGAGCCCTTGTCAGGTTTACACAGGGCCAGAAGGCCGTAACACCCGGCCAGGCCGTCGTGTTTTATGCTCACGACACGGTGCTAGCGAGCGGTACCGTGAATCTATCTCGCGACGAGCTTCATCCGCCGGATGAGAACAACCCATCATCGTAAAACGCTGCTTCCCTGAAGAGTTGAATGCTGTTCTTGCCCCCGCGTTATTTCGTAAAATGGGGCGAATCACCCCATTCACCGTAGCCCACGGTCTCGCCGATAGAGCGGATTCGACCGTCCAGGCAATTGAGGCAAGCCTGGCCGGTTTCATTAATGCACGGCTTATCGTCGTAGAGCTGGTAGAGGCTACGGTACCGCACGTCAGTAATATTCGGCATAATCACATTGGCGCCCGCGAGAAGCCCCATCTCTCTGCCGGTAGGGGCGACGGCCTGAAGCGCGGTGGTCGAGGCAATATTCACATCCTTCAAATAGATCCTTGTAACGGCTATCATCTTTAAGGCAAGTTCGAGCAAACCCTCTTTGGACATACCGCTTAACATGCCCCGCTTATAGAGCGGCGTATCCTGATGCGTAAGATAAGGGCCCATGCCTATCATGGCTACGTCCAACTCTTCAAAGAAGAGGATGTCGTTGACAAGGTCTTCGACGGTCTGACCGGGAAGGCCGATCATGACCCCGTACCGGTCTGATATCCTATGGCACTCAGGGTTTCAAGGCACTTGAGCCTTTTGAAGAAGCTATGGTCGGCCGGGTGCAATCGCCGGTAAAGGTCTTCATTGGACGTCTCTATCCTGAGCAGGTATCGGTGCGCGCCGGCACCAAACCACCGTTCGTATGTCTGTTCATCCTGCTCACCCACCGAGAGCGTAATACCAAGCCCTCCCGATGTCGCCTCCTTTATCCCTTTGATGGCATCTTCAATGAACTCCGTGAAGGCCCGACCCCTCCTTTCCCCCGATTGGAGTATGACGGAGCCATAACCCGCGTCGTAGGCCCATCGGGCGCTCTCAACGATCTCGTTCAGTCCCATGGAATAGCGGGTCAGGTTCTGGTTGTCCTTCCTGATGCCGCAATAGAAGCAGTTCTTCCTGCACACGTTGCTGAATTCTATAATACCCCTGAAATAGACCTTCTTCCCCACGTGACGGGCTTTTACCGCATAGGCTGCCTCGAAAAGTTTTTCTACGTCTGCCTTGTCGGTGAGATCGAGACGGGCGCGCATATCATTCTTCGTTATTTTCCGGTCTTCAAGGTTATTTAGGTCAATCGGTGCCAAGGCGTCTCCTTACTACGTCCTCGACAACTCTTTCCAGGGTTTCTTGCGCCATGCCCGGGGCATGCGTTTTACCGGGAGGCAGACCTCCGAGATAGTCGATGATGTCCTGATCTGTGATCCTCACGGCCTCCTCCAAGGTAACACCCTTTATCATCTCGGTCAGGGCGGACGCACACGCGATGGAGGCGACACACCCCGCTACCTTGCATCTTGCGTCCGTAATCCTTGCGTGCTTATCGACTTTCAAAGTAATCTTGAGCACGTCTCCGCAGGCCATGGACGTCACCTGGGCTACGCCGTCAGGGTCCTCTATCTCTCCCACATTACGTGGGTTATGAAAATGGTCTTTGACTATATCCGAATATTCCCACATATATACCCTTCTTCAGAGGTGCCAGTGGGTCCTATTTCCCGCCCCTCACCTTTACGATCTCTGCCACTATGCTCAAAGCTATCTCCTGGGGGGTCTCGGCGTTAATATCGACCCCGATCGGCGCGTAGATGGACTGGAGAAGGCTTTCGCCAAACCCTTTTGTTTCAAGATAATCGAAAATTATACGGATCTTTCTCTTGCTTCCTATCATACCGATATACCTGTGTGGTCTTGTCAGTATCTGTTCGAGCACAAGGGCGTCGTGCTTGTGGCCCCTCGTGACAACCGCTGCATATATGTTATCCTCATCATCGGCGTATTTGAGGGCGTTTCCGAAATCGTCCACGATGACATTGTCGGCCTCGGGGAAGCGCTCCCGGTTCGCGAACTCTACCCGGTCATCAAAGACAGTGACAGCGAAGTCCATTGTCTTAGCCAGTCTGCAGATGAATTGCGACACGTGGCCGGCACCATACAAGTAAAGGGTCGACGATGAGACAATAGGTTCAACAACTCTGTTGTCGAGCACCGTAGGTTTCTTTTCGTGGAAGACGGGTGCGGCGATGTCTTTCTCGTGGCCGGTGAGATCTCCGATCAATTCGTCCTCGCTGGTGCAGAGCGTTTTGGTGAACCCCCGAGCGCCGTAAGAAGTAATAGTGACGGCCTTCTTCCCTTGCGCTTTGAACCCGGAGATCTGTCTGTAGAGATCGCGGTACTTCTCATCCACGGGTTCAAGAAGAACATCTATGTTGCCACCGCAGATCATCCCGTCATCCTCCACATTCTTTCCGTCGAGAACGTAGCGGAACACGTCCGCTTCTTTAGTTTTTAGAATTTTTCGCGAGTTCTGCCAGATCTCAGCTTCAAGACAGCCGCCCCCGACCGTGCCAAACATCCTGCCGTCGGCGCCGATGAACATTTTTGCGCCTGCCCCCTGGGGAGTTGCGCCTGTCCTTTTTACGATCGTTGCCAGGACACCTGATTCTCCTCGGTCGAGATATTCATCTATGACAACGTATATATTCTTCATTTCAGGCCTCCGACGAACTCGTCCTCACCGTCGATCTATTAACATCACCCGGTATTACAGGGCACATGGGGTCAATCGCATACGGGTTCGAGCCCCAGGTCCTTTATCATCTCTGCGTCCAGCTCAGGGCTTCGTCCCGGCATGGTCAAATAATCTCCGATCATGAGGGAATTGCACCCAGCCACAATACCCAGAGGCAGTAGCTGCCTCAGGTTTGACTCTTTGCCCCCGCAGAGTTTTATGTCTTTGTCTGAGAGTATGAATCTGTATATTGCAATGGTCACAAGGAGCTCAACGGGAGAGAGGTGCGGCACATGTTGAAGGGGCGTCCCCGGTCGCGGATTCAGGATATTGAAAGGCACACAGTCAACATCAAGCCCCTTGAGGGTCATGGCAAGCTCGATTCTCTGCTCCATGGATTCGCCGAGGCCGATGATACCGCCCGAGCAGGTGGAGAGACCCGCGCTCTGTGCAGCCACGACTGTGTCAACATCCTCCTGATACTCGTGGGTCGTGCAGATATTGTCGAAGTAGCTTCGGGCCGTTTCGAGGTTATGGTGATACCGGTACAGACCGGCTTTCTTCAGTGTGTGCGCGCGCTCGGCGTCGAGCATGCCAAGAGAAACACAGGGTTTAAGTCCCAGAGAGCTTATGTCGCGCACAGCCTGATAGATTTCGTCCCACTCGCCTTCATCGTCAATTCTGGTGCCGCTTGTAATAATACCGAACATGTGAGCGCCTGATGCCTTAGCACGACGCGCTTTCTCTACAATATCCGCCTTCCCTATAAAGGGATATTTCGGAGCCTCAGTACAATAGTGCACAGACTGTGCGCAGAACTTACAATCTTCCGGGCAAAGTCCCGATTTTGCATTGACAATGCCACAGAGGTTCACTTTTTTTCCCTTGAAGTATTCCCTTATCTCTGCGGCGGCAGCCATGAGAGAGAAAGGACGTTCCATCCCGAGCCGGTACAACACAAGAGCGTCTTCGGCTCCTATGTCCTTTCTCTCTATGGCCCTCGTTTTCAGTTCAAGAACATTGTCAGGCATAACCTCTCCTTCCTGCCGCACCTCAAGCACTGACCGGCGTCATACCAATCTGCTCTTCATCCACGTCCGGTCTTACACCCCTGTGATCAAATAGCCAACTTCTCCAAATCAACGAACCTTCTCTCTGCGCAGTAGCGAGCCTTCGCTCCATTCATTACATCTATCCAAACGGGGGATGTTTCCTTCCTGCCGTAGTGCGCCATTATATTGGCTGCAACATTGAGGTGAGCATCGTGTGTGTTTCCAAAGAGAAGTCCCGTGGGGCCCTTGAAATCCGAGGGTTCAAGGAGCGCCGAGGGAACTGCATGCAAAGCCCTGAGTCTCACGTTTTCGTCCTGGTTTCTGCCCACTATCAATTTTGTGCATGCATCAAACCTGAAATGTCTTCCAATCTTGAGGAGGTTGACATCCCTCATGGTAAAATCAGGGATGTTTGCAAAAAGGTCTTTGAGTTTTCTCGCAAAAATTGGGTCCGTCAGGAGACATCCGCCTCCCGGGCAGCTGAATTCCTTTAGGTGAAAGGCATCCACCAGTTCGTACTGGGTCTTTCGCGAGCGGCCTGATATGTCGAGGAGTTTCTGCCGGTCAATGATGCCAGCTATTTCTGGCAACGTGGGGTCAAAATGTTTCGCCGATAAGGGGCGCAGGATAAGACCTTCGAGGCCGCTCTCTTCTTCTATCCGCCTCATGGCATTTCTGTGTTGAGACATGGGTCGCTGTCCCAAAACCTCTCCGGTAATAACGAAGCTTGCCTCAATCTCGTCCATGACTTTTTTCGTTTCCTTAAGAATGAATATTCTGCAATCGATGCACGGATTCAGGTTCTTACCGTAGCCGTGTTTCGGTGCCCTGACTACGTTGAGATATTCCATGCCCTTCGGGCGTACGATCACCTTAACGCCCAGTTCGCCGGCCGATCTTAGGGCCTGAATGCCGCAACCTTCGTTTCCCTTGGAACAGGTACAAAATGGGGAAGTGAAGTGAAGGGCCACGACCTCGATACCCTGCTCGACAATGAGTTTCGTGGCGAGCGTGCTGTCGAGACCACGGGACAGGAGTGAAATCGCCTTCCTATTCATTAAACTCTTCACCGCAGGCGACCACTACCCTATCCACCGGCGAGAACCATGAATCGGGGCGCTTCGAAGAGCCGCACTTCCTTGATGCCTTTTTCCGCTTTCTCCTTAAGAATGAAGAGGAGCATTTCATAGCTCGATATCTGCCAGTCGTCAACAATCCTCATGATCTCGGGGTTCTTCCAATCCCACGTGCGCGCTTCCTTGAGGCTCGACGGCCTCACTTGATCGTTCTCCGCATCCACAACCAGTAATTTGATGTCGGGCTCTTTCTTTTGTTTCTTTTGAACGCGTCCGGCCGGTTTACGGGCCGAACTGAGCGCCTCAAATACATCCTGGCTGCCTTGCTCTGCCGTATCCGGATAACCGTTGCACTCACCGCCTCTGCCCTTGAACAGATCACATTCGGAGCATACGCCATGGCTCCACATTGAACAATTCATTGTAAAAACCTCCTTAATCTCACAACCGTTTGCGCCCTTTTCTCATCTTGTCCTCTGAATATATCTAGGCGCATTCCTCGTTTTCGTAGGAAACACTGCCCTCGCCGGAAAGACTCGTGATTCGGGGGTTCGTCCCGCACAGCGGGCAATCGACGCTCCTGCCCGTGACAATAAACCTGGCCGTGAGGCTGAGTGCATTGTAGATGTAGTACTTGCCGATCATGGGTTCCCCTATGCCGAGAATAAGCTTTATGATTTCTGTGGCCTGAACAAGACCGATCTGCCCGGGCACGACGCCCAGCACGCCGGCCTCACTACAGGTTGGCACGAGCGCACGCGAAGGCATCTCAGGAAAAAGACACCTGAGACACGGGCCTTTCTGTTTGGGCCAGAAAAGGCCTGCCTGACCGCTAAATCCCACCGCGCCGCCAAAAACGTAGGGCTTGCCGGCAAAAAAGCAGGCGTCGTTGAGAAGAAATTTGGTGCCTGCGTTGTCAGAGGCATCCATGACCATATCAAAGTCTTCTATAATCTCAAGGGCGTTCATCGGGGTGAGCCGGTTGGGGAAGGATACAACATTCACGTCAGGGTTGATCCTCTTGATGGCTGAGGTTCCCGATTCTACCTTTAGCCTTCCTACATCTTCAGTTCCGTGCATTATCTGTCTGTTGAGGTTCGAAAGCTCTACCCAGTCGTAATCCACAAGGCCTATGGTTCCGATCCCGCAGGCAGCAAGATAAAGCCCCGCCGAAGAAGCAAGGCCCCCTGCGCCCACAAGAAGGACCCTGGCGCTCATGAGCTTGCGCTGTCCTTGTTCACCGATCTCGTCAAGGAGGATGTTTCGGCTGTACCGGTTAAGCTGAGAAATTGTAAAGAGACTATCGGTAACGATCTCACCGCCCCGACTAAGCCAAGCATTGAACCCTCCTGAGAGCGAGCAGGCATTGATAAAACCCATTTTTCGGAGCATCTCAGCGGCGCTCACCGAACGGTCCCCGAAGGCACAGTACACGATCACGGGAACGCTTTTGTCGGCTGCCAGTTTGTTTAACTCGCCCTGAATGAGGCCAAGAGGGACAAACCGGGCCCCCTTGATGTAGCCCAACGATGTTTGGCCGTTACTCCGGATATCGATGATAACAGTCCTTTGGTCATCACGAAGCAGGTCTTTCGCCCGATCAACGGAGATTTCCATGGCGGCTGTGACATCGCCCAACCGCTCCGCATATCTTTCTGCGTCCTTCATGCTAGCGCTCCCGACAGAACAAAAAGTCCGGTCCGCGCAAAAAGATTGGGCAGCATATAAATCCTCAGTGTTCCGCTCATGAAACGGGCCGTCTCAATGACGATGTTTCTTCGCGCGCAATACTCAGTAAAGTCAAGGATGCTCAGGAAGTGTAGATTGGGCGTATTATACCATTCAAAAGGAAGTGATGGTGTGATGGGCACTCGGCCTCTAAAGAAGATCTGACATCGGGCACGGAGCTGAGCGAAGTTGGGGATGCCGACAATCGCTTTTCGGCCAACCCTCAATGCCTCTTTCAGTACCTCCTCGGGTTTTTTCACCTGCTGGAGGCTCTGGTTGAGCACCACGAAATCGAATGACTTGTCTTGATACTCGGATAGACCCGTGTCGATATCGTCGTGAAACACGTTGAGCCCTTTGGCCACGCATTCGAATATAGCCTTGTCGTCTATCTCGATTCCCTGGGCCTTCACGTTCTTTTGACTCACGAGAAGAAAGAGGAGGTCCCCACTGCCGCAGCCCAAGTCAAGGACCGATGAAGAGGGGGTCACAAAATCGAGGATTGCCTGGTGATCGGCACTTAAGGATGTCACCTTTGCACCTCTTCAAATACCCTGTCCAGAAAATGGCTCACGAGGTGGGACTGCTCATCGACCTCAACGAGGAAGGCATCGTGTCCATAAGTTGAACTGAGCTCGCAGTAAATAGCGCTTGCACCCGCACGCTTGCACGCTTTCGCGATCTCCTGCGATTGATATGAAGGATAAAGCCAGTCCGATTTGAAGCCTATGATGAGAAATCTGGTCCGCACATCCCGTAACATGTTGCTTAGGCCCTGACCGTTACTCAAATCAAAATTGTCGATCGCTTTTGTGATGTAGAGGTACGAATTAGGGTCAAAGCGTTTGATGAAACTGTCCCCCCGGTATCGCAGATACCCCTCTACTTCAAAATCGGCGCTGAATTTAAAGGGCTGCTTCTCGCCTCTTAAGCGTCTACCGAACTTGGCCTTCATGGACTCGTCGCTCATGTAGGTAATGTGGCCCACCATTCTCGCCACACTCAGGCCTTTCATGGGAAGGCGATGGTCATAATAGTTCCCTTCGTTCCAGTTTGGGTCAGCCATAATGGCCTGCCGGCCCACCTCGTTAAAGGCGATCTGCTGAGGTGAATGGACCGCTGTGGTGGCGATAGGGATAGCGCTCGCCACCTTCTCGGGATGGGATACTACCCACTCGAGCACCTGCATGCCGCCCATAGAACCACCAGCCACGCTCAAGAGTTTCTCGATGCCAAGATGCGCCACGAGCCGGCCCTGAGCGTTCACCATATCCCTGATTGTGACCAAGGGAAACTCGAGACCGAATGGCTTGTCTGTTACGGGATTTATCGATGAAGGGCCTGTTGAGCCCCTACAGCCTCCGATCACGTTTGAACAGATAACGAAGTACTTGTTGGTATCGAATGCCTTGCCTCTGCCGATCATGTTATCCCACCAGCCGGGATTCTTGTCCCCCCGGTGAAAGCCCGCAGCATGTGCATCCCCCGTTAAGGCATGACAGACAAGAATGGCATTCGTCCCTTCAGAATTCAGACGCCCGTACGTCTCGTAGGCAAGGGTGATGGGGCCGAGCTTCTCGCCGCTTTCCAGCTTAAGCGCATCGGGCGGATCGGCGAACGTATAGTAATGTGTCTCCACCACGCCTGTATATTTGTCTTTGTCCACCATCCCTGTTTCCGTTCGCCTCTATCCTGCCGCTTGCTTCAGCGCCTGATCTATATCTTCCTTAATGTCCTCAACATGTTCAAGCCCTATGGAGAGCCTGATGAAATCCTCGGTCACGCCCGTTGCTTCTTGCTCGGTCCTCGTCAACTGCTGGTGGGTGGTCGATGCAGGATGGATCACGAGGGTCTTGGAATCGCCTATGTTAGCGAGATGGGAAAGAAGCTCGACAGAGTTGATAAACCTTTTGCCCGACTCAAGTCCGCCTTTGATACCGAAACCGACGAGTGCCCCGTAGCCCCCCTGCAAGTATTTCTTGGCCAGGGCATGGCTCGGATGATCATCGAGCCCGGGGTAATTCACCCACGTTACAAGAGGATGTTTCTTAAGAAATTGCGCCACAGCCAGTGCGTTCTCAGAATGTTTCTTCTGTCTCAAGGGCAAGGTTTCAAGTCCCTGTAGGAAGAGAAAAGCGTTAAAGGGGCTTAAGGCTGGACCTAAGTCTCGTAGCAGTTGTACCCGCACCTTGAGTATGAAGGCCACATTGCCGAGTCCCGGAAAGTCCCCGAAGGTATCCCAGAACTTGAGTCCATGATAGGTTGGATCGGGCTCGGTGAATTCCGGGAATCTGCCGTTGCCCCAGTTAAACTTGCCCGAATCCACAATGACACCGCCAATGGATGTGCCGTGGCCTCCCACGAATTTTGTGGCCGAGATGACCGTTATATCGGCCCCGTACTGAATAGGATTCACGAGACCCACGCCCACAGTATTGTCCACGACAAGTGGGACGCCCGCATCGTGGGCGATCTTCCCGATTGTCTCAAAATCGGGCACGTCCAGCTTGGGGTTACCGATGGTCTCCGCATATATGGCCTTAGTCTTTTGCCTTATCGCCTTTTTGAACTCATCCGGCTTCGAAGAATCCACGAATGTGACGGATCGGCCCAGTTTGGGGAACGTATAGTGGAAGAGCTCATACGTTCCTCCGTAGAGGTTGTTCGCCGATACAATTTCATCGCCAACCTGGGTGATCGCGAGAAGCGCGAGTGTTTCAGCGGCCTGACCCGAGGCCACAGCCAGAGCACCCGTGCCTCCTTCGAGAGCGGCCATGCGTCGCTCGAAAACATCAGTCGTGGGGTTCATGATGCGTGTATAGATATTGCCGAACTCTTTGAGTGCGAAAAGATTGGCCGCATGTTCGGTACTGTTAAACACATACGATGTGGTCTGATAAATGGGTACGGCCCTGGCGCCTGTGGCAGGATCAGGGCTTTCCTGACCCGCGTGAATTGCAACAGTTTCCAGTCTCTTCTTTGTCATGTCAGTCTCTCCTTTTACGGCTTCTCGTTTTCAGATATAGTACATGGGGTACTCTTTTGACGCCTTCTCCTCTTGTAGTTTCACCAGATCGGCCAATGTGTAACCGGATAGCACTTCCCCGATCTTTTGGCTTAAGAGACTCCAAACGTCCCTGGCAGAACAAAGGGCCGCCTTGGAACAGGAATCGGGCTCCAGCACGCAGTCGACAACACATATGGGCCCCTCAAGAATTTCGATCACCTCACTGACCTTTATTTGGTTTTCCGGTCTTGAAAGAAGATACCCGCCTTTTCTGCCGCGCACCGTCTTTACAAGGCCTGCCCTGTGCAGTTGTGTTGCGATCTGTTCAAGATACTTGTCGGATATGCCCTGTCGCTTAGCGATATCGCAAAGGAGAACGGGTAGACCGTTTTTGCCATTCCTGGACAGGTCGATAAGCGCCCGTAACCCATATCTGCCTTTGGTTGATATTTTCATCCTTTCACGGCCTCCCCGATGTTTGCATTCCCCCCATGCTTCACAGCATGTTTCAAATACGTCACGCTTATAGAGTATATTATACTAAACCAGTAGGAATAATATAGTATATGGGTCTTCCTTTGTCAACTATTTCTATAGGATAATTGGTGCGACAAAATATTATCTTTTCAATTCAGCATGTTACGATGTCACAAGAGGAAATGGCAGGGTATAAATCCTATTGGGGCGTGGGAAGCTTCATGGGCACGGGTTTGTCGCCCGATAGATCATGGGGCACCATACCGGGGGGCAAAGCTTTTGGGTCGGGCGGAATCATAGGCATGCCAGGTACCGGCCCTCTACTCCCTTGTGACGCTTGAGGTATGGCGCCGGGAAGGGGTGGGTTCTGATCGGACGGTGATAAAGGTGAACGTATTGCCCCCGGCCCTGTCTTCTCGTCCCAGGGCGTCCCCGGGGGACCCATGGGCGGCGAGTGGTTTGTTGGGCCCGTCATCTGACCCGGCACACTCTCACGTACCTTGGAGCCAACGGGCAAACAGACCACTTTAACGGAAACTATATTTGATTTGACCATGAGATTGATCGGATAGACGACTTCCATGAATATCGATCCGTTTAAGGTGGCCCCCGTGCCGGCTTGTCCCAGCTCCCAGGTGTAGCTGACATCCTGAACTCCCGGCTTGTCAAAGACGAGCTTAGCCGGAGCGGTTTGCACATCGTCGTTACGCACGAATTTATACTCTACAGTTGTTGCCCTGTTCGTCTCCACGCGGCCTTCAAACCGAACGGATACCGGACAGGGGCCTGTATAGTCCTGAAGCCCGGTGGCAAGGTCGGCTTTGACCGTAAACCCTATGCGTTCTCTGCGTGGATTCACGTAGGCTGCATCAGGTGCTGCGGTCTGCTTTGATCCTTGATTTTGCGCGATCCTTAGATTCTGCCCGCAGTGAGCGTCGGGGGTCAAACCCGCAATTATCCACACAAAGGCATAAGCAATAAGTGGTGCAACCTTTCTCATCATGAGCCTTCTCCGGCTATCTATGATCGGTACCGTCCTCGCACCTCGTTCTGAGCTATTAAGGCGCTCCTAAAGTGTCTGTCAAATCATCCGTTCAGGTCTATGGGGCGGCCACCTTCTTAGTGGCCCTTAAGCCTAATGATGGTGGTGGTCTTCCTCGGCCGGAGAGATCTGACAATAAAGGCTATTTTCCTGGCATTCTGCGCACTCCATCTGCAGAACCGTGTGCTTTATGCCGAGCCCTTCAAGCTTTTCTTCGATGGCTTTTCTTACGCCATCCGTCTGGCTTATCCTTAGGTCATTCACCAGGACATGCGCGGAGAGCGCCGGTATTCCGTGTCCGATAGACCAGACGTGTACATCGTGCACGCCTTTCACATTTTCCATGGCGCAGATCATCCTCGAAATCTCCTCCGCATGAAACCCGAGCGGACTAAGTTCGAGAAATACCCAGAGCACCTCTTTAATCACGGACCAGCTTCCCACAATGATGACGAGGCCAACGAGGATGCTCACGACAGGATCAACCATGTACCATCCGGTAAATGCGATGACCACCGCCGCAACGATCACGCCTGCGGACGTGAGCGTATCGCCCACCACGTGAAGCCAGGCGCTCTTGATATTAAGGTTTCCGTGGCCCTCTCCCAGTATCCACATCATGAGCGCATTGCCGGCGAGACCGGCGATCGCAACGACCAGCATGGTACCCGTGTTGATCTGAGGCGGCAGAGAGAACCTTTTGTACGCCTCGATAAAAATAAAGATAGAAATCACGACCAGGGCGCATCCGTTTACCAGAGCGGCAAGCAATCCTATCCGCTGGTGGCCGTAGGTCGCACGATAGTTCGATGGCCTGCGGCTGATGTACGAGGCGATCAAGCTCAAGGCAAGGGCAAATATATCGGTAAATACGTGGCCCGCGTCGCTCAAAAGGGCGAGGCTGTTGCTTAAGATTCCGCCGACTATTTCTCCGGCACAGACAATAAAGCTAATAACGATAGCCCAGATAAGGCGCGTCTCGTGATCAGTTCTCGGTTCCATACTGACCTTTTATACCACTAAACTCTCTTCCTTTCCAAATCCTGTAGATCACCGGATAGATAATCAACTCCAATATGGTCGACGTGATTACCCCGCCAACCATGGGGGCGGCGATCCTTTTCATCACATCCGATGCTGCACCATGGCTGAACATGATGGGGATGAGGCCCGCGAGGATCACGCTCACCGTCATGATCTTTGGTCTTATCATTTTTACCGCTCCATGCGTGATAGCGTCTTTGAGGCCCGCGATGTCCGTAAGTTTCCCCTGGTTTTTCCACGGGTCATAGGCGAGATCCAGGTAGAGGAGCATGACCACTCCGGTCTCCGCATCGAGACCGGCGAGCGCAATGATGCCAACCCAGACCGCGATGCTCATATTATAGTTCAAAAGATAAAGGAACCAGAACGAACCGACGAGCGAGAAGGGGACCGCGAGGAGCACGATTGCCGTCTTGGTCACTGACCGTGTGTTGAGATAGATGAGAACAAATATGATGAGCAGCGTGAGTGGGATTACCATCTTGAGACGTTCGTGCGTCTTCACGAGATATTCATAGTCACCGCTCCATTCCAGACGGTAACCTTCGGGTATCTTGAGCGAGGCGACCCTCTTTCTCGCTTCCTCCACATACCCGCCCACGTCGCGGCCGCTGAAATCTATAAAGACGTAGGAGGTGAGAAGTCCCTGCTCACTCTTGATGGCCGTGGGACCTTTGACGACCTTGATATCGGCAAGTTGCGAGAGGGGGATCTCGGCGATCTGTGTCGGGACTTGAGCGTTTGTGGCCTGAGTGAGCTTTCCCGAACCCATTGCCTTACCACCCTCGGCGCCTCCGATACTCACCGGAACGAGCACCCCAGTAACGGGCGATGACATCGGCCTTAACAGGCTATATAATTTAGCGGGTGCGTGTGTATCCAAATGCATAAAGATCATACATAGAACGGGCGGAGGATCGCATAAGATGGTTACCATAATTCTCTATATGTTGCTCGGCATGGCAGCGGGCATTACGAGCGGTTTTATCGGTATCGGCGGCGGGGTCATCATTATTCCCATCTTTGTCCTGTTGTTTGGCTTCACGCAGCAACAGGCCCAGGGGACGACCCTTGCCTTGATGGTGCCTC
>Ga0335069_10006386_pt1 | contig 17152 bp, 14 predicted proteins | sample Lox_Sample_11_FD_206714 | JGI IMG/M metagenome (GOLD analysis project Ga0335069, IMG submission 206714) | Soil microbial communities from Loxahatchee National Wildlife Refuge, Florida, United States - Lox_Sample_1.1 | ecosystem: Environmental > Terrestrial > Soil > Wetlands | place: USA...
GGCGCTTCCTGAGCCGCCTTTCCCAGCAGTTGCTGATCGTTGAGTTTGGCCAGGGCGGCCTGCTGAGTATTCGCATCGGTTCCTTCGATAGCAACTCTGGTCAGCATCGCCGGATCTGTCACGGCGCCCACAGCGCTTCCGCGCACTGAAACGTCGGTATCGGAAAGAGCGATCTTGACGAGCAAGGACTGATCGCGCAGCTTGCCCACGGCTTGGGCGCGCAGGCGGACATCTTTCTCCCCAACCGCCAAACTCGCGAGTTCGTCGCAGGCCTTTTGTTTTCCCAGGTTGCATTCTTGAGAGAGCCTCTCGATCTTGTTTGCCTCGTTTGCCCTGGTTATGCTGGGCGCAAAGATGAGCAAAGCCGCGATCGTCAGGCATCGCCCGGGACCAGTAAAACCAGAAATCGCGATTTGGGAAAATTGAGCCTGATAGCGCCGGGTCATTTCGCCCCTCCAGGTCAAAACGATTGGTTCAGAGAAATTTTCGTCGAGAGTCCCGGCTGAATCATACATACGCAGGCTCACGTTGTCAGTCAATTCTTCGATGGAAGATTGGGACTCGGGAGCCACGGTAAGCCAGCGCGTCGGGCCACGCGGAGACCGTGAGGCGTGAGTGATAGAGTGGTCTGGATTCGAGCGGGGAAGATCATGGTGGCGATGGCGAGAGTGGCGGGATGGATTGCGTTTGCAGCAGCGATGGGGTTGACGGCTGGAACATGGGGACAGAGTGGCGCAGGCGCCCTTGGGGTTTTTGAGAGCCAGTCCGATGTAGGCATTGTGAAGCCTGCCGGGACGGCCTCCTTCGATGAGGCGACCGGGGTGTATTCGATTGCGTCTTCGGGAGCGAACCTGTGGGCGGCGACCGACGGGTTCCACATGGTCTGGAAGAAGGTGTCGGGCGATCTTTCGCTGACCGCAGACGTTGAGCTGGAGGCGGCGACGACAAGGTCGAATCCGCATCGCAAGGCGTTGCTCATATTCAGGCAGACCCTGGATGCGGATTCAATGTACGCGGACGTGGCGGTGCACGGCTCGGGCCTTACGGCGATGCAGTACCGGCAATTCAAAGGCGATACAACGCAAGACATCTCATTCGCAATGGAGGCCCCGAAGATACTCCGCCTGGAAAAACGCGGCGACACGATCACGGTGTTTGCGAGCCTGAAGGGCGAGCCCCTGCACCAGGTTGGCGCCTCGATCAGGCTGCATTTTGCCGAACCCTTCTACGCGGGGTTGGGAGTTTGCGCGCACCAGGACGGCGCAGTGGAGAAGGCAAAGTTTTCGCATGTAGAGCTGACGACGCTGGCTGCGCCGTCGGGTCCGATGGCTCTCTACAGCACGCTCAAGACCATCTCGATCGACGACAGCGCGCGCAGGGCCTTCGTGGTTCTGACAGGCAAGGGGCAGATGGAAGCGCCGATCTGGAGCCGTGATGGAAAGACGCTCGTCTTCGATCGCGACGGGCGATTGTGGAGAGTGTCAGCCGAAGGTGGCGAAGCGACCGCGATCGACATCGGCGATGGCACGCACTGCGGGGGCAGTCATGGACTGTCGCCGGATGGCAAGTGGCTGGCGATGACGTGCACGACGGCCGAGAATCCCGAATGGCACGTGTATCTGATTCCTGCTGGCGGCGGGACACCCCACATGATCTCGAAGGCTGACGCGTGGTTCCATAGCTGGTCACCCGACGGGAAGACGATCCTGTTTGTGCGACCGTCGAGCGGGAGTCTGAACTTTTTTGCGATTCCTGCGGAGGGAGGCGAAGAGCGTGCGCTGACGACGGGGACCGGCACGAACGACGATCCGGACTTTTCGCCGGACGGGCAGTTTATCTATTTCAATTCGGATCGGGCAGGCGGGATGGAGATCTTCCGCATGCGACCGGATGGGAGCCACGTGGAGCAGATGACGTTCGACGATCGGCGCAACTGGACGGCGCATCCATCGCCGGACGGGAGGTCGGTGCTGATTCTTTCGTACGCGAGCGACGTGACGGGGCACCCGGCGAATAAGGATGTGACCCTTCGCATCCTGGACGTGCCGACGGGAAAAGTGCGCGACCTGGTGGAGATTGTGGGCGGGTCAGGGACGGACAATGTGCCGAACTGGGCGCCGGATGGCGCGCATGTTGCGTTTGTGAGTTACGAGATGCTGCCGGCCGATCAGTAACGGCGGTCGTCAGAGGAATTTCGACGCCCAGAATGATGGATCGGGATGTGTACGCCGGGAGTCAGCTAGGTTCTGAGCGCCGCGAGGCTATCGGACAGGGTTTCGTCGGAGACCAGGAGAGTATTCGTCCGGGTGAGCTCGAGCAGGGCCGTGATCCGCGGAGCGACACCACACAGGCGCAACGCGCCACCACGGGAGCAGAGGGAGCCGTAAATATAAACCAGCATGCCGAGACCGGCGCTGTCGATATAGTCGACGCGCGACAGGTCGATAACGATTCTGTGAACGCCGCTGTTGATGAGCGATCGCACCTGCGCTTCAGCGACGCTGAGCGACGAGCCGAGGGTGATGGGCCCAGTCAGGGTAACCACGGCGCAGCCGTCGTCATGATGGCCGATCGATGCACTCACGGGCATGGGAGGATTCTACGGCAAAAGGATGATTCGTGTGCTGAATTCTCCCGTAAGGCCGGCGCGACGCCAGAGGCGGGAGTGGTGCCGAGCTCGTCCGGTTGAAACGAATTTCAGCCTGGGAGCTTTCCTGAAGATGCCGGGACCGAACGCACGCGGCAGGGCGCAAAAGATCTTAAAACGCGCCACAGGATAACTCTGCTCGTTGCAGCGCCGATAAGGAGTGTAAGTCCCGGATTCGGCATGCAAGACGCAGCCATCGACATCGCGTATTCCAGTCTCCTCGTGTTCGTATTTGGAACGGTGGCATGGGTGCGACGCCCCGACGACCGGGCACAGGGCTGGTTTGCGGGCTGGCTGGTGCTGTTGGGTGCGTATGTCGCGCATCTCGGCGAGCTTTACGGGTTGGGATGGCACAGGGCGGCGGCGACTGTGGTTACAGTCGATCTGACCGCATTGGCCGGAATCTACTTCATTGTTTCGGTTGCGATCCCGATTCGAGGGCGGCGGTTCGGGAAACAACTTGGGGCAGCGATCGCCGTTCCGACGCTGGCTTGCCTGACACTGGCGGCGATCAATGTGCAGGGGCGGTGGCTGTTGGCGGGCAGCGTGCTGGTACGGCAGCTGCCGCTGATGCGCATGAGTGGGGCGTTGGGCCGATCGCGGCCCAGATTCGCGCTGGTGGTGGCGATCGTTGGCGCTGCGAACGCCGTCTTGCTGGTGAGGTTGATCGTCGCTGGAAATCGGGCCTGGGTCATCCCGATGATTCTCGGCGAGGTATTCTTCGTGGCCGGGATGGACGCGTGGAATGGGCAAGCTGGTAATACGGTCGGGATGAAGGTGACCGGATTGGGACTGGCGGCATGGGCGGTTGTGTTCCCGGTGGCGGAGGGGGTACGGAGAATCTGGCCGCAGATTACGATCGATAGCGACTTATGGAACCCACCCAAAGCGTGTGTTGCCATGGGGATGTTGCTGATGGTCTTTGAGGAGCAGGTCGTCGCGGCGCGCGCGCTGGCCAGAGACTACCGGCTGCTTTTCGATGACAACCCCAATCCGCTATGGATTCTCGACCCCGAGAGTCTGCGATTTCTGGCAGTCAACGGCGCGGCTTGTGCCCTTCATAGGTATACGAAGGAGGAATTTCTGCACCTGAGGCTGCCGGACATTCTGCATCCCGAGGTGCGAGAGAGCGCGATCCCGCACACGAGTATGCCCAAGGTAGTTCCCACCCGCGCTTCGCGGCATGTCCGCAAGGACGGCAGCTTGTTCCCGGTTGAGATTTCGGCCCATAGCGTGATTTTCGAGGGCAAGACCTGCCGATTTGTGATGTGCCAGGACGTAACCCAGCGTGACCATCTGGAACGCAAGCTGGAATACCAACTGGGGCATGATGCCCAAACCGGGTTGCCGAATCGCAGGCTCTTCGAGCAACAGCTGAGCGAGGCGGTTTCCGCCACAATCGGAAGCGACCGGAAGCTGGCGATCGTTTGTCTCGATATTTGCCACTTCAGGAGACTCGACGAGGTCTACGGTGCACGGGTTGGAGACAAATGCGTTCAGTACGTCGCAAGTGTTTTGATGGAGCGGGCACGAACCGGCGATTTTGCGGCGCGGACCGGGGACGACGAGTTTGTCATGGTGCTGAGCGGACTGAGAGACCTCACGGTTGCCGAAGAGTTGACGGCCTTCATCCACGAGCGATTCCGGGAGCCGCTGTTGATTGGCGAGTGCGAGGTTCAGCTCTCTTTCAACATGGGCGTGGCTGTTTGCCCCGACGATGGGGCGGATGCAGTGGCTCTGTGGCACCTGGCAGAGGGCGCTATGCGACGGGCGCAAGCCAACGGCGTGGGCAGAGCCGTGTGGCTTTCAGAAGAGCTGCGGGCGGAAGCAGAAAAGACCGTGGAGATTGCGGGAGGTATGAACAAGCTGATCGAAGACGGACATTTCCGTCAGGTGTATCAGCCGTTGTACGCATCAGATGGAACCCTTTGCGGGCTGGAGGCCCTGATGCGTCTGGACCATCCCCGTTTCGGCGTGGTTCCTCCGCTGACCGTCGTTCAGATTGCGGAGGAAACCGGTTTGATCGAGCCACTGGCACAGTGCTTGTTCGAACTGTCGTGCCGCCAGTTGCGGAAGTGGATGGACGAAGGGATGCGGCTGGTTCCGTTGGCAGTCAACATTTCGCCGAAGCAGCTGATGCGTGAGGGATTCGCAGAGCGACTGGCGCAAACGATGAACCGGTTTGGGGTAAACCCACAATGGATTCATCTGGAAATCACGGAATCTGCGGCCATGGACAACCTGAGAGCGGTTTCGGGCGAGATGGCGTTCCTTTCCGCGTTGGGCTGCCGATTTGCGATCGACGATTTCGGGACGGGGCACTCATCATTGGGAAGGCTGCACCGGCTGCCGATAGCGATTCTGAAGATCGACCGCTCGTTCGTCGAAAAGCTATGCGAATCGGTGGGAGAAGACGCTTCGTACGGGATTGTGCAGGCCATCCTTTCGATGGCTCACTCGCTTGGGCTCAAGGTGGTAGCGGAAGGAATCGAAACGGAGAGACAACTCGGCTGCCTGCGACGGCTGGGATGCGATTTCTACCAGGGATTCCTGCTGTCGAAGCCGGTTCGGCCGGAGGAAGTTCCGCGGCTTGTGACGGAAACCCATGCGGCCTTTCGCCTGGATCCCGCAGCGATGGGCGGCCACTGCAAGAACTCCATCAGGAAGCAGACGGATTTGCCGGTGGAGGGCGAGACGGAGGACGGGGGAAACAGCGGGGGACAAAGACTGGCAATCGGGGCAAACGCGAGCCGATGAATCCTTCTGAGCCCGTGCTGGGGAGCTCACCTTAGCGGGTGAGCCCCTTCAAAGCTGGTTCATGTTGGTGAGGAATTCGGCGTTGTTGCGTGCCTTCTCGAGGCGGCTGATGAGCAGTTCCATGGCTTCAACCGGCGAGAGCGGGTTGAGCACGCGACGGACGATGAAGATGCGCTGCAAATCTTCCTTGGGGATGAGCAGCTCTTCTTTGCGGGTGCCGGAACGCTGGATGTCGATGGCCGGGAAGACGCGCTTGTCCACCAGTTTTCGGTCGAGGATGATTTCCATGTTGCCGGTGCCCTTGAACTCTTCGAAGATGACTTCGTCCATGCGGGAGCCGGTGTCGACGAGGGCGGTGGCGATGATGGTGAGCGAGCCGCCTTCTTCGATGTTGCGGGCGGCGCCGAAGAAGCGCTTGGGCCGCTGCAGGGCGTTGGAGTCGACGCCACCGGAGAGGACTTTTCCGGATGGGGGCACGATGGTGTTGTAGGCGCGCGCCAGGCGGGTGATGGAGTCAAGCAGAATGACGACGTCGCGCTTGTGCTCGACGAGGCGCTTGGCTTTTTCGATGACCATTTCGGCGACCTGCACGTGGCGGGCGGCTGGCTCATCGAACGTGGAACTGATGACCTCGCCCTTGACGGAACGCTGCATGTCGGTGACTTCTTCGGGACGCTCGTCGATGAGGAGGACGATGAGGACAACCTCGGGGTGGTTCGCGGTGATGGAGTTGGCGATGGACTGCAGCAACATGGTCTTGCCGGTGCGGGGGGGAGCGACGATGAGGCCGCGCTGGCCCTTGCCGACGGGCGTGAGCAGGTCCATGACGCGGCCGCTGGTGGCTTCGCGGACTGTCTCCATCTTGATGCGTTCCTGGGGATAGAGCGGCGTCAGGTTGTCAAAGAGAATCTTGTTGCGTGTTTCCTCGGGCGACTCAAAATTGATGGCCTCGATTTTGACGAGGGCGAAGTATTTCTCGCCTTCGTGAGGCGGCCGCACGTTGCCGCTGATGGAATCGCCGGTCTTGAGATCGAATTTACGGATCTGGGACGGCGAGACGTAGATGTCGTCAGGGCCGGGCAAATAGTTGTAGTCGGGCGAGCGAAGGAAGCCGTAGCCGTCGGGAAGAATTTCGAGGACACCTTCGGCGAAGATATGTCCTTCCTTTTCGCTCTGCGCCTGGAGGATCTTGAAGATGAGATCCTGCTTGCGAAGGCCGCTGGTGCCGGGGATTTCGAGAGTGCGCGCGATGCGGCTCAGTTCAGTAATGTTCTTTTCTTTCAGTTCTGCGATGGTCATGTTCACCTGCACGAAGGCGGGATAGATTGGGATGGGAGGTGGAGGGGGAAGTGCTCCAGAGGAGAAAGCCAGACGGGGTCAATGGAAAAGTGTCTCGGGCGCTGCCCTGCATTCACCTTGAAGATAAGCAACTGATTGCAGCGAAGCGCCGAGCGGAAAGCAACATCTTTCGACGGGGAAATGCCTTGTATCCCTTGACTTACTCAACGTAACCGATCAGAGCCACCCTTAGGCAGCACGGCGCCTTTCCACCGGCTGGCTGGCGGTCTCTTCAGCAGTCTCGGCTTCAGGATTTGACTGCTGGAAACGGCCCAGCACTTCGTTGGTCGTATCCTGCAGCCGTGTATTGGGCTTGTGAAGCTTCCGAGTTGCCTTGCTGGCCAGTTGACACAGCTGGTAGCGGTTGGATACGTGGGACAGAGCCCGAAAAACCAGATCAGAACGCATGCTTATCTCCTTCTTATTCGAAGCTTGCTCGAAGCGGAGCGAGCAGGCGCCGCAAGAGCATGCAAGGGGAGCCAATACATTCGAGGGCTACCCCAAATTGCAACTTCCAAGTCTTAGACGCGCTCTTGTCGCCCCAAGCGCAAAATCTTTGAGGGAGCGTCGCACGTTATGAAATGGAGGCCACACCACACAGGACGTACACTTTGCGCCCCAGATGCAGGAGCAAACCCATTGCCCATGGCCGGCGCGTTGCAATGCACCCAGACATCAACGGAGCCATTCGCTCAATGATTTGATGCTGGAAAAGGCCGATGGGCACACCCGGACAAACTGCCCTCTGTGGATGGCTAGGATGAGGGTATAACCAACCCCAGCCCGGGTCAATAGTTTTTTCGTGTGATTTCAAAGGATTTTTCCGCAGCTCCGGAGTGACTTCCCAACAAAAACTCCATCTCCAAAAAATTTGGATAATAGTTTTATTTTCATTACCTTACATCAAATTTTGGCTTTTGGTGGGGCGCCAAACGGCAGAACTGCTCGAACCTAAACAGTCATTTTTTCGGGTACCAGGGTCGCCCGTCGGGATCGCGAAAGAATATGCGCCCGGTATCATCGGCTCCCATGGCCGGAGCGGGAGGGTATTTTCCTGGTGGCCGGGCCTGACGACGGGCGTCGAGGCGGAAAAACCGGGCCAGGAACAGACATAGGAAAGCCGGGATGATGAGCCACGCGGGATGAAGGAAGGGTTCGGGCATTCGCTCTCCTGGACGGATGAGACGACTCTCACCCATTGACGGAATCATCGGCAATGGATGAGAAAGCCTTCAGAATCTGGAGTAATGGGAGGCGCGACGGGGACAGAAGCCGGCTTCCTTTTGTGGAGTTCATCGGCCCGGCGAGAAGCCGTGCCTTTGTTCAACCCCTTTTGAATCCGATTTCTCCCCAGGCAGCCAGGCAAACCCCGAGTCTCAGCTCCAGTAACTGCGATCGAGGGTTCGGTACTGGATGGCTTCTGCGAGATGGGCTACGGTAAGGGATTCCGCGCCCTCCAGGTCTGCAATCGTCCTGGCCACTTTGAGGATGCGGTCGTGGGCTCGGGCGGTGAGACCCTGTTGCTGCATGGCGCGCTCAAGGAGGCGCTCGGCATCGGAGCCGAGTTCGCAAAAGGCGCGGATCTGGCGGGTAGTCATCTGCGCGTTGGCGTAGATCTTTTCCTTGGCTTTGGTGAAACGTTGTCTCTGAACCTGCCTTGCGGCCATGACGCGGGCACGGATTTGTGCGGAGCCCTCGGCTGCCGCGCCGCCGCGGAGTTCCTTGTATTGAACCGCAGGAACTTCGATGTGGATGTCGATGCGGTCGAGAAGGGGCCCGGAGATCTTAGCTACGTAGCGCTGGATCATCGGCGGAGTGCACATGCACTCGCGTGACTTGTCGTTGAAGTAGCCGCAGGGGCAGGGGTTCATGGCGGCAGCCAGCATGAAGCGCGCGGGAAAACTGAGCGACATGGAGGCGCGCGCGATGGTGACGGTGTGGTCCTCGAGCGGCTGGCGCATGACTTCGAGCACGTTGCGGGGAAATTCCGGCAGCTCGTCGAGAAACAGCAGGCCGTTGTGGGCCAGCGAGACCTCGCCGGGGCGCGGGATGATGCCGCCGCCGATCAGCCCGGCGTCGGAGATCGTGTGGTGCGGGGAGCGGAAAGGCCGCTGCGTGACAAGACCCTCGCCATTGAGGACGCCGGCCACGGAGTGAATCTTGGTGGTTTCGAGCGCCTCCTCGAAGGTAAGCGGAGCGAGGATGGACGGCAGGCGCTTGGCCAGCATGGTTTTGCCGGATCCCGGAGGGCCGATCATGAGGATGTTGTGGCTGCCCGCGGCGGCGACCTCGAGGGCACGCTTGGCGGTTTGCTGGCCGCGGACGTCGCTGAAGTCGACCGAGAAGATCTCGAGCTGGCCGAGCAGTTTTTCAGTGGCAACGCGGAACGGCTCCCGCTGTATGACGCCGACCACAGCGGAGTTGAGAAGCTCGATGACGTCGAGCAGCGAAGAGACCGGATAGACGTTGACGCCTTCGACGACAGCAGCCTCCGCGGCGTTGGCGGTGGGGATGATGAGGTTGGGAATGCCCCTGGCGCGGGCGGCGACGGCGACGGGCAGCATGCCGGGGACGGAGCGAACACTTCCATCGAGGCCGAGCTCGCCAACGAAGAGAAAGCGGCTGAGATCGTCGGCGCGCAAAGCGCCGTAAGCGCCCAGGATGCCGACGGCGATGGGGAGATCGAAGCCCGAGCCTTCTTTCTTGAGGTCGGCGGGGGCGAGGTTGATGGTGATGAAGGTGGGCGGGATGAGGTAGCCGGAGTTCTTGATGGCGGCGCGGACGCGGTCGCGGCTTTCTCGGACAGCGGCGTCGGGAAGACCGACCGTGTGGAAGTGATCTTCGTTGGCGACGACGCCGCTGTAGTCGACTTCGACATCGATGAGACTGGCATCGATGCCGTAGACGGCTGCGCTAAGGGCCTTGAAGAGCATGGTGGAGGGCTGCGCAGCGCAGTGTAGCAGAGGGCGTGGGAGAGCGGTCAGTGACGGATGAACAGGGGTCGGAGGCGGGTGGTCGCACGCCGGCAAAGATCCGGTCCCCAAAGGCGACCGGCCAGGGCACCCTCAGTGAGGTTTCGGATGAGCGGGGGGCACCGAGCCGCGCGCGGAGGCCGCTCGAAACGAATAAAGGTCCTATAATCTCGTGCACGCAGCTGGGGAGCAGAATCTATGAATGTACAAGAACAAATCAAGACCTACATCGCCGGCCAACCGGAGCCAAAACGCACTGACTTGCGAGAGTTGCATCGGCTCACAGTTCAAGTGTCACCGAAATGCAAATTATGGTTCTCAGATGGCAAAGACAGCAAAGATCGTCAGGTTTCAAATCCCACGATTGGATACGGATCCTACACAATCGAGTATGCCAACGGAAAAAGTAAAGAGTCTTTTCGAATCGGTGTGAGCGGAAACAAGACCGGAATCTCTGTCTATATTCTTGGTCACAAAGATAAGAAGTACTTAGCCAAGATGTATGGGAAGAAACTAGGCAAGGCGAGCGTGACCGGATATTGCATCCGGTTTAAAGCTCTAAAGGATATAGACATCGATACGCTGGAAGCCGCAATACGAGATGGGCTCGCACGACAGAATGAAACGGCGCGCCGATGAATTAATTCCACTCCGGTCTTGCGGGATTTGCGTTGCTAGTCACGATCGGCGGGGAAGCTGCCGACGATTTCGTCGTCTTTGATGTTCTGGCCGGCGAGGACAACCGTGTGCGTGGCGATGTGGGCGCGCGCGCCGATGGTGGTGGGGATGAGGCGGACCTTCTCGTAGTCGTGTGCATCGTGAGAGTGGGAGAAGATGCGCGAGAAAGAGCCGATGATGGCGTTCTTGCCGATGGTGATGCCGCCGCGATCGTTGAGCAGAACGCGCTGGTGGATGGTGACGCCGTCACCGATCGAAAGGTTGTAGCCGTATGTGAGATCGACACCGTGATAGATCTTTACGCCCGAGCCCATGTGGTCGAAGATGTGACGGCCGAGCATGCAGCGGAAACGAAGACCGAGCCAGTGATTGAGTCCGACGGGCGAGCGATCGAACATCTGCCAGAACCAGAGCAGGGGCTTGCGAGGGGCGAACTTGTCGCGGTCGACGTCGGGAAAGTGGCCCGCCTCGAGTGTGACGTTTTCGGGATCGAGCGAGAGGCTGACGACGTTACCGGGCAGTTCCGAGGTCAGCGTCAGATTGAGTTTGCCGCCATGGGGGCGGCCGAGGTAGAGCTGATAGAGCTGATCGCGCACGATCTCGGCGCGGCGCTCAGGTGAGCTGTGACGGAGAAACTCTTCGTCGAGGAAGCGAATCCAGCGACGGTAAATCTCCTGTGCCTCGGGTGCGGGGTTGGGAGCCTGGTTAATTGCGGTAGCCATCACACCTCGACGATAAACCAGGAGTCAGGGATGAGGGAACGGGGAGCGAGGGGTTGAGGAATATAGCGCAGGTAACAAGAGGTCGGAGAAAAGAGATACGAGATTTACAATCGCTCGCCGCTCGTCTCCCGCCGTCCGCCATTCTCTTCTCGTTGCGCTCTTTTCTCTAGGCCAACGTCAGCGTTTGGCGGCCTTGGAATTGCGGCGGGCGGCGTGGGCGTGCATTTCTTTTCCCATGCTGGACTGATTGATGGCGATCTGGATGAGCATGTTGATGACCCCGCTGGTACTCATATAGAGCGCCAGGCCGGAGGCGAGATGGCCGAAGAAGAATCCCATGAAGATGGGCATGACAATGGCCATCATGCGACGCTGCGCGGGATCCATGCCGGGCGAGGGCGTGATGTACTGCGTGAGAAACATGGTGAAGATGATGATGCCGGGCAGGATGTAATGCGGATCGGCAACCGATAAGTCGTGGAGCCAGAACCACTGGGCCTGACGGAGCTCGATGGCCCGGGCGAGGACATAGTAATAGGCAGAAAAGAGCGGCAGTTGCAGAAGCAAAGGCAGGCATCCGCCCACGGGATTGATGCCTTCGGCTTTGTGCAGAGCCATCATCTCGGTGTTCATCTCAGCCCGCTTCGGATCGTTCATCTTGAGGTGCCGGTAGCGGTTCTTGATGGCATCGAGCTTAGGCTGGATGCGCTGCATCCTGAGCGACTGCTTCATCATGCTGATGCGGGTAGGCAACATGATGAGGTTAAAGACCGCAGTGAAAATAATGATGGCCCAGCCCCAGTTGTACGCGCTTCGGCCAAGCGAGTTATGCAGGAACCGCAGTGCGAAATAGAGCGGCTTGGAGATGACGGCCATCCAGCCGAACTCGACGAGCGGCTCGAGAGAGGGTCCATCGAGCTTGCCGCCGGGGCCGGTGGAGTGGATGGTCTTGAGCAGATCCATCTGCTTGGGCCCGGCGAAGAGACGCAGGTTGGTATCGCCGGTTGAATCACCCACGGCAACGCCCAGTACATCGGCCGGCGTCTTCTTGCTGTTGGGATCGGTGGGATCAGTGGGCAGATCGATGCTGTTGTGGAAGGTTACGGCAGTGGCGCGACCTGGATCGCCGGGCAGAAAGGCCGCGGCGAAGTAAAGATCCATGATCGACGCGTATTGATAGGGCTCATCTAATGTTGCATTGCCGCTGACCTTGGGCGAAGCCAGAGAAGAATGCCTGCCGTCGATGGACCAGGCGAAATAAGAAGGGGTTCGTGTTTGCGCTCCGCCACGGCTCATGGTCACACCGAGCTCTTCCATGTCGCCAAGGCCGGCGGGCCACTCAACAAGCGCGCGAACCGGCGAACCGTTCTGACGGACCTGGGTCTGGATCGAAATTACGTAGCTGGAGTCGAACTTGAATGTCTTGACCGCGTCGATGCCGTTGGCGGCGTAGTGGAATGTGATGCTGGTGGGCGCGAGGACAAGGCCGGTGGCTGTGGGCTGAGCGCCGGCGACGCTGACCTGGTAGAGCGCGTCGTTCAGCTGCGATGTGAGTCCCGAATCGTAGGTGAAGAGCGAGAGTGGATATCCGAACCTGGCAGCAGCCTGAGGCTGAACCATGTCGAGAGGCTTTCCGGTGGAGTCGGAATATTTTTTCAGGATCCAACTCTTGACCTGGGCCCCACGATTGGTAAAGACGATCTTGAAGAGCTCGTTTTCGACAGTGATGCCGGTCTCGATGCTGGCGGAGACTTGCGGAGCGGCGGGCTGAGACTTCGCACCACGGGCGGATTGAGCCGGAATTGACGGAGCCTGAGGGGCGACGATCGATGTAGATTGCGGTTGCGACTGCGCTGGGGGCTGCTCCGGTCCGGGCTTGGGCTTCATGAAGAAGTATTGGTAGCCAAGAAAAACCGCGAGCACCAGAAGCAGGAAGCCCATGGTGGAGCGCATGTCGCCGCCACCACCGCCCCCGCCAGGGGAACCTTGTGTTTGCAGATTGGGATTACGGATTTCGGGCAAAGGTACTTCCTATCGTTCAAAGGCGCCGACCCGACGGGCCGCCGCTTCTCCTATGGTAAAGGTTTGTGGTGACATGGGGCCGCATCCGGCCCGGCTGCGGGAAACGGAACGGGATCGAAGCCTCCGCGGGCGAAGGGATGGCATCGCAGCAGCCTGCGCATGCTCATCGCCGTACCCCGCCAAGGACCGTGGATGGCAATGGCTGTCGCGGCGTATTCAGAACACGTAGGCAGGTAGCGGCAGCCGCCGCGGCTGACGACATGCAGAGCGGGCGAAAGCCAGCGGCGATAGAAGGCGATGATGGCGAGCAGTAGACGCGTCATAGTGCGGACTGGGAAGGAGCCGCCGCGGCGAGTTTTGCCGAGCGCGGCGCTTCGCGAGCAGCCTGCTCAAGGATACGCACAATCTCTGCTTCAAGTTGCGCAAATTCCATAGTGAGCACGTTGCGGCGTGGATGAAAGATGAGGCCGGCGCCTGAGGGCAGCAGATCGACGTGGCGGCGAAGGGCCTCGCGCATGCGGCGCTTGATGCGGTTGCGCTCGTGGGCTTTGCCGAGGACTTTGCCGACGGTGAGGCCGACGGGCGCCAGGGATGACGGCGCGTTGCCATCCGCCAGCGGGGCGAAAAACCAGCTCATGGACGACGATTGGCGCTTGCGAGCGGAGGCATAGACGCGCAGGTAGTCGGCATGCTTGCGCAGACGCAGGCCCGCCAGCGTTTTCCGCTGAACAGACTTTGAAGGTGTGTTCATGAGCAAACGATCGAGCGATGCTGCGTTCAGAGGAAGAGTGCAGACTTACGCTCAAAGAAACGCTACACCAAACGGTTAGTCGCGGTAGCCGGGGCCCACCGAAACGCGCTTGCGGCCAGCAGCGCGGCGGCGGCTGAGCACGGCAGCGCCGGCCTTGGTCTTCATGCGCGACCGAAACCCGTGCTTCTTCACGCGGCTGCGGCGGTTAGGTTGAAATGTACGCTTGGGCATGGATACCCGCTCCTGTTCAATGGGAAAAAACTCAGTTCCAGCAACAAAGAAAAGTATATAGAAAGAGATGCGCGGAAGCCAGCGGGCGGGGCAAGGCGTCATAATGCGGCAAACCGACGCGGCGCCGTGGTGCATCCTAGAAGACAGCCAATCGGCTGAGAACGAGCAAGCGAAAAATGCGGTTCGCGCGTTGCGTCGCGACACTGAAATGACGACTTTCACCAACCTTGGTGCAAGAAGACGAGTGCGAAGAAAACTTATGTGAAAGAGGGATTGCAACCGCCTCGAGATGTGCTACTATCGGGACCGTTCAAGAAATATCCAACGGAATTTTCGAATCGCCCGCAGCACGGTTTCTTTTTTCGAGAACCGCTCCGAGGGCCGATCTTCAGGGCAAACCAGCGGCACACAGATTTCGGTCCTTGCAAAATGGGACGAAGCGAACGGCTTCGTGCCGAGAGAAGACCGTCGTTTTGAAAAGCCGCAAAACGAACCGCATGGCGTCACGCCGGCGGAGAAGTAAGGATTGTACGATGGCATTCGCAACTACGCCGACTTCGGCACTCAATCCCTGGCTCCAGATTCTAGCCGCGTTAGAAAAGAAGGTTGTCCGCCAAACATTCGAGACCTGGCTGAAACCCACCCGATTCAGTCATGCAGCGGGCCGCAGACTTTATGTTCGTGTGCCATCGCCGGAGTTCCAGCACATTGGCGACAAATACGGCGACCTGATCCAGGAAGCGATCGACTTGCAGGCGCTGGAATTCGACGATGTGAGCTTTGTGACCGTGGAAGAGGATCCGTCGGTTCCACCGCAACGCAAGGACGGAGGCTTTGGACCAGTGGCGAGCCATGCGCCCACGGCGCCTCCGGCTCCGGCAACAAGAATGCCGGAGCAGGGACGGTTCGACTGGTCGACTGCCGCGCAACTGAATCCCAAGTACACCTTCGACGCTTTCGTGATCGGCAACGGAAATCAGTTTGCGCGGGCGGCAGCTCTTGCCGTGGCCGAGCGGCCTTCGCGCGCATACAACCCGCTGTTCCTGTACGGCGGCGTGGGAATGGGCAAGACGCACCTGATGCATGCGATTGGCCACGAGGTGAAGCGCAGGCAGCCAGCGGCGAGTATCTGCTATGTGAGCGCGGAGAAGTTCACCAACGAGATGATCAACTCGATCCGCAACGATCGCATGACAAGCTTTCGCGATCGCTTCAGAACGGTAGATGTTCTTCTGATCGACGACATCCAGTTCATCTCGCAGAAGGAACGCACGCAGGAAGAGTTCTTCCACACTTTCAACGCTCTGCACGAAGCCATGAAGCAGGTGGTGATTGCGTCGGATCGGCCGCCGAAGGAACTTACCGAGATTGAAGAGCGGTTGCGCTCGCGCTTTGAATGGGGCCTGATCGCCGATATTCAGCCGCCCGACCTCGAGACCAAGGTTGCGATTCTGCTGAAGAAGGCAGAGAGCGAGCAGGCACACCTGCCGACAGATGTAGCGTTGTTTGTGGCGTCGAATGTGCGCACCAACGTGCGCGAACTGGAAGGCGCGCTGGTAAGGCTGATTGCCTGGTGCCAGTTGAACCGGATGGAGATCACGCTGGGCGCGGCGCAGCAGTGCCTGAAGCAGTTCATCGATATGCAGGTGCGCAAGATCACCATCGAAGCGATCCAGCGCGCTGTTGCCGAACAGTTCGGCATGCGGGTTGCCGATCTGAAGCAGAAGAACAACTCGCGAAACGTTGTGGTGCCGAGGCAGATCGCAATGTACCTGGCCAAGCAGATGACCGAGGCCAGCCTGCCGGAGATTGGACGCCAGTTCGGCAACAAGCACCACACCACGGTGATGCACTCGATCAGCAAGATCGATGAGCAGCGGCGCAACGACAAGGACCTGCACCGCACGCTGAGCAAGCTGCAAGACGTCTTGAACTGCTAGATGCTCACCTTAAAGAGAGCCTCCCGTCCCGTCAGGACGGAGGCGTTACTTTGGGCACGATCATCAGAAGGTTCCCTCGGTCCTCCCGCGCCAGCGAAGGTTCTAAACTAGGATCGGCTTCTCGCGTAAGGAGGCAGCCATGCGAACTCCCCCGTTCGCGTTCGCGTTGCTTTGCGCAGTGACCGTGTGCGCAGCGGCGCAGACCCCGATCAATGTGCAGCCCATCAAGGATGTGAGGCCGGATGGCACGCTGTCGACGTGCAACTACGTACCGGTCGCGTCCGAAGCTCCCTATTTGGGCCGGCTGAGCCAGGACGAAAAGACTAACGCCGCCACCTTTGGCGATGGTTATTCAATTCACGGCAAAACCGGGACCAATGTGAGCTGGTTCGGGATCGTGCGAGGAATCTCTGCGGCGCAGACGGGTGACGAAGTGACGCTGCTTGCGCAGCACCATTACTTCGACGGCATGACAGACTGCCACATCATGCTGGTAGCCAAGACGGGCGATGGTGATTTCGAGGCGAAGCTGAAAGTTGACCCGGCCAGGATTCCGGCGCTGTCGCTGGTGCGCATCTACGGGAGAGTGACCGGCGAGCGGAGTGGGGTGCCCGAAGTGGCCGTGGACTACATTCGCGTGTGGCCGTGGCTTACGTTCACGTTCACTGACCTGGCTGGCCCGGACCACAGCAATCCGCGGTGGTGGCAGGCTTCGCAAGTGAAGCCGGGCGACCAGATCTACATGCCTTATCCGAACCAGAACTACTACAGGAAGGTTCTCGGCGATCCCGCGGAATTTGGGGTCAACCTGAAAACGGACTGAAGCGCGCACGCCGGGGTGGTGCAACGCCACGCCCTGCGGTTCGGTATTCCGTCGACACGACATCTAAAGGTGTCGGCCGAGCCTTGATGGAGCCTTTGCTGCCTCGTTCCCTGCTCCGCGATCTCAGGGGCCGGTCACGGTGAGCTGGTGCCAGCCGCCGCCAGGAGGCGCGGTAGCGGAGTTGACGACGTTGCCCGAGCCATCGGCCCAGTAGCCGCTCTGCGAGCCGGTCCACACGGTTTGCGACTGACCCGTGAGCGGGTCGACGGTC
>Ga0335069_10006388_pt1 | contig 17151 bp, 14 predicted proteins | sample Lox_Sample_11_FD_206714 | JGI IMG/M metagenome (GOLD analysis project Ga0335069, IMG submission 206714) | Soil microbial communities from Loxahatchee National Wildlife Refuge, Florida, United States - Lox_Sample_1.1 | ecosystem: Environmental > Terrestrial > Soil > Wetlands | place: USA...
TTGACGCGCACAGGCGTCGCGCCGTGATCGACAACGGCGATGTCGCTAACGTTGCCGATGGGAACTCCCTGCAGGTTGACTGGTGCGCCGACACGTAGTCCCTGGGCGTCGTCGTAGTACGAGACAACCTCAATCTTGGGGGTAAAGAAGCCGCCCGAACCCGTCATCAGGAAGATCAGCACCGCCAGAACGGCGGCAGCTGCAATGACCGTGATTCCTACCCGCAACTGCGCCCATTTGACCTGCTTTTGACTAGGCATCGCCCCTCGGACCTGAGACTACCACTCGGTTTAACAGCGGCAGAGTAAGGCCGCATGATAACAAAAGCAGTGTGTGTAGCGCAGCCATTCTCTATCGCACCATTTCCAAAACGGTGAGATCCCGCCGAGATTCTTCTGGGGGGCTTCGTCGCGCCAGCGGGCAAGGACATCGGGGAGCGCTTCCGGCCATTTCAGCCCGCGCCAGCGGGCGAGAGATGGTAGCCCAGCGCGCAAGCGCTGGGTGAAGCCGCACTAACTCACCGAGCCCCGTAGGAGCGACACCAAACAAGGCTCATGGCCTCACACCGCCGTCCACTGCCGGCTCCGGCTCAACAGGGTCGCTATAACGTAGGCAGCGAAGCCGCAGCCTAGCGTCACTTCCAGGCCAAACTGGATGGCGATGGCCATCGACACCACCGAGCCGAGCACGCTTGACGCCGCATTCAGCGCCCACGCCCACTCGATGCGGTTGTCGTCGCCACGGCCTTCCCCAAGCATCCGTAGGCCGGTAGGAAATGGCATCCCCATCGCGAATCCCAGGGGGATAATCAACAGCGCAGCGATCATGATCTTCGCTTCCTGCGGCAGGCCCACCAGCGCGTGCAGGATCGGCGAGAGCGCGAAGTGATAAACGACAAGCAGCGCGGCGATGAAGACAAATACGGGAACCACGCGCTTCGGGTCGGCCAGCCATTTCCGCGACATGGAACTACCCGCACCACTCGACAGCAGCATCAGGAAAACGACCACCGTCATCGCGTAAATCGGGTGCCCTAGGAACAGCACCAGCCGCTGGATCAGCGTGATCTCAACGGCGATGTAGCCAAGCCCGATCGCGACGAAGTACAGCAGCGGCAGCCAGCCACCGCTCGTGCGCGCACGCGAGGTCAGCAGCAACGGCAACACCAGGAACGCCGCCACCGCCAACGCCGAGATGATCACCAGCATCAGCAGCACGACCACTCCCATGTTTACTTTCCAATCGATTCCTGATTGCGTGCCCGCTCCAAGTATTTGCGAAGGCTTCAGCGTGAAAAAGAAGAACGGAGACTTATCGTAAACAGGGGCGACGTTGAACAGGTAATTCCGAGCGAATTCCTCAGGATTGCCCGATTGGATCAGGTGACGGAATACGTCCTGGTTAGTCTGGTACAAAGACGGGCCGGCGTCTGCCGACTTGTCTCCATCCGAAGGTAGATAAAGCGCGTGCAGGTTGTCGTGGTCAGCAAGGTGGTCTTTGACATCCTGCTCTTCCTCGGGGGTGATAGGCGATTTGCTGGCCAGCACCGTCACCGGACGACCATCCTGATTGAGATCGCCATCGATGATGATGATGAAATTCCTTCGCAGGTCACCACCTCCGAGCGCGCGCATCGCCTGCGCCACCACCCTCAAGGCTTCCCTTGGTCTCGCAAACTCCCACCTTGTAATCGCGATGAACCCGTCGGACTTCAAATGAGCGAAATACTCCCGAAACGCCTCCACGGTATAAAGATTGTTCTCGCTTAGCGCAAACGCTCCCGCCGCGGTCGATGCCCAGGTATCCACCAGCGTCATCTGCACCACGTCGAACTTCTGCTTCGAACTCCGCACCCACGAGCGTCCATCGCTGACGTTAATGTGCACGTTCGGACGCATGTACAGCCCGTACGAGTAGTCCTTGTATCTCTCGCGCATCACGGTCGTCGCGATGATCGGGTTGATCTCGATCCCTGTCACGCTGGGGCTGCCGTTTTCGACCGCGCGCAGGACATCCACTCCGCCACCCGGCCCGATGATCGCGTAATCTCCGTGGGGACGAAGGATATTGGCCACCGATGACGGAGCCGACATCAAGTCCCACTCGTAATCCGTGCCCTCCCACGGCTGCTTCGGGTCTTGCGCCATGATGTAGGTGGACGCATCAGCGTCAATTACCACTACTTTCGCGCCACCCTGGTCGTCGACTTCGATGCGCGAGATGGCGTTCCACTTGGCGAACTCGACCCACGGCTTGTCGCGGCGCATGCCTTTGGCATACACGATGTCAATCAGTTTGCCGCGATAGTTGGCCGCGATCAGTCCGACAAAAATCACCAGCAACGCGCCGGAGATGCGCTTGCCCCACGAACTCTCCGCCCAGAGCAACGCACCGATCGCCATCGCCACGGCTCCGGCGAGAACCGTATTCGGTCCGCCGAGCACATTCAACAGTGGCACCAGGCCGATGCAAGCCATCGCACCGCCGACGAGGTCTGCCGCGTAGAGCTGCGAAATCTGCGAGTGCCGCCGTGCAAACAGGATTGAAAAGAAAAGTCCAGTGAAGAAGAAGGGCAGCGCCGAGACAAGATAAATCGCGGTCAGCTTGCCGAAGTTCGCCCACGACAGAAACAGCGCCACCGGAACATGCAGGTCGATCTCCAGCACCACCAGCATCAAAGCGGCATTCAGCGCACAGCAGAAAGTCCCAATCTCCCCCAGCGGCCAACGCTCCAGCCACCGTTTGGCAACATACGCGAACACGCCGCCCGCACCCAGCCCCAGCAGCGCGATGGAAATAGCGAGAAAAGCAAAGTGATAGAAGAGGATGACAGAGAATAGTCGCGTCAGCGCCAATTCCAGCAGCAGGCTGGCAAAACTCATCACCAGCACGCCCAGCATCACGCGCCGGGGAGCCCCATCCTCGGTCTTCCTTTGACCGACGGTGGGGTCGTTCACGGTCTCAACCACCATCTCTCCCATTCTCGACCTGACCCTCTCCGCCTTAGTAGCGCCGGCGTCTCGCCGGCTGTCGCGTGGGCATCTTGCCCACGCGGCCCCCAACTAATCCTCCAGGATTACCTGCGCAATCGCATGCTCCGCTGTATGCGACAGCGACACGTGCACGCGCTTCACTCCCAGCTTCGCCGCGAACTCACCAGCAACGTTATGAAACACCATCGTCGGCCTTCCGCTGGGCTCGCGCGTGACTTCCACATCCCGCCACGCCACGCCGCGGCGCCAACCCGTGCCGATGGCTTTCAGCGCAGCCTCTTTCGCAGCGAAACGCGCAGCATACCGCTCAACTTTGTTGGCTTTGGATTCGCAGTACCGGATCTCGGCGTCGGTGAAGATGCGATGCACGAAGCGATCGCCGAAGCGATCGATAGCCGCCGCGACGCGCGGCACTTCTGTAATGTCCACTCCGGTGCCGACAATCATGAACGGCTAAATTAACACATGGATACGGGAAAAGGCTGTGCCGGGAAGGACGAAGTACGAAGTAAAACGGGGCCTTGCTTCGTCCATCGACCCTCGTCCTTCATACTTGAATTTTCACCATCGCCCTCTGATGCCGATTCAGCTTCGTGAGCACATTGAAGATCACTTTCAGCAAGTATTTCTTGTCGAGCAGCTTGTCCGCCACCCAGCGCTCTTCGCCGTCGATCAGCGACGCCTGCGCCTCCATCCACGGGCCTTTCACGTTGCCGCGGATATCGCACACCGCAATCCGCACCCGCGGATTGTTCCTGATCCGTTTCACCTTCCACGAATCCGCTTCGGTGTAAACGTAGAACGCGCCGTTATTGAGCACGAACCACACTGGCGTGCTCACCCCCTGCCCGTTCTTCTTGAAGGTCTCGAGCGCGATGTATTTCTGCCGGTCGAACTGCGCCAGGTTAGCCACGATGTTCCTCCCGCTTTGGCCGCAACCAGTGAAAAACCATGTTGATGATGGATAGCAGGATCGCCCCGATAAACGCCGCTCCGAACGACCGAATCTCGAAGCCGCTCACCAGCTTGCTCGCGAGCTCCAGCATCAGCGCGTTCACCACGATCCAGAAGATCCCCAACGTTACGATGGTTAGCGGAAAAGTGACGACTTTCAGGAAGAACCCCAGCGTCGCGTTAATGATGCCGATCACCGCCGCCGAGATCAGCGCCGCAACAAAGCTGCTCACGTAAAACCCAGGCACAATGTACGCCACAATCAGCAGCGCAATCGCGCTCAGGATCCAGTTAACGAGTAATCTCATCATTCTTGCCCCGATAACGAAAAGGCCGCCACGCAGGCGGCCCTATTTCACAATTTGGATGAACTTTCAGTCGGCATTGACTTTTAAATTAATCGTCGCCGTCGCGCGCGAATCGAACGCGCTCAACGTCTTGGTGTCGCTCTTCACTCCCTTGTACTCCGCGTGCACCTCGTAATCTACATTGGGCGACAGCGAAGTGAACCGGTAATTTCCGGAATTGTCGGAGATAAACGAGCGTACCGCCATCGTCTTCGTGTTCTTCAGGTAGACAACCGCACCCGAAAGCGGAGCCTCTCCGCCCTTCATTACCTGCCCCTGCAGCGTGCGCGCCGCGGGCGTGTCCCCGGCCATGGCGAGCGAAACCAGTCCGACGGCGATTACCGCCAACACCGCAATCCGCACAGCCACCTTCCAGTTCATGACCAGCTCCTTAGGATTTCAGGTACTTTGTCCTACTCCGTTAGATGCAGGCCAAAATCCACCCGCTCATCATTTTCAACATGTACTTTGGTTTCAACGTGTTGCAAGCCCTTCTTTTGCTTGATCTCGGCCGTCACCACGTAATCGGCCGTACCTGCCGGAACCCGCTGGGCAAACTCGCCGCTGCTGTTCGAAACCAGGTCCCACTTCGCTTTCTTCTGGTCGGTACGCCGGATCTTCACGGGCACACCCGCCAGCGGACGCTGGTCCGCGCCCCACACCGTGCCGTACAACAGCGCGTACGGCTTCTTCTCTTTGGCGGCACGGTCGTCGCCGGCAGCCGCAACTGCCAGCGACATCGCAACCAGGATGACAGTGAACTTCGCCAGGCGGGACAGAAACTTGGAAGATGAGTACATGATGGGCTCCCTGCCGGTTCGGCGAATGGCGTCTTCGTTCGGCTCAGTAATCGCCGTCCTCTTCTTCCTCTTCTTCCTCGTCGTCATCTTCCTCGTACTCGTCTTCTACCTTGGTTAGTTCCAGTGGTTCGGTGGTCACGACTTCGAAATCGGACCCGCACTCGGGACACGATACGATTTCGCCTTCGTCTACTTCCTCTTCATCGACGTCAATGTTGGTGTCGCACTCAGGACAAACGACCATGAGCATCCTCTCCTTAATTTTGGTAAAACACACCCCGTAATATTTAGTGACGCAATAGGCTGCAGGTCAAAGAAAATCTTTACCTCAAAAACCGCCCCCACCACAAGTGCAGAAAAACGACATCGGGTTACCGGGGTTTCCAGATGATGGACACAATCTGTCATTTGGTTGCCCGGATTCCACCGACCCGGAACATGCATCCAAAGATCGAACACGGATGCTTCCCCGATTTCGGTTAGCATAGGAAGATGAACTGCACCGGCGGTTCGATTCAGGAGTAAGCGAGTGACTTGGCGAACGTATGGTGGCGGTGGCGGCGGCCGATACAGGGGCGGCGATCGATCCTTTACTCTGAGCTTTCCCGGATTTCGCGGCGCCGTCAAAAATCTCGTCCTGGCGAATGTCATCGTCTTCTTTGGCCTTTTGCTGCTCGGACTGGTATCCCGCCAAATCCCGGAATGGATCAACGCTTACGCCCGGCTGGTTCCGCCCGACGTCATTCACGGATACCTCTACCAGATCGTCACCTACGGGTTCCTCCATGACGGCATCTGGCACATCGCCGGAAACATGTTCCAGCTATGGATGTTCGGCACCGCACTGGAAGACATTTGGGGGCGAAGCAAGTTTTATAGCTTCTACTTCACCACCCTGATTGGCGCCGGCATTCTCACTGTCCTGTTCGCCTACACCCGCGTTTTGGGAATGACTCCCAACGTCTCGGTCGTTGGTGCTTCCGGCGCAATCATGGCCGTTCTGGTGGCTTTCGGCATCCTCTACGCCGAGCAGGAAATCTTCCTCTTCCCCTTCCCGATCGGGATCAAGGCGAAGTACTTCGTCATCATCCTGGTGCTGATCAACCTCGCTGCCGCCCTCGGTCCCGGCGGCGCCGTCGCGTACGCCACCCATCTCGGAGGCGCCCTCTGCGGCTTCCTTTACGTGAAATATGGACCCCAACGCGGCGTGAGTTTCTCCGCCTCCGAAAGCTATTACGGGCTCCGCAACGCCTACTATCGCTGGAAGCGCCGCCGCGCCGCCAGGAAGTTCGAGGTCTACATGCGCAAACACGACCGCGCCGAATTCTTCGATGAACACGGCAATTACAAGCCGCCCGCGGACAAAGAAAAGGGCAACGGCGAAGGCGGACGCAGCGGCTGGGTCAACTAAAGAACTTCCCTGCTTTCGGAGATTTCGCTGGGCATCTTGGAATTCCAGCCCCGTCGGTCCAGTGGCTGGATCAACTGTGTAGAGCTTCGCTGCGGTAGCGCGAAAGATGGTAGCCCAGCGCGTAAGCGCTGGGGTGAAATGGGAAAAATCTGACTAGCCCCGGAGGGGCGACATAATTGCTCACGTAGCCCGAGCTTTTACGAAAAGAAATCCGTGCTTATCCCCGTAAATCCGTGGTTAACGCTTTCTCCCCGAACTTCACCTCGTGCAACTGCTCGTAGATCTTCTCCACCTCGCAGATCTCCGACAGCTTCTGCCAGTATTGGTGGATATCCGAATCCTCGTACGCCTGGCTGCGCGTGATCGCCGACTTCCAATAGCGGAAATTGAAATAACGCGGGCTAAAGGCGTCTTCGCGGAATAATTGGTCGCGCGAGTATCCTTTCTGCTGCAGCACCACGTAAAAATCGCGCAAAACGTTGAGCACTTCCTGCTCGCGGCCTTCGAAGGGCCGGATGATCGCAATGGCGAGGATTTCCTGTTCGTCCATTTACCTTTTCCCTCGCGGGGACGCCGGTTTCGGGCGCCGCGGCTGCTGCAGGTCGCCGGAAATATTATCCGTGCCGACCGTGTGCAGGCGCATGATATTGGTGGAACCTGAGGCGCCTATGGTACCCGAAATTACGCCGATCACGTCGCCATTCTTCACGATCTCGCGCGCCTGCAGCATTTCTTCCGCCCCGCGCACCATGTCTTCCGCCGTCGGTTCCACGTCGCACAATACCGGCCGCACGCCCCAGAACAGGTTCATCTGGTTCACAATCGTCGCCTCGTGCCCGAACCCGTAAACCGGGCACTTGGGGCGGTATTTCGACACCAGTCGCGCCGTGGTGCCGGTTTGCGTGAAGACCGCAATCGCCTTCATGTCGAGATCTTCCGCGGCATGAGCCACCGACTCGCAAATCGTCTCCGAAATCGACAGTCCCCGGTGATCGCGACGCCGGCGCGCGGGAAGCAGTTCGCGGATATGCGTCTCCGTCTCGGTTACGATGCGCGCCATCATCTTCACCGCCTCGATCGGATATTTCCCGCTGGCAGTTTCGCCCGAGAGCATCACCGCGTCGGTGCCGTCGAAGATCGCGTTGGCCACGTCGCTGGCCTCCGCACGCGTCGGACGCGGGTTCTCGATCATCGATTCCAGCATTTGCGTCGCCGTGATCACCGGCTTGCGCCACTCGGCGGCGCGCTTGATGACATGCTTCTGGATAATCGGCACCTTCTCCGGCGGGACCTCCACGCCCAGGTCGCCGCGCGCCACCATCACGCCATCGGTGACTTCGAAGATGGCCTCGAGGTTCTCGATTGCCTGTGGCTTTTCCAGCTTGGCGATTACCGGCACGCGCCCGCCCAGGCTGCTGATGTGCTGCTTGGCCTGCAGCACATCATCCGCGGTGCGCACGAACGACATCGCCACCATGTCAACGCCATGCTTCAATCCGAACGCCAGGTCGGCTTTGTCCTTGTCCGTGATGGAAGGCAGGCTCACCGGAGTTCCTGGCAGATTGATGCCCTTGTGTTCTCCGAGCAGGCCGCCGTTGATGACTTCAGTCTCAACGTCTTCGCCCGCGACTTGGATAACCCGCAGTTCGATCAGCCCATCGGAGAGCAGAATGCGCGCGCCCGCCTGGACATCTCTGGCGATCGGGAACGTGGTCGAAACAATTTCGGCGGTGCCCGGAACGTCGCGCCCGGTCAGCGTAAAGCGCGATCCCGCCCTCAGCGCTACCGGCGTGCGATTCTGCAGCTTGCCGGTGCGCATCTTGGGGCCCTGCAAGTCCTGCAGCAGGCAGAGCGCAACGCCTTCCAGGTGCGCCGCCTTCCGCGCGCGCTCGATCATGCGCGCGTGCTCTTCGTGCGTGCCGTGCGAAAAATTCAGGCGCGCCACGTTCATGCCCGCGCGCAAAAGTTCGCGATGGATTTCCTCCGTGTGCGAAGCGGGCCCCAGGGTGCAAACGATCTTCGCGTGCCGCGCCGGCGCGGGCGAAGAAATCCGACAAGGTTCTGCAGAGACCATTTTGAGCTGATTTTATCAGGTAGAAAGCTGTCAGCTATCTCAGTTCCGAGAACAAGGGTTCAGCCTCGGCGAGCTCCGGGCTGACAGCCGATAGCTGTTAGCTGACCGCGTTTCACCGCGCCTTCGCCTTCGGCGGCGGAATAAACACCGTGTCGCTCAACCCGAACGCCCGCGGATAAAGAATGGCGTTGAACTCCGCGCCGATCAGGATGATCAGCGAAATAATGTACAGCCAGACGAGTAAGACGATGGCCGCCGCCAGCGATCCGTAGAACAGGCTGTACTGCGCGAAGTGGCGCACGTACCACCCGAACAGCACCGTGGCCGGGAACCACAGTCCCGTCGCCATCGCCGCCCCCGCCAGAACGCTGTGCCAGCGCTGAGTTCGCGGGACCGCGTGGTGGTAGATCAGCGCCATCACGCACACGCCCGTCAGGATGGCGATCATCCAGCGCACGATCGTCCAAATAAGGATGATGTAGGGTTCGACCAGGTGACCGAGTTCATACGCCATGCGGTCGGCGAAACGCTGCTCGATCTCATTGCCGAACGCAACCAGCAGGGTGGCGAAGCTGAGCGGCACTCCCGCCATCACCACCAGGCCGAAAGCAATGAAACGCTCCTTGATGATCCCCCACTTGTTCTCCATCTTGTACGCGGTGCGGAAATACAGCATCCACGTGGTCATCACGCCGGAAGCCGTCCACAACGTGATAACCGATGCCAGCAGCAGCGCCTTCACCGAGCGCGCCTGCGTCGTCTCGAAGTAGGTGCGGACGGCGAGGCCCGTTCCCGGCGGCAGAAACCGGGTCACGTCCTCGGCGAAATCCATGGCGAAGTCGCGAGTGTTCTCGAACATCACCATCAGCGACGTGCCCAGCAATATGGCGGGAAAAAACGTGAGAATCATGGAGAACGCCGACCCCTTGGCGAAACCGAGGGCGTCGTGCTGAAAGGCACGCACTAAGGCGAGCTTAAAGGTACGGAGAAATCGGCGCATGATCCGCCGCTAAGCTTACAGATGGACGGGAGTTGGGGGCAATCCCTAAGCGATGATCAATTGGCTGCATGCCCGTTATGGCACTGACCGTTGATTTGGGAGGTGACTGGGATTTCAGCCCGCGGCAGCGCGCAAGGCGGTAGCCCGGCGCGGAAGCGCCCGCAAGACGGTAGCCCAGCGCGGAAGCGCTGGGTCACGTGCAAAGAAAGTGACAACGCCCCGCAGGGGCGACAGAGTTCTCAAACGCACTCGTGAGTGCTGGTGCCCCATTCAAGCCTTCCTCTGGCTTGAGTGGGTAGTTCATGACGCAGCCATGACGGTAGCGCACACAGGAACACGGATGTTTCCAAGATCTTGCTTTCAGGTTTGGCAACAAAATAATCACGTTCCATTTCGGGAAAAAAATCTCTCAAAACTCCCTCCAGGATTGATGTTTTTTCTTGGTCGATAACTCCCAACCTGCTAACGTTGGGGTTATGGTGAGGGCAAAGGGGTTTGTGTCCCTCTCGCCAAACCTTCCCAGGAGGGGCCGCTGCGGCGGTTTTCGATCTTTCCCAATTTGTAACGATGTCGTTACTGTTAACTCCTTTGTTTTCATGGATCGGCCGGAGCAACCCGTGTAAGTCGCTGATTCCAATAGATCGAGGTAGGGGGTGGGGGGAGAGGGTACCTCCACCGATGAAAACAAAAGACTTAATGGAAGCGAATCGGCAGATCAAACGCCGATGGCCGATTCCGGATCAGATGAGTCCGGTTGAATTTCTGAGGAACTGACAAACTGATGTACTAAGAAACTCACTGCAACCGCTGCAAATCGTTGAGCAGCGCCTTTGGCGAAACCGGTCTTCCCAGAAAATCCCGCAACAGTTCAGAGGTTTCCCGCTCCGCGCCGAATCGCAGCAAATGTTCGCTCAGCCACGGATACCACAGCGGATTTCCAGCACTAAAATCGCCAATCTGCTCGCGAACCCGCGCGCGCAAATCAGCCGTCAGCACCGCACCGAGACCGTAGTTCACCATGTAACCCGGCGCATCCACCAACTGCCCGCGAATCGCCCACCACGAAAGTTCCGGATGCGCCTTGATATGCAGGTAGCGTTGCGTAATGTCGGTCCAGACGGCGTTCGGATCGCTTGCGGGCGCTTTCAGCATCCGCACTTCGAACAGCGCCCAAGCCACGTCGAGCATCACGCCAGCGTAAAGGCTGCGAAGGTTCACTGCCTGCGGCGCCGATTTGCCCAGGTACTTTTTCTGCCAGCCGGAGTCATACACGCTCCAGGACGAGACGTCGGCGAACGCTTCCACCCATAGCGTGTCGCCCCAGTCCATGAACGCCGGCCGCGTGTGGATCGCCGAAATCTGGACTGCGTGGCCGTTTTCGTGGACGAATTCGTTGAGATTGCCGAGTCCGCCGTTCGGATAACTGGCCAGAACGCGGGCGATCGTCGGCCGCCACTCTCCGTTCACCTCGCGGCCGCGGCGGGCAAAGTCGGTGTAAGCGACCGGCGATTTGCCGGCGCGAGGCTCGATGTCATTGATGACGCCCAACTGCTTCAGATCAACGCCAAGATCGCGATAATAGCGATCGTTCGCGGCGATCAGGACGTCGCGCGAAATCGCCGGATCGAGTTGGCGTCCAGCTTCGCCGTTCAGGAAGCGATAATCCCAAGGTTCGATTTCGCGGTTGGGATTGACTTTGCGCCAGGTATCGAGAATTTGTTCAAGCCACTTCTCGACTTGATCCGGATCCGCGCCCACGGTTCGTGCCGCGTTAGCGACCTCCGAAGACTTCTGGAGCGACGCCATCTGCAGCAGTCGTCGATAAGGACTATCGGGCTGGTTCTTGCCATTGATGGCTTCATAGAGCGGAACCATCGCCAGGAACAGGGCTTTGCGTTTGGCTGCAACGGTAACTCGCTCCAGTCGTCCCGTCGCCGCGCCGCGGGTTATCTCCTTGCCCTCGAATGGCAAATGATTCCCGACTTCGGAAAAGCAGCTATACAGCGCGCGGCTTAGCTGGCGATATTCGAGATCGGAACGCTGGGCATCGGAGCAGGGCAGTGCCGCAGGATCGCTGTCGGGAACGGCGAGCGCAGCACGCATCAGCGTCACCGCGCGGGCGTCTTCGGCGGAGAGATTGCCGGTAGCGAACTTGGCTAATTGCGCGGTAAGACTTTGCCGGCTTTCATCGGCGAGTTTCTTCCATTGCCCCCGGTCGAAATTCGCGTAGCTGGTGACGTAGCCGGAGTCAATCGTTGCCAGCGCCGCAGTGGCGTCGTTGAAGTCGGCGTAAGCCGCCTCAGCCTGCGAGACGCTGTCCTGCGCCGCACAAACGCTCATCGCTAAAAGAACGATCGCGAACAGGCGGGGAATCATGCCAGAGCATGGTAAATCACAGCCGCGCAAATCCCAGCAGCGTAACCACGGCGATGTGGATGGCCGCCAGACACACGAAGGAAAAGCTGAACGGGCGATGCACCACGTGCCACAGATGGAAGATCTGCTGCGCGCGCGATAAGAAGAGCAGGCGCTTGGAAAGCGAGGCCTGGGCGCGCGCCAGGTCGATCACGATCTCGACCTCGGCGTGCCGCGTGCGCAGCAAGCCGCCGAGCGAAGTCAGGAACTCCAACGGCGAAACCGAACGCAACCGCAGCCGTGCAATCTGGAACGGACGCATCACGTCCAGCATGCCCATGTACAGCAGCGTAACAATCGCGGGCATTCTCCGGGCCTGCTCTTCGGTGGGAAGACGGAAGAGAGGCTTCAGTTCCTCCGGTTCGAAGAACTTCTGCTCGGACAATTCCTTCACCAGGTGTCCCTGCAATTCCTTGGCTTCCTGCAAAGACAGTTCGCTGGAGTTTACGCGGCGCGGAATCTGGTTATAGAGATAGCGCCCCACCACACCGCTGGCCGCCACGGCCGACATGATGAAGAATGCGAGGCCGGCGAAGCCTCGGAATTTAAACGAAGCATGACAGGCGATGATAAAGGGCGCAGTGAGGCCCATGACGATATGAAAATCGAGCCAGTGCTTGGAGTTTCCTTTCCGCATCAGCCACATCCACCGTTTGCGCAGGGGATAAAGAAAGATGCAGCAGAAGAGGAATACGCCGAAGATGCCGAGCTTGAGGCCAATGGTTCCGCTGGGCTTGAGCTTGTCGTGCAAGGGCGAGTCGGGACGCAGATTCAGCGGCATGCGGTAGTACTGGAAGCCCTGAATCAGAAGCGACACGACGAGGGTGATCGCCAGGAACGCGAAGAGACGGACACGGCGTTTATGCCCCCGTTCGGGGTCGACGAATTTGGCGGGCGCGGTAACGGCAGCGGTAGTCATTCGATTTCAATGCCGTCCCTGACGGGACTCGGAAATTGTTTCTCTGTCGCGACCCTGCTCTTACGAGCCGGGCGATGGAATATCGCGCCTGCGGCGCTCAAATTCGGTTCCCCGAAGTCACAGCCTGGAATGGCTGTGCCACATCTTATTCGGCCTCTTCGAGTTCCTTCATCTTCTTGTTGCCGTGACAAGCCGAGCACTCCGTGGAGAGCGGCTTGTAGAACAAAACCGGTTTCGTCGCGATCGTCCTAACGCTGAAGTGGCACTTGGCGCAAGGAACGTCGCGATGCTCTCCCAACAGTTTATAGCTCGATTGCGTGTCGTGGTCGAACGTTGCCGGCTTCCAGCGGAAGGAATTATGGCACGGGGAGCAGTCTTTCGCGTCTTCGCCGGCATTGAACTGCGCACCATGCACGTCCACGTGGCAGGTTTCGCACTTGTTCGGCACGACGTGGAAGTCGGCATTGACCAGTTTGCCTTCTACTGACTGCGGCTTGTGGCAATCGGCGCATTTCGCGGTGCGATGCCCGCCGAGCAGAGAGAACCTGGTCGTCGAGTGATCGAAGCCCTTTGTGGCCTGCCACGAATCGAGCGTGTGACACGCCTCGCATCCGGCGGGAGTTCCAGCCTTGGTCAGCTTGATCTGGATATCGTGGAACTCGTCTTTGTGGGGGTCTTTATGACACGCGGTACAGCTCATGTCGTTGAACTTGAACTGCAGCGCCTGCTCGGTGTCTTTCACGCCGGGCAGCTTGTGGCAGGCATCGCATTCGACCTTGATGTGCGCGCCCAACAGCGGGTAGCGGGTCGCCTTGTGCGCATCCACGTTGAACTTCGAGGGATTAAATCCAGTGACGGTATGGCAGATCTGGCAGCGGTTGAGATAAGGCGCATCCACGAACTGCTTGCGGTGCTTGTCCTGGTGGCAATCGTTACACGCGGCGAATTTCAGCCGATAGACAGTCGGATTTGACGTCACCGTGATCACCTGCGCTGGAACGTGGCACTTCGCGCACTCCAGGGTGGCATGCTTGCCTTCCAGCGGGTACTTGGTTTGCGCGTGATTGGCGACGACGAACTTGGTCGGCTTGAAACCTTTTTCGTCGTGGCAAGCGGAGCATTCGCCTCCGTCGGCGCGGGCGGCGAACTGCTGCGCGTGCGGGCTGGGATTATGGCAATTGCTGCAGAGGGCGAACTGCAGAGGCTTGCCGAAACTCCCGCCCTGGTGGCACTTTTCGCATTCCAGCGTGGCGTGCTTGCCGACCAGCGCAAACTTGGTGCGGCTGTGGTCGAAGTTTTTCGGAATAGCGTGTTTGAAGCCTTCCGTGGTGTGACACGAGGAGCAGGCCCGGTCGCGGAAAGCAGTGCCGTGCGGACTCTTGTGGCAATCGAGGCAATCGTCGTGCTTGAGCTCCACAAAGCGCGCCTTGCCGTCGTCGCCGGGCGTATGGCACTTGATGCAGTCGACCTTGGTGTGCAGCCCGGTCAGCGGATAGCCGGTCTTGGCGTGATCGAATCCTTCCTTCGCGCCTTTCCAATCCATCGGCGTGTGGCACTTGGAGCAGTCCGTGCCGAACTTGCCCTGGTGGTGATCCTTGTGACAGTTGAGGCAATTGCGATTGAGCCCGAGGAACGATTGGCTCACGTTCTGAATCTTGATGACGCTGCGTTCCTCGGCGACCATCTTTTCCGGGGTGTGGCACTTGCTGCAGGTCTGCTGTGCGTGATGACCAACGAGCGGCCACCCGGTGCGCGAGTGATCGAATTTCTGCTGTGACGGAATCCACTTGATGAGCTGCACGTCGGCGCCGTAGTGTTCGCCGTGGCAGGTGCGGCAGGTTTGGCTGCCATCGGTTTTTCGGACTACGCCAGCATGGAAGCCGCGTCCGGAAGAAATGCGGGCAGCAATCTCCTTGTGACAATCGAGACATTTAAATTGCGGGGAGCTGCCGCCGAACTGGTGACACTGCGTGCACTTGAAGGTACCGTTCAGAGATTCGTGGTACTTGGAGAGCGGTCCGGGAGAAATTTGTGCCGCGACAGCAGAAACCCAAAAGACGCACGCGACAAGGCACGCCACAGAAATGGCGTTCCGCTGCACCCACCCGCAGCTAACCCTGGGAATTGGACTGGCAATCATTGGCGGCGATTTTAGTCCTCAGGTTCGCGAAGTGAAGAGGTCTTTCTTCTCCTATTTCCATAAGTTTTTCTACGGATTATTGGCATCGTGCCGCGTGCCGTGGCACTGCAGATAACAATGCTTGCCGTCGTAGGCCGGATAGGTGTAAGTCGTAGCGCCCGTATTGGGGGCGACGATCTTGGTATCGAAATCAACCAGGCTAACGTGGAATCCAGTCGTGGTGGTGTTCGAGTTCTGCACGCCATGAGCGGCATGGCAGACGGAACAACCGGCGCTGAAATGGTCGCCCTCGCCATGGACACCCTCATTCTGCACTTTGCTCAGATCGTGACACTTGGCGCATAAGCCAAAGACCGCAGTGGCAGAAGCGGACGTACTGCCGCCGACGGTCGTGAACGACTGCCCCGGCGTTGCGGGAGGAGTAGGAGTAACGTAATTGCGCTCGAGAATGTGCGGGTAAATCGAGCCGTGCACTCCGTTCGCCTCGTTGGTGGTACCGGTGCCGGCAAATTCGCGGTCATTATCGGTGGCGTGGCAATCGCTGCAATAAATGGAAGTGCCGGTTCCCAGGCTGCGCGTGCTATTGGTCGTACCGTCGCGGTTAAGCATGAACGTACGCAGGCTAACCTGGCTGGCGGTGCTGCCGCGCGGATACATTACCGGGTGGCGCGATCCCACGTTGGTGTTGATGGTGGCGGTAAATTGCAGGCGCACGTTATAGGGATCGGTAAGCCCCGAGTACGACGAGCGGGTAGCGGTGTAGCCGTAGGTCGTGTAGGTGGTCGATTGCGGTTTGTTGGTGCTGTCGCCGTGGCACTTCAGGCAGATCTCGTATTCGAATTGAACTTCGTCGCCATTACGGCGGGGATCGCGCACGGCACCAGTAAGAGTGATCCCACTGACGCCGACGACAGCGGTCTGCACCGCAGGAGGCGTGGCCAAGGTCGTGTAGTTCTTGGACGCGTGCGGGTTGTGGCAATCGTCGCAGGCGCCGTGACGAGAAGTGCTGATGAGCGGCGTCTCGTTCGGGTCGTGGCCGGTTTGCGTCGCGCCCGCGCCGGGATGGATATAAGTCTTGGTGCCGGTGGTGAACTGCGCCTTCACGTTTTGCACCGTCGTGTTCAGCGGAGCCGGGAACAGGATATTGGTTGTGGTATTGCCATCGTGACACTGGAAGCAGACGGTGTCGGTGTCGCCCTTCATCAGGCGAGCGGTGTCGTGCGGCGCGTGCGAGCGGTGGCAGGCATTGCAGCCGTTGGTAGCGGTGGTGCTGTAACCGGTGTGCGAGCCGAGCCAGGTAATACCACCAGCGTTGGTGGCGGCGGTGAACGCGTTCACCGCGGTCGCGTGGTCGGTCCGCTGTCCCAGGGAACCGCTCCAGCTCCACTTAACGCTGGCAATGCTGGCCGACTGGAGGACGTGGCAGGTGGTACAGATCGCGCCCGCGGAATTCGATTTCCGCAGGAAGCGACGCTCGGTCGGATCGGTGGCTTCGTTGTGCGGATCGTGACAACTGGTGCATTCCAGCAGGCCGTTCTCGAGCTGGACGGGGTCGCCGGCCACGGGAGTCTGCACCTGCGGATAGGCCGGCAGAACCGGCGTCGGCTGCGTGAACGCCACCGGATGATCATCGGCCAGCGTGGTTCCCAGGTTGGTGCTGCGTGGCGGCGAGTAGGTATTGCCTGCCGTCGCAGGCAGAGTGGTCACCGAGTTCTGCATGACGATGCTGCCGTCGTTGACGGTATTGCCGAGAGCGACGGTGCCGTCGTGGCAGCTCAGGCAGAGCTTGGTGTTGCTTCCGGTGAGCGGCTGCGCCATGGTGGCGCTGAGCGTGGAACTGGTGTAGAGCGTGTAAGTGGTTCCAGAAAGCTGGTGATTCCACAAGGGTGACGCGGGATTGGTGTTGTGCGGCGTATGACAGAAGACACATACCTGGGTCTGAGTGGAGGCCTTGTAGGTGCTGCCGGTGCTGGTGATAGAAAGGTCGTGGCGCGAGTTGATGACGGCGCCGGTCGCCGAATAGCGGATCTGCCCGAACGAGGCGATCGCACCAAGCAGCACTACGATCAGCAGAGCGAAGGCACGTTTCATTGCATGC
>Ga0335069_10006389_pt1 | contig 17150 bp, 13 predicted proteins | sample Lox_Sample_11_FD_206714 | JGI IMG/M metagenome (GOLD analysis project Ga0335069, IMG submission 206714) | Soil microbial communities from Loxahatchee National Wildlife Refuge, Florida, United States - Lox_Sample_1.1 | ecosystem: Environmental > Terrestrial > Soil > Wetlands | place: USA...
TCGTCGCACGGTGAGTGTTGATCACACTCGACATCGCCTCGCAAACCCGATCAGGATTATCCAACTCCAGCCCAGAATCCGCCGCCCTGCGCGGGCGGCGGATCTGGCGATTAGGGACACCCCCTAGCCCGCCTCGCGGAGCGCACGGAGGAGCGCCTCGCCCACCTTGTGCAGGACCCTGGGCGTCACGCCGGGGATCTGCTCCAGGGCGTCGAGCGTCGCCGGGCGCCGCCTTGCGATGTGGACAAGCGCGTCCTCGCCCACCACCTTGAACGGCGGCCTGTCGAGGTCGCGCGCGCGGTCCTCCCGCGCGAGCCACAGGGCGCGCAGCGCCGCCTGTCCCACGGTGTCGAGGTCGCGCGCCCCGCGCAGGCGGCGCCACCCCTCCGGGTCGAAGACCCGCGCGTGCGGCTTCGCCGCCGCGATCCGGTCGAACTCGCGCCGGGCGTCCGCGAGCAGCCCTCGCTCGGAGAGCCCCTCGGCGAGCACCTTGTGGAGCGGCAGGAGGAAATGGGTGTCGAGGGACGCGTAGCGAACCTGCTCGCGCGTCAGCGGGCGCCGCTGCCAGTCGGCGCGCTGGTGCTCCTTCGAGAGGTGCACTCCGAAGTGACTGCGCACGAGCGCCGCGAGCCCGAGCTGGGCGGCCCCGAGTCGCCGGGCGGCGACCATGGTGTCGAAGATTCGCCCGGGGCTCCAGCCATACTCGCGCTTCAGGCAGCGCACGTCGTAGTCGGCGCCGTGGAGGACGACCTCGCGGCCGGACGCGAGGACCGGCCCGAGCGGGGCGACGTCGACCGAGAGGGGATCGACGATGAAGTCCGCGTCGGGCAGGGATACCTGGAGAAGGCATACCCTCTCGTAGTAGGCGTGGAAGCTGTTCGACTCGGTGTCGAGCGCCACGACCGGCTCGGCCGCGACCCGCTCGAGGAGGCGGGAGAGCGCGTCGCCGTCCGAGACGAGGATGGGGTCGGAAGGACTCATGGAGCGCTCCCCGCAAGGGCGACCGCCACGCGCGATGCGATGCGCGCGTTCTGCTCGAGGAGCAGGAGGTTCGCATCCCGAGAGCGTCCACCGGTCGCCCGGGAGACCGCCTCGAGGAGGAAGGGCGTCACCGCCGAGGCCGAGACGCCTCTCGCGCGGCAGCCCTCGAGCGCGGAACGGATGGCCGCCTCAGCCTCCGCCCGGGGAAGCGGCGAGGGCGGCGGGACGGCGAGGAGCACGCCCCCCGGGTTCCGGAGCTCGCCCCAGTGCATCCGCAGGACGGCGGCGACGGCGCCGGCGCCGTCGACCCGATGCTCGAGCGCCACCCCGCTGTCGGCCGTGAAGAAGGCGGGAAGCTCGTCGACTCCGAAGCCCAGGACGAGCACCCCGAGCGTCTCCAGGGCTTCTGCCGTGGCCGGGACGTCGAGGATCGCCTTGGGACCGGAGCACACGACGCACACGGGGAAGCGCGAGAGAGCGGCGAGGTCCGCGGAGACGTCCCGGGAGGCTCCCTCCCCCGGCAAGCCGCGGTGCACCCCGCCGATGCCGCCGGTCGCGAACATGCGGATGCCGGCGAGCGCCGCCGCCGCGCACGTCGCGGAGACGGTGGTCCCCGCGTCCCCGCCGCCGGAGAGCAGCGGCGCGAGGTCGCGGACGGCGGCCTTGCGCGGTCGCTGCCCAGGCTCGGCGAGCCTCGCGAGCTCGTCCTCGCTCGCGCCGACGACGAGGACGCCCCCGAGCACGGCGACGGCGGCGGGCAAGGACCCGCCCTCCCGGACCGCGGCTGCGGTCCGCCGCGCCGCCTCGAGGTTGTGGGGCCAGGGCAGCCCCTGGGCGACGACGCTCGACTCGAGCGCCACGACCGGGCGCCCCGCGTCCAGGGCCTCCCGCACCTCCTCCGCCACCCGCAGCCTCGACGCCATCTCCCGCGAGTATCTCACGGGGCCCGGTCCCGCAGGCGCGCGCACGAGGCCCAGGCGGTTTGTTGGCCTCCGGCCCGGGCGGACGATACGCTCGCGACCATGGCTGCCGGACGACCGGACCCCACGAGGACCATCGCCTCGCTCGCAGAGCAGGCGCGGGCCGGCCTGTCCGACGTCGGGCGCGAGTGGCGCCGGTTCAACCGCTTCCGCCGCATCCGCATCGGGGTCGTCGCGGGGTGGGCGGTCGTGTCGCTCGTCGCGATGTGGGCCGCCTGCCCGGTCTCGGGCCCTTCGAACGCGCTCGGGGCCGACGTGCACGTCCTCAAGGACTCCCTCGTCGGCGGCGAGCAGCTCCTCGTCCGCAACGAGTCCACTTCCATCTGGACCGACGTGGAGCTCACCCTTGACGACGAGTGGAAGCACGAGCAGCGCACCATGCGGCCGCACGACCAGGTCGTCCTGTCGATGAGCCAGTTCCGTCGCGGGACGGAAACGGCCGCGCGCGACTTCAAGCCGAAGGCGCTCCTCATCCGCTGCCAGCAGGGGCGAGCGACCTTCGACCTTCGATAGCCCCGACGGCCGGTCGGGCCCGGCGCTAGGCGGCGTCGCGTGCGGGATCGCGCCCCGCGCCGCCCTCGACGGTGTCGACCGTCTCCAGGTAGCGGTGGAGGAACTGCTTCGTCTTGAGCTCCACCTGGCGCACCCGCTCGCGCGAGACGCCCCAGCGCTTGCCGATCTCCTCGAGGGTCTTCGGCGCGTCCTGCTGCAGCCGGTTGTGGATGATGTCCCAGCCCAGCTCTCCGATGCGCTTGCGGACCTTGCCGAGCGCGTCGCGGACCTCGAGGTCTCCCTCGGACGCGAGGTAGGTGTCCTCCGGGCCGGGGCCGTCGTCCTCGATGCGCTCGAGGTGGGAGACGTCCCCGTCCTCGTCGATGTAGCTGTCGAGCGAGAGGTCGGGTTGCGCCACGGTGCCGCTCTGCGGGCGAACCGTGCTGCGCGCCTCCTTCAGGTACTTGCCGATGTAGGCGCGAATCCACCACACCGCGTAGGTCGAGAAGCGGGTCCCGGCGTGCGGGTCGAACTTCTCCACCGCACGCATCAGGCCGACGTTGCCCTCCTGGATGAGGTCGTCGAGGCGAACGGTGCCGCGGCGCTGCTTGCGCGCGATGGCGACGACGAAGGCGAGGTTGTGGCGAACGAGCTTCTGCTTCGCGCGGACCTCTCCTTTGCGCGCACGGAGTGCGAGCGAGTGTTCCTCGTCCCGGGTGAGCGGCGGGTACTCGCGGACGGCCTTGAGATACGGCGCCAGCTCCTCGAATTCCCTGCTGCCGCGCTGGATTCCGGAACCCGTCATCTCTTCCACCTCTCTACCTGCCCTGGCTTCTGCCGGTTTGTCCGGAACGCCAAGCAGGTTACGTAACGGCACATTACAGAAGTAGACCTATGCAGTCAACCATAGCCGATAAGCGTCCGTAACGATTGCGTGAAGGAACCCTGAAGGGCTACTTGGAATCAGTCCGTCAACAGGCCAGGCGAACTCCTCATTCCTCGTAGCCAAGCCCGCGAGATCACCGGGAAGTCGCCAAATCCGCTCTCCGCCCGGGACCGGGCGGCGGGACCGGGCCGGACCGAGGTGCGCGGCCGCAGCGACCCAAAAAAGGCGAGCCCGGACCGTCCGGTCCGGGCCCCCTCGGGCGCGTCCTCGAGCGTCCGCCGCGCCTACTCCTCGGCGCCGGCGGCCAGCCCGAGAGCCTCCTCGGCCTGCTCCACCGCGTCCACCGGCGTCTCCACCTCGATGTCGAGGTGCTTGTAGGCGCCGAGACCCGTGCCCGCGGGCACGAGGCGACCCATGATGACGTTCTCCTTCAGGCCGCGCAGGTGGTCCACCTTGCCGCTGATCGCCGCCTCGGTGAGCACCTTGGTCGTCTCCTGGAAGGACGACGCCGAGATGAAGGACTCCGTCGAGAGCGAGGCCTTGGTGATCCCGAGGAGCAGCGGCTCGCCCTGGGCCGGTCGCCCGCCGTCCTTCATCACCTTCTCGTTCTCCTCCTCGAAGACCCACTTCTCCACCTGCTCGTCGACGAGGAAGCTCGTGTCCCCTACGTCCACGATGCGCACCCGGCGCAGCATCTGCCGGACGATGACCTCGATGTGCTTGTCGTTGATCTTCACGCCCTGGAGCCGGTAGACCTCCTGCACCTCGTCCACCAGCCACCGGGCGAGCTCCTTCTCGCCGAGCACCCGCAGGATGTCGTGCGGGTTCGCCGCGCCGTCCATCAGCGCCTCTCCCGCGCGCACGCGATCGCCCGTGTGGACGCTGATGTGCTTGCCCTTTCCGATCAGGTACTCCTTCGACAGGTCGGGCCGGAGCTTGCCGTCGATCTCCGGGGTGACGACCACCTTGCGCTTGCCCTTCGTGTCCTTGCCGAAGGACACGACCCCGTCGATCTCCGAGATGATCGCGTACTCCTTGGGCTTGCGGGCCTCGAAGAGTTCCGCCACGCGCGGCAGGCCGCCGGTGATGTCCTTCGTCTTCGTCGTCTCGCGGGGCATCTTCGCGATGACGTCGCCGGCGTCGACCTCGTCGCCGTCGGCCACCACCAGGTTCGCGCCCTCCGGCAGCATGTAGCGCGCGTCGGCGTCCGAGCTCGTGAGCTTCTTCGTCTGCCCTCTCTCGTCCTTGATCGAGACGCGCGGACGGGCGTCGGGGTCCTTCGACGCCGTGACCACCTTCCGCGCGAGGCCCGTGATCTCGTCGACCTGCTCGGTGTAGGTGACGCCGTCGACGAGGTCGCCGAACTTCACGCGCCCGGCCACCTCGGTGAGGATGGGCACCGAGTACGGGTCCCACTCCGCGAGGAGCGTGCCGGCCTCGACCCTCTGGCCGTCGCGGACGAGCACCTTGGCGCCGTAGACAACGCCGTAGCGCTCGCGCTCGCGCCCCTGCTCGTCGGTCACCACCACCTCGCCGTTGCGGTTCATGACGATGAGGGTGCCGTCGCGCTTCTTCGCCACGTTCAGCCCCACGAACTTGGCGATACCGGAGTTGCGGTTCTCGAGGGTCGACTGCTCGGCGCGACGCGACGCGGCGCCGCCGATGTGGAAGGTGCGCATCGTGAGCTGCGTGCCGGGCTCGCCGATGGACTGCGCGGCGATGACGCCGACCGCCTCCCCGATGTTCACCTTGCGGCCGCGGGCCAGGTCTCGGCCGTAGCACTCCACGCAGATCCCGCGACGGGCCTGGCAGGTGAGCACCGAGCGGATCTTCACGCGGTCGATGCCCGCGTTCTCGATGAGCTTCACCTTCTGCTCGTCGATCTCCTCGTTGGCCCGGACCACCTCGTTCCCGGCGAACGGGTCGGTGATGTCCTCGAGCGCCACGCGGCCGAGGATGCGCTCGCCCATCGGCTCGATGATCTCGCCACCCTCGACGAGCGAGCCCATGACGATGCCGTCCATGGCCCCGCAGTCGTACTCCGTGATGATCGCGTCCTGGGCCACGTCGACGAGTCGCCGGGTCAGGTACCCGGAGTTCGCGGTCTTGAGGGCCGTGTCGGCGAGACCCTTCCGCGCGCCATGGGTCGAGATGAAGTACTGGAGGACGTTCAGGCCCTCGCGGAAGTTCGCGGTGATGGGCGTCTCGATGATCTCGCCGGAGGGCTTCGCCATCAGTCCGCGCATGCCGGCGAGCTGGCGGATCTGCTGCGCCGAGCCGCGCGCCCCCGAGTCGGCCATGATGTAGATGGGGTTGAAGGAGGGCTGGACGCGGTCCTCCTTCTTGCCTTCCTTGCCGAGGCCGCTCGCGGTCTCGAAGCCGATCTCGGTCATCATCTCCTTGGCCACCTCGTCGGTGACCTGCGCCCAGATGTCGATGACCTTGTTGTAGCGCTCGCCGGAGGTGATGAGGCCTTCCGTGTACTGGTTGTGGATCTCGTCCACCTCGCGGTTGGCCCTCTCGAGCAGCGCCTGCTTCTGGCTCGGGATCAGCATGTCGTCGAGCGAGATGGAGATGCCCGCGCGGGTCGCGTTGCCGTAGCCCAGCGAGCGCACGCGGTCGGCGAGGAGCACCGTCTCCTTCTCCCCGCAGAGGCGGTAGGTGAGGTCGATGAGGTTCTGGAGCTGCTTCTTGTCCATCACCTTGTTGACCGAGTCGAATGGGATGCGCTTCGGCACGATGTCGTAGAGCAGCACGCGCCCGGTCGTGGTATCCACCCGCTTCGCGTCCATGCGCACGGTGATCTTCGCCTGCAGGTCGATCTCGCCCTGGTCGTAGGCGGCGCGGACCTCGCCGGGGCTGGAGAAGACCTTCCCCTCCCCCTTCGCGAAGGCCCGCTCCCGCGTCATGTAGTAGATGCCGAGGACGATGTCCTGCGACGGCACGATGATGGGCTTGCCGTGCGCGGGCGACAGGATGTTGTTCGTGCTCATCATGAGCACGCGTGCCTCGACCTGCGCCTCCGTCGACAGCGGCACGTGGACCGCCATCTGATCGCCGTCGAAGTCGGCGTTGAAGGCCGTGCAGACGAGCGGGTGGAGCTGGATGGCCTTCCCCTCGATGAGGACCGGCTCGAACGCCTGGATGCCGAGGCGGTGCAGCGTCGGGGCGCGGTTGAGGAGCACCGGGTGCTCGCGGATCACGTCGTCGAGGATGTCCCAGACCTCCGGGCGCTCCTTCTCCACCATCTTCTTCGCGCTCTTGATGGTGGTGACGTACCCCTTCTCCTCGAGCTTGTTGTAGATGAAGGGCTTGAAGAGCTCGAGGGCCATGATCTTCGGCAGGCCGCACTGGTGGAGCTTGAGCTCGGGGCCCACCACGATCACCGAGCGACCGGAGTAGTCGACGCGCTTTCCGAGCAGGTTCTGGCGGAACCGCCCCTGCTTGCCCTTCAGCATGTCCGAGAGCGACTTCAGCGGCCGCTTGTTCGGACCGGTGATGGTCTTGCCGCGCCGCCCGTTGTCGAAGAGCGCGTCCACCGCCTCCTGCAGCATCCGCTTCTCGTTGCGGATGATGATGTCGGGGGCGTTGAGCTCCATGAGCCTCTTCAGCCGGTTGTTGCGGTTGATCACGCGCCGGTAGAGGTCGTTGAGGTCGCTCGTCGCGAAGCGGCCGCCGTCGAGCGGCACGAGCGGACGGAGGTCTGGCGGGATGACCGGGATGACCTCGAGCATCATCCACTCGGGCTTGTTGCCGGACTCCCGGAAGGCGTCCACGACCTTCAGCCGCTTCGCGATCTTCTTCCGCTTCGCGTCGGAGGTCGCCTCCTTCATCTCGGTCCGCAGCTGCTCGGAGAGCGCCTGCACGTCGATCTGGCGCAGCAGCGCGAGCACGGCCTCGCCGCCCATCCCGGCCGAGAACGAGTCCTCGCCGAGCTCCTCGCGCAGCCGCTGGTAGCGCTCCTCGGAGAGGAGCTCCGCCCGCTGCAGCGTCGTCTCTTTCGGATCGGTGACGATGTAGCTCTCGCAGTACAGGACCTTCTCCAGGTCCTTCAGCGTGATGTCGAGGAGGTTGCCGATGCGGCTCGGGAGCGACTTCAGGAACCAGATGTGGGCGACGGGGGTGGCGAGGGTGATGTGCCCGAGGCGCTCGCGGCGCACCTTGGACTGGATGACCTCCACGCCGCACTTCTCGCAGACGACCCCGCGGTGCTTCATGCGCTTGTACTTGCCGCAATTGCACTCGTAGTCCTTGACCGGCCCGAAGATCTTCGCGCAGAACAGGCCGTCGCGCTCGGGCTTGAAGGTCCGGTAGTTGATGGTCTCCGGCTTCTTCACCTCGCCGTGCGACCACTGCCGGATCTTGTCCGGGCTCGCGAGCGAGATGCGGATGGCGGAAAACGAGGTCGGGTCCTTCGGCTTCTCGAAGAAATTGAAGATGTCCTTCACGTCTGGTCCCTCGATTCGGCGCTAGGGTTCCGAGCCAGGTTCTCTCAGGCGGTCTTCTTCGTCGCCAGGCCGAGCGGGTCCGCCTCCGCCTCCGCCTGTTCGCGGGCGCGCTGCGCCTCGGGCGACTCGAGGAGCTCCACGTCGAGCGCGAGGCTCTGGAGCTCCTTGATGAGCACGTTGAACGACTCGGGGAGGCCGCTCTCGAGCGTGTTCTCGCCCTTCACGATGGCCTCGTACATGCGCGTGCGTCCGACCACGTCGTCCGACTTCACCGTCAAGAACTCCTGCAGCGAGTAGGCGGCGCCGTACGCCTCCATGGCCCAGACCTCCATCTCGCCGAGGCGCTGCCCGCCGAACTGCGCCTTGCCGCCGAGCGGCTGCTGCGTGACGAGCGAGTAGGGCCCGATGGAGCGGGCGTGGATCTTCTCGTCCACGAGGTGGTGCAGCTTCAGCATGTACATGACGCCCACGGTCACGTCGTGGTCGAACGGCTCCCCGGTGCGCCCGTCGAAGACGATGGACTGCATGGTGGCGCTGCCCGAGTCGAGCATGCCCCGGATCTCGTCCTCGGCGGCCCCGTCGAAGACCGGGCTCGCGGTGAACACGCCCCGCGACAGCTTCTGGGCGAGCCGCGGCAGCTCCTTGTCCGGCAGCTCCTCGACGAGCTGCAGGATCCGTTCGTTGCTCGCACCGGCCCCGTCGAAGGCCTTCTTCACGTACTTGCGCAGCTGATCCGCGCCGAACTTCCTCTCGATCATCTCCTCGAGGCGCCAGCCGATGTTGCGGGCGCCCCAGCCGAGGTGGGTCTCGAGGATCTGGCCGACGTTCATGCGGGACGGCACGCCGAGCGGGTTGAGCACCAGGTCCACCGGGCGCCCGTCCTCGAGGTAGGGCATGTCCTCCTCGGGGAGGACCCGCGAGACCACGCCCTTGTTGCCGTGGCGCCCGGCCATCTTGTCGCCGACCGCGAGCTTCCGCTTGATGGCCACGTAGACCTTGACCATCTTGATGACACCGGGCGGCAGCTCGTCGCCCTTCTTCAGGCGCCCGATCTTCTCGCCGAACAGCAGCTTCACGAGCTCGCGCTGCTCCTCGAAGTTCTCGATGATCTTGCGGACCTTTTCCTGGATGTCCTGGGTACCGGAGACCGCGATCTCGCCCCAGTACCGCTGCGGCACGGTGTCGAGCAGCTCGTCGGTGAGCGCGTCCCCCTTCTTCAGGAGCTGCTCGCCCTTGTCGTCGACGAGCCGGGCCGCGACCTCCTTCCCGACGAGGAGCTTGCGGATCTTCAGGAAGGCGGAGTCCTGGATGATCCGGATCTCGTCGTTCTGGTCCTTGAGGAGCTTCGCCTCCTCCATCTCCTCGATGGCCTTCGCGCGCTCGTCCTTCTCGACGCCCTTGCGGCTGAAGACCTTGGCGTTGATGACCGTCCCGGACACGCCCGGCGGGACCCGCAGGGAGCTGTCGCGGACGTCCCCGGCCTTCTCGCCGAAGATCGCCCGGAGCAGCTTCTCCTCGGGCGAGAGCTGGGTCTCGCCCTTCGGCGTGATCTTGCCGACGAGGATGTCCCCCGGCTTCACCTCCGCGCCGATGCGGATGATCCCCGACTCGTCGAGGTCCTTCAGGGCCTCCTCGCCGACGTTCGGGATGTCGCGGGTGATCTCCTCCTTGCCGAGCTTGGTGTCGCGCGCGACGCACTCGAACTCCTCGATGTGGACGGACGTGTAGACGTCCTCCTTGAGGAGCCGCTCGGAGATGAGGATGGAGTCCTCGAAGTTGTAGCCCTGCCAGGGCATGAACGCGACGACCACGTTCTGGCCGAGCGCGAGCTCGCCCATCTCGGTGGCCGGGCCGTCCGCGATGACGTCGCCCTTCTTCACCCGCTCGCCCGGCTTCACGATGGGCTTCTGGTTGATGCAGGTGTTCTGGTTCGAGCGCTGGAACTTGATGAGGTTGTAGATGTCCACCTCGTTCGCGACGTCGGTCGCGGAGGTGGGCACGTCGGCCTTCACGACGATGCGGCCCGCGTCCACGGACTGGACGACGCCATCCCGTCGCGCCACCACGGTCACGCCCGAGTCGCGGGCCACGATGGACTCGATGCCGGTCCCGACGAGCGGCGCCTCGGTCTTGATGAGCGGCACCGCCTGCCGCTGCATGTTGGAGCCCATGAGCGCGCGGTTCGCGTCGTCGTTCTCCAGGAAGGGGATGAGGGACGCCGCCACCGACACGAGCTGGTTCGGCGACACGTCCATCAGGTCCACCTCCTCGGGCTTCACCTGGACGAACTCGCCGCCCCGCCGGCAGGACACGGTGTTGCCGACGAAGCCGCCGCGGCGGTCGACCGGGGCGTTCGCCTGGGCGATGGTGTGCTTCTCCTCCTCGAGCGCGGAGTAGAAGGTCACCTCGTCGGTGACCCGGCCCTTGTCGGCGCGGCGGTACGGGGTCTCGACGAAACCGTACTCGTTCACCCGGGCATAGGTGGAGAGCGAGGCGATGAGGCCGATGTTCGGGCCTTCCGGCGTCTCGATGGGGCAGATGCGCCCGTAGTGCGTGGGGTGGACGTCGCGCACCTCGAACCCGGCCCGCTCGCGGGTGAGGCCTCCCGGCCCGAGCGCGGAGAGGCGGCGCTTGTGCGTCACCTCCGAGAGCGGGTTCGTCTGGTCCATGAACTGGGACAGCTGCGAGGACCCGAAGAACTCCTTGATCACCGCGGTGACCGGCTTCGCGTTGATCAGGTCGTGCGGCATGAGCGTCTCGATCTCCTGCAGGCTCATGCGCTCCTTGATGGCGCGCTCCATGCGGACGAGGCCGATGCGGTACTGGTTCTCGAGGAGCTCGCCCACCGCCCGGACGCGCCGGTTGCCGAGGTGGTCGATGTCGTCGATGTCCCGGTCCTGCGCCCCGTTCTTGAGATCGATGAGGAAGCGGACGACCTCGAGGACGTCGCGCTTGGTGATGACCGAGTTGTCGAGCGGCTCGTCGAGGTTGAACTTGTAGTTGAGCTTCAGCCGACCGACCTTGGAGAGGTCGTAGCGCTCCGGGTTGAAGAAGAGGTTGTGGAAGAGCGTCCCCGCCGTGTCGGGGGTGGGCGGGTCGCCGGGGCGCAGCCGCCGGTAGATCTCCATCACCGCCTCCTCGGGGCTGGAGATCTTGTCCTGCATGAGGGTGTCCCGCAGCGACGGCAGCACGTTCAGCCCGTCGATGAAGAGGACCTTGAACTCGTTCTTGCCGCGCTTGCGCAGCTCCTCGATCTTCTCCTCGGTGACCTGCTCGTTGACCTCGAGGATGACCTCGCCCGTGGCCTCGTCGACGACGTCCTCGGCCGAGTACTTGGCGTGCACCTCCTCGGGCTCGATGGGGAGCGTCTTCACCTTCGCGGCCACCAGCTTCTTGATGGCGCCCTCGGTGAACTTCCGGTTCTTCTTGACCACGACCTCGCCCGTGCGCGGGTCCTTGATGTCGCGGGTGGCGCGCTGCCCCTTCAGCAGGTCGGGGTTCACGTCGCGCTCGTAGCGCCCCTTGCCCTCGATGCGGATGGTCTCGGTGTCGTAGTAGTACTTGAGGATCTCCTCGGTCGAGCCGCGGAACTCGATGGGGTCCTTCTTCGCGGTGTCGGGGACCGAGCCGAGCGCGCGCAGCAGCACCGTCGCCGGCAGCTTGCGGCGGCGGTCGATGCGCACGTAGAGCAGGTCCTTGTGATCGAACTCGAAGTCGATCCACGAGCCGCGGTACGGGATGATGCGGGCGTTGTAGAGGATCTTGCCGGACGAGTGGCTCTTGCCCTTGTCGTGGTCGAAGAACGCGCCGGGGCTGCGGTGCAGCTGGGAGACGACGACGCGCTCCGTCCCGTTGATGATGAAGGTCCCGTTCTCCGTCATGAGCGGGATCTCGCCGAAGTACACCTCCTGCTCCTTCACGTCGCGGATGGACTGCGCGCCGGTCTCCTCGTCCTTGTCCCAGACCACGAGGCGGACGACGACCTTGATCGGCGCGGAGAAGGTCATCCCGCGCTGATGGCACTCGTCGACGTCGTACTTCGGCTTCTCAAGGTGGTAGGACACGAACTCGAGCGAGCTCGTCTCGTTGAAGTCCTTGATGGGGAAGACGGACTTGAAGACGCCCTGGAGGCCGGTGTCCTCGCGCTTCTCGGGCGGGACGTCCGCCTGCAGGAACTTGTCGTAGGAGCTCTTCTGGATGGCGATGAGGTTCGGGATGTCCGCGACCTTCGAGATCTTCCCGAAGTTCTTGCGGACGCGGAAATTGTTCTGGATCGTCTGCGCCATCGAGGTTGGTCCTCTTTTCCCCGGAAGAACGGCTACAAGCACCTCGAGCCGGCACCGGGCCGGCTCCTGCACGGGTCCCGGCCGGGTGGCCGGGGAACGGGGTCTGTCATGAGGGGTGGCAGGGATTTAACCATCCCACCCTCCCCTGTCAAAGCTCCCACCAAAGGCCTAGGGCGGGGCGGCCCCACGCCGCCCCGCCCCCTGCCGCATCCCTTCCCTACTTGATCTCCACCTTGGCGCCGGCGGCCTCGAGCTTCTTCTTGAGCTCGTCCGCCTCCGCCTTCGGAACGCCCCCCTTGACCTCCTTGGGGGCGCCCTCGACGAGGTCCTTCGCCTCCTTCAGGCCGAGGCCGGTGATGGCGCGGACCTCCTTGATGACGTTGATCTTGTTCGCCCCGGCGTCCGCCAGGACGACCGAGAACTCGGTCTTCTCCTCGGCGGGGGCCGCGGCGGCGGCGCCTCCGCCACCGGCGACGACCACCGGCGCGGCGGCCGCGCTCACGCCCCACTTCGTCTCGAGCTGCTTCACGAGCTCGGCGGCCTCCATGACGGTCAGGCCGGAGAGCTGCTCCACGATCGCATTCAGGTCAGCCATGACTTCTCGTTCCTTTTCATCGCCGGCGCGCCCGCGGCGCGCCTTCGCGTCCATGCCCGCGCGTCTCGCGCGCGGGCGGGTTCAGGTACCGACTACGTGGTCTTCGAGAGCTGGTCCTTCCGGGCGCCGAGCACCTGGGCGAGCTGCTGCCCCGGCGTGCCGATGAGGCGCACGAGCTTCGTCGCAGGCTGCAGGAGGATCCCCGCGAGCTTGGAGCGCAACTCGGGCAGGCCCGGCATCTTGGCGAGGGCCTGGATGCCCTTCGCGTCGATGACCTTGCCCTCCACGACCCCCGTCCGCAGCGCCAGGCTCTCCCGGTCCTTCACGAACTCCGAGAGGATCTTCGCCGGCGCCACCACGTCTCCGTACGACATGATGAGCGCCGTCGGCCCCACGAACTGATCCGCCAGCGCCTCGAGAGACGTGCCCTTGGCGGCACGGATGGCGAGGGTGTTCTTGACGATCCGGTACTCCACCTGGGCCTCGCGGCACTTCTTGCGAAGCTCGGTGACCGTGGCCACGTCGAGGGCCTTCGGCTCCGCCAGGATGGCGGCCTTGGCCCGCGCCATCTTCTCGTGCAACTGGTCGATGACCGCTTGCTTTTCTGTCCGGTTCAAAGCGTTCTCACCACCTTCCCGTCCGGCCGACATCGGCGCGGATTGCTTTCGGGCCCTCGAACCGGACTGCCGGTACGCTGACCCCCTGGCCAAGCAGGGGACGCTCTCCACGAGCAACTTCCCGTCTCGGCGGGTCGGGCCGAACCGCGCCCGCTTGGCCGCTCCACCCCTTTTTGCCTCTCGCACTCGGGGCGGCGCGGGCCCGCTGTCCTGGACCAGGAAACCCCGACGGCCGGGTGGCCGCCGGGCAAACCAGAAAACCCTCCCCTAGGCGGCGGCGTGCTGCGCCGCGAGCTCCGCCGGGTCGAGCTTGATGCCCGGCCCCATGGTGGTGCTCACGGTGACGCCCTTCAGGTAGACGCCCTTGGCCGTCTGCGGCCGGGCCTTGAAGATGATCTCCATGATGGCGTTGAAGTTCTCCCGGAGCTTCTCCGGGGGGAACGACGCCTTGCCGAAAGGCACGTGGACGATCCCGGCCTTCTCGACGCGGAACTCGACCTTGCCGGCCTTCTGCTCCTTCACGGCGCGCGCCACGTCCGCGCTGACCGTGCCGACCTTCGGGTTCGGCATGAGGCCGCGGGGGCCGAGGATCTTTCCGAGGCGGCCGACGACGCCCATCATGTCCGGCGTCGCGATCACCTTGTCGAAGTCCATGAACCCGCCCTGGATCTTCTCCGCCAGGTCCTCGGCGCCGACGATGTCGGCCCCGGCCGCCTCCGCCTCCTTGGCCTTGTCTCCCTTCGCGAAGACCGCGAGGCGCACGGTCTTGCCCATCCCGTGCGGGAGGACGACCGCGCCGCGGACCACCTGGTCCGCGTGCTTGGGGTCGACTCCGAGGTTGATGGCGGCGTCGACCGACTCGTCGAACTTCCGGACGGCCGACTGCTTCACGAGCTGGAGCGCCTCGTCGAGCTTGTAGCGCTTCGTGCGGTCGACCTTTTCGGCGACCTGCCTGTACTTCTTCCCTGCCTGAGCCATGGTCGTTGTCCTCCCGGCGCTAGACGATGTCGATGCCCATGGACCGGGCGGTGCCTTCGATCGTCCGCATGGCTGCGTCGAGCGAGCCCGCCGTCATGTCCTGCATCTTCAGCTTGGCGATCTGCTCGAGCTGCTTCTTCGTCACCTGCCCGACCTTCTCCTTGCCGGGCTTGTGCGCGCCGGACCCCTTCTTCTTCTCGGTGTGCAGCCCGGCCGCCTTCTTGAGCAGGATCGACGCCGGTGGCGTCTTGAGGACGAAGCTGAACGACCGGTCCTGGTAGATGGTGATGATGACCGGGATGATCAGCGCGTCCTTGGCCTGCGCCTGCGTGGCGGCGTTGAACTGCTTGCAGAACTCCATGATGTTCACGCCGTGCTGGCCGAGCGCCGGTCCCACCGGGGGCGCCGGGTTCGCCTTGCCGGCCGGGATCTGCAGCTTGACCTGGCCTGTGACCTTCTTCATGACAGCTCCTCGCGTGGTTCAGCCGAGCTCGCGCTCTCCCACGCCTCTGGTTTCCGCCGCGCCGCCCTCCGGCGCGCCGGGACGACCTACGTCTTCTCCACCTGCATGAAGTCGAGCTCGACGGGCGTCGCGCGCCCGAAGATGGACACGAGCACGCGGACCTTGCCCTTGTCCGGCTTGACCTCCTCCACCGTGCCGTTGAAGTTCGAGAAGGGGCCATCGATGACGCGGACCGGGTCCCCTTCCTCGAACTGGACCTTGGGCTTGGGCTTGAGCGTCCCCTCCGAGATCTGGCTCGTGAGGCGCGCCACCTCCGCCTCGGAGATGGCCGGGACGTCCTTCGGGACCTTGGCGCTGCCCACGAAGCCCGTCACCTTGGCCGTCCCCTTCACGAGGTGCCAGGTGCGCTCGTTCATCTCCATCTGAACGAGCACGTACCCCGGGAAGAACTTCCGCTTGGAAGTCTTCTTCTCGCCCTTCACCATCTCCACGACCTGCTCCATCGGGATGAGGATCTCCCCGAACTGGTCCTGGAGGGACTCCTGCCGCACCCGCTCCTCGAGCGACTTCTTCACCTTGTTCTCGAAGCCCGAGTAGGTGTGGACCACGTACCACTTCTTCGCCATGCCCTCTCCCTCGGTGCCCGCCGCACCCCGGCGGACCGCCGCGGGCGCGACCGCGGAGCGGCCGCGCTAGTAGACCAGCCCGGAGAGCCTCGACCACACGAGGTCGAAGATCCCCAAGAGGAACGCCGCCACGAAGCTGAAGACGATCACCGCCACGGTCGAGACGCGCGTCTCGTGCCAGCTCGGCCAGGTGACCCTCCCGAGCTCCTGCGCCACCTCGAGCGCCACCGCGTTGACCCGCGGCGTGCGCCAGGCCACGAGCGCCGCGACGGCGGCGATCGCGTACCCGAGGACGGTGGTGAGCGTCCAGTCCTCGCCGAACACGGCGAGGTCGTTCCACCTCGCGTAGGCGAACGCGATGGCGAGTACCCGCTCGAGGAAGATCCCGACCACCACCGCCGCGAAGAAGAAGAAGATCGCGACGATTCGCCTGGGGTCGACGCCGGGTCCCTTTTCCATACAGCCCTTCCCGCTAGAAGTGGCAGGCCAGGAGGGATTCGAACCCCCAACCCGCGGTTTTGGAGACCGCTGCTCTGCCGTTCGAGCTACTGGCCTGCGAGATCCCTTCCCGAGATTACTTCGTTTCCTTGTGCGGCGAGTGCTTGCGACAGCGCGGGCAGTACTTGGAGAAGGCCAGCTTGTCCTGGGTCTTCTTCTTGTTCTTGGTCGTGCTGTAGTTGCGCTCTTTGCAGGTGGTGCACTCGAGCGTCACGATGGTTCGATTACCGGCCATAACTCCGCGCCCTCATTGGATGACGTCCGCGACGACTCCGGCCCCGACGGTGCGCCCGCCCTCGCGGATGGCGAAGCGCAGCTCCTTCTCCATGGCGATGGGGGTGATGAGGTCCACCTCCATGGTGATGTTGTCCCCCGGCATGACCATCTCCACCCCCTTCGGGAGCTGGATGCTGCCGGTGACGTCCGTGGTCCGGAAGTAGAACTGGGGTCGATAGCCGTTGAAGAACGGCGTGTGGCGCCCACCCTCCTCCTTGGTGAGCACGTACACCTCCGCCTTGAACTTCGTGTGCGGGGTGATCGACCCGGGCTTCGCGAGCACCTGGCCGCGCTCGACCTCCTCGCGCTTCAGGCCGCGCAGCAGCGCCCCGATGTTGTCACCGGCCTCGCCCTGGTCGAGGAGCTTGCGGAACATCTCGACGCCGGTCACCACCGTCTTCGTCGTGGCGCGCAGGCCGACGATCTCGACCTCCTCGCCGACCTTGATGACGCCGCGCTCCACGCGCCCGGTCGCCACCGTGCCGCGGCCGGAGATGGAGAACACGTCCTCCACCGGCATGAGGAAGGGCTTGTCCTTCGCGCGCTGCGGGGTGGGGATGTAGCTGTCGACGGCCTCCATCAGCTTGAAGATGGACGGCTCCCCGAGCTCCCCCTTGTCCCCCTCCAGCGCCTTGAGCGCGCTGCCGCGGATGATCGGGGTCTTGTCCCCGGGGAACTCGTACTTGGAGAGGAGCTCGCGGACCTCGAGCTCGACGAGGTCGAGCAGCTCCTTGTCGTCGACCATGTCCACCTTGTTCAGGTAGACGACGATGTAGGGCACGCCCACCTGGCGGGCGAGCAGGATGTGCTCGCGCGTCTGCGGCATCGGGCCGTCGGCGGCCGAGACCACGAGGATCGCGCCGTCCATCTGCGCCGCCCCTGTGATCATGTTCTTCACGTAGTCGGCGTGGCCCGGGCAGTCGACGTGGGCGTAGTGGCGGTTCGCCGTCTGGTACTCGACGTGCGCGGTGGCGATGGTGATGCCGCGCTCCCGCTCCTCGGGCGCCTTGTCGATCTGGTCGTA
>Ga0335069_10006390_pt1 | contig 17150 bp, 20 predicted proteins | sample Lox_Sample_11_FD_206714 | JGI IMG/M metagenome (GOLD analysis project Ga0335069, IMG submission 206714) | Soil microbial communities from Loxahatchee National Wildlife Refuge, Florida, United States - Lox_Sample_1.1 | ecosystem: Environmental > Terrestrial > Soil > Wetlands | place: USA...
ACAAGGTGGCCCAACTCAACCGGGGCCGCGTTAGCGACCCCGCTCAAGCCGCTTTGAGCGGCTCACAAAATGAAGCCCCCGGCTCTGCCGGGGGTAATCTCACATAAGCCCTCCCCCGAACGCTCCACAGGGCGCGCTGCTTTTGCAATGGCATCGAGACCATCCAGGGCAATGCCTTTGACGCTATTGCGCGGCCCGAATCCTTCTCGCTGGTGTATTTGAATCCGCCATATGACTCCGAGATCGGTTCCATCGCGAATCGCAGAATGGAGGCCGTGTTCTTGGAACATACCTACCGCTGGCTGGCGATGGAAGGCGTTCTCATCCTGGTGATTCCGTTCGAGCGCTTGCACGATTGCGCCGGAATCCTTGCTTCCCACTTCACGCAGCTCGCCGTTCTTCGCATGACAGATGAGGAATCGGTCCAGTACCGACAAATTGCGGTACTTGGCCTTCGGCGCGATGTCAGAGGAGCGGCCGTTGAAAACAATAAGCGGCAGCTTTTGAACGTTGGCTTGTATGGCAGTTTCCGGGGATTGGCGGAGTTGCAGCCAGGCGCGTGCCCTCCGTATTCCGTCCCTCCGTCTCGTGAGGCGGAGCTGAGCTATCGCGGCCTTCCTTACGACTTGTTGGAAGACCTGTTGCCGCAATCGGCCGCATGGAAGCAGGCGGCGCCGCTACTGATGCCGCGCGAAGACGTGGCGACTGGCAGGCCCATCACGCCGCTCCACGGCGGCCATGTCGGGCTCCTGTGTACCGCGGGCCTCTTGAACGGTGTCTTCGGCCAGGGAGACGACCGGCACATCGCGCGATGGCGCTCCGTCAAGCATGTGACGACGTTTGTTGAACAGGACGGAGACACCGAGATCATTCATCATCGCGAGCGGTGGGACACCGCTAGCAGATGACGAACAGGATGCTTCCGGCCCGGCAAGGTCACTGCCCCTTTGTAGCAGGAGGCATGTTCTCCGAGCGAGACGTCCTTTGTCTCCCCGTCCGGAAAGGTCACGCTGAAGGCAGCCTTCTCGTGAACTGCCGCCGTGATCGCGCCGACATCCGAGTCGTTGCCGAAGACGCTCAGAAGATGTGCCTGCCGATCTTCCCCTATATAGCGGTCGACCCGCAGGCGAATGCGGGTCGAGGCTTTTTCAGTGATGCGCACGTACTCAAGCAGCCCGAGCCGCAGGTGCGCATTCTCCATCGGCTTCGCCCTCCTTCTTCGCCGGCGTCTCAGTGAGCTTCAGCGTCCTGCCATCGGCATACACCAGGTACAACTCATTGGCCCAGGAACTCCACACGAATGGGAGTGGGGGTCGAACGATTCTGTTGCGATACCGGCGCGAGGAGGCGTGGGCCACGCTGGTGAGCTTCTTGGGCCTGCCTGCCGATCCGTCATGGGCAGAGCACATCCTTGGGATCATTGAGGGCAAAAAGAAGATCGAGGAGATCGATGGCATCGGTTGCCAGCCGGTACTGATCTCCGCGACGACCGAGGAAGTGCTTGAGTGGATCGGGGATGGCCTGCGTTCGGGCGTCCTGAGCTTCCCGGAAAAGAATGGGCAGATTGTCTGGCCACAACGCTCATCTAAAGCGTCCTAAATTCCCTCTCTGAGGCAGCCCTCACGCGCCGACCTAATCACCGTTTCACGCAGGAATGAGCACCCTATCCGCAGTAATTCTCCTGACTTATTTCGCAGTCGCTCCTCTGTACTCGATTGCGAACGTGCTTTCAAGCAGACGTTTTAAGGAAATCACGCGAATCTCATGGCCAATTGACTGCAAACCGCTCTTCAGCCGGATATCTCCCAAGACGAATCCCACCGCTTTATCTGACAGCTTCACTTCGTCCTTTATTGTCGCAATATAGTCGTAGCTATCCTCTACCGTAGTGCCGGCCTTCGATTCGACATAGTCCCAGCAAACGATTTCATTGGTGATCGAAAATGGATGATTGAATTCCATATCAACAGAAAAGGTATGTTTGTATTCCAGATATTGAAGAGAAGAACTCAAATCCTTTTCATCCGTGCTTGCAATCGCATCAATACCGTATGCCGAGAATGTCAATGGTCGTAACCAATAACCTATCGTTGGACTCGTAGGTGGAACCACATGAGCGAATAGTGTGAAGAGCGCCCCAACCATATTCTCTTCGCCGACGGCGGGTTCAATGAACCACTTCTCCTTCAAATCTGCGACGTTTGTTATTTGAAATTGCTTCCTTCCTGGCAAACTCTCTTTCGCCTTGGCCATTAGCTTGTGGTATTGCTCTTCACGCTCATAAGTTCGCTCCTGACCGAGTCGCTCGACTAGCTCGCGGAATACCGCACCACGCGGGCGCTTTGTGGACACATCGATTAGAAAGGCCCGGATCTTATCCAGAAATGCCGGCTCCTTCAGAAGTTTAAGTGACTCTGGAGCTGGTGAGTTCCGATTCGTTACTAATTCAAACGGCCCATCAATGAACATTAGGTGGTGTTCGGTGTTGTCAGCCAAAGCACTAAACTCCACAAGTGCATCCTCTCGGAAAATGTCGTTGTAGGAAGATACGCGGACGCCGTGAGATGTCAGAAAAGCACCTCGTTGACTTGACAGAGGAATTCCACATCCGGCTGACTTTTGCCTTCCCAGTTGCTTGTATTCATCCAGAGTCCTTCGTTTTCCATCAATTGCAAGAATCATTGTGAACTTTTGTCCTTCGTGGTCGAAAACTGTTGCATAACGGGCACAGAACCTTCCATCACGAAGGCGATTCACCTGACTTGGTGTTGATGTTTTTTCATCCTCAGCAGTTACGGGAAGATAGGGGTAGCCGTATGGTACCGTATTCATGACCCAAGCATCTGACGTCGGATCCATCAGCACTTGAAGTGATGCTGGTTCAGACTTCAGATTGGTTTTCACACTGGTAGTGTCAACGCTGGTAAAGCCAGAGTTCACCTCTAGGAACTTCCGGGCGTCTCCATGGGCAGTTTGAAAACGGATATAGTTATACAGATATGACAGATCTGTGCTGCCTACTGAGAAATACTTTCCGTAGTCCTGAACGTCAAATCCATCAACGATAATCAGAGTTCCAGATTTGAACTTTTCTTCGAAAAAGCTCTTGGATAAATTACTGAGAAGCGCCACGGAGCGAGAGTCCGGTTCCGTTATTATTCTCTCCTCCAGAAGTTTCCAAGGTTCAGATACCAGCTCTGCGCTCAAATCATAAGATTCGTTGAGTGTTTGCTTGGGATTGTCGATGAGCTTGAATCGCCATGCTGATTCCCAAGCACACCGCGTGATGATCGACACGCGATTCGAAGCAAAGCAGAGCTTCGATCCCTGACACTTGTAGCCTATCCCGCTTCCTTTCACTTTAGTCGTTTTTCCGATTGAAAAGAAAGCTACATACGGAACGACTCCCGCCTTCAAATCTTCGGGTCTTTCTGAAAGTCCAACACCATTATCGAAGAAAATCAAACCTTTCCTTTGAAGGAAAGGCAGCACTAGGATTTCAGTGGCCTTGGCATCATAGGCGTTCGATATCAACTCCCGCACCAACTCGCAGGGATCCTCACGGTTGACTGCGATTTCTTTCAAGGTGTGTTGGAACGATTGTTGCGGGCGAAAGCTGACTTCCGTTGGACACATGGTTCTCATTCTCCGAGTGGAACAATTCTAGCAAACGAAATTGTGAGGTGTTTGGGTGGACTCCACTTTTAGCTATCTGCGGAAACATGCACAAGAACTCGGAGCCAGGATTCTGGAAACCTATCCTCCTCTTCAAGGCACAAAGGATACTTTAAGTCCACTCATTGGCAGCTTACTCAGGAAAGCTCTCCCTGCCCAAGCGCTTGCCATCACCGGCACCGCGAAGTACCTCCACAAGGCCAAGGCGGCACGGATCGTGGCCGAATGCGGAGCTGGGAAGACCTACATGGCTTTGGGCACAATCCATGTGCTGGCGGATGGGCGCCCCAGTACCACGCTGGTGATGTGCCCATCGCATATCACGCACAAGTGGGCGCGCGAGGTCTTGCTGACGATCCCGCGCGCCCGCGCCTTCCTCATCGAGGACATGCGCAATGGCGGAGATCCCAGCCGGTCGCACGGCGTCTGCGAGGTGAAGCTGAGCAAAGGCAAGACGGTTTACGAAGGCAAGCGTCTCAGCCTGCCCGAGATGCGGCGCATGGGCCGCAAGGAGTGGCGGAAGCGCTTTCCTGGTCCGACGTTCTTTATCACGGGCAAGGACAAGGGCAAGCTGGGTTACTTCTGGGAGCACGTCTATCTCAAGGCAAAGTCCGGTCCGAATCTGGGCGGCGTCGTCAATCCGGATTCAGGGCTCGCGATTCTCGACTCCGAGATGCAGAAGCTGACCGCGCTCGACTTCACCGACAATCTCAAGGTGTCGGAGGCACTGACCACGCCTCGCGGAGGCACCACACGCTATTCCGCGCTGTGGCAGGCTGACCGGTCGCGCATTCAACGGATGGCGCCAATCGAGTATGTGGGGCGCTATATGCGCGGGTGGTTTGATTTCGCCATCGCCGATGAACTGCACCAACTCGCCGGCGACACAGCGCAAGGCAACGGACTTGGCGTTTTGGGCCGCGCGGCGCAGAGATTGATCGCTCTGACCGGAACCCTGATGGGCGGATACCCTGCTCAACGACTTGGAGGAGAAGCATGCAGGTCAACGTGAGCATCGGGCAGAACCATCACTTCGCGTTGCGTGAGGCCCTATTGATTTACCAGTCTACGGAACACCAGAACGGCAATTTCGGAAATACATTCATCACTCACCACGAAGTAAACGCAGACAATCGCGCCAAGCAACCAACACTCGGTCCGGCAAAGATGCTGACCATCGAATTCGTTCACTCGCTGGTCCAAGCCCTGGGAGGCCGGGTGCAGGCGGAGTTTCTGCCCACTAGCGTGATCGCGCGCACAGAACGGCTGATTGCCTGGTGGACGCCGCCACAGAAACGCCCGATGTTCTTCGGAACGACGCAGGGCGACATGGCCGGAATGAATGGCGCGATCTTCCCGCAGCCCGCTCTTGTCTGGCTGGCGATGGATCACTCGCTCTCTGTTCGGGCGCTCAAGGAGAATCGCCGTCCCGCGGCCGATAGCAAGCTCTGCGTGGCTCCCTACTGGAATGTGTACGACACAGGGAGCGTCTGCCTTGGATCGATGCGGGCTCCCGATGCTTCCACCGTCGCCTCCATTCCCCAATGGGAACAGAGCTTCTATGAAAGCGAGTTTACGCATGGCAACGTCGGCAGGCTTACACGCCATTTCGGCGGATTCGAGGGACTGTGGAAGGAACTCGCCGGCAAAGAGGAATTTCCCACCGACTCGCTGATCGAATTGCCGGAGACTGTGGCGGAGTTCTTGTCCGGAAAGAGGCGCGGCCATGATCACTGAACACACTCTCCCGAAGCCATTGTGCCGCAGAGGGCAACCGCTCCGCGTGTTAATTGTCGGCGCAGGAGGCAACGGCAGCGCTATGCTGCTCGGCCTACCCTATCTTCACCAGGCGATGAAAGTGTGGGGACACGCCGGAGGGCTCCACGTGATGCTGGTGGACGGGGATCAGGTTACTGAAACCAACTGTGTCCGCCAGCCGTTTGCCTCAGCCGATGTTGGACTGAATAAGGCCACCGTTCTGATCAATCGCGTCAATCTTTTCTGGGGTCTGAGGTGGCAGGCGCACCCGGAACACTTTCACAAGGATTCGCTGAGAACCAATTCAGCAGGCCCTCACTTGATTATTGGCTGTGTCGATACACGGGCGGCGCGGCAGGCCATCTTGTCCGCGGTCACCCGAGCGAATGACAGCACTGTCTACTGGCTCGACCTCGGCAACAACGCAAGCAGCGGTCAGTATGTGCTCGGCCAACCGTTGAACGCCGCGAACCGCCGAAACGCGGGCCGGCTGAGAACCGTGGCGGAGCTTTATCCGGAGATTGCGGATGCGGAGGCAGGGGAGGACCCGCTGCCCAGTTGCAGTGCGGCGGAGGCGCTCGAACGGCAAGAGCCATTCATCAATCAGGTCTTGGCGACAAGCGCGCTCGCAATGCTTGCGAGGCTCTTTCGCTTCGGCACGATCACCCATCATGGAGCCTTCTACAACGCTTCAACAGGTCGGACGAATGTATTGGGGGTAGATCCCGATCTCTGGAAAAAGATACAGAGGCGCACTCACAGAACTTCATCGGCCGCACGCAGGAAGCTGAGATAATGTCTCGCATACAGGTGGACCATGAAGAAATCTTCCATCGACCCGGTGCTGGCTCTCGAAGCCAAGATGATCGTTGCGCTGGCTTTCCGAAATGGTCCCATCGAGGATCTGCACGCGGGAAAGGTTTGTCCGACCTGCAGTGCCGACAGCGCTTATTCCCGCATCTCCGATGAGGAGATAAAAGGGATCATGAAAGCGGCCGTAAGCACGGTCTACTCACTGTTGTGGAAGAAAGAAAACGACGGTGAGGCATATGCTAAGTCTCTTCTCCTGGGAGCGAGATACACCGAGCGCTGGGACGACCCCGAGTAATAACCATCCAATCGACAGTTTAATTCTCACAGGAAGGTGAATCCATGTTCAAAGAACTGGGTCCGCTGCTTCGGCAGAGGGCCGTCGTCATGATCCTGACGCGTTTGGAGGATGACGCTATCCGCGTCAACGTCATTCCCCGCAAGCTCAACGAAAGCGAAAACGATGCGCTCACTACTCCGCTTAGCGTGGCTGGCACGGCTGAAGATCTTGACGCCGAGTTGCCTTCCGCACTCGTCCAGTTCGTCGGCTCCCATCTCGAACTGAAGAACACGCTCGAAGTTGCCAAGGAGCAGATGGCGGCGGCAGCCAAGGCCGCCAAGGCGGAGGCGCGGTCGAAGGCGGCAGCGAAGACCGCGCCGGCCAAGACGGAGGCGTCGGTGGTTGAGACAAGGAAGCCCGCTGACCGAGCGCCCAGGCCCGCCGAACCGAAGAAACAAGAGGCTCACAATGCCGGCTTGTTTGATACGGGACCGGCGCCAGCGGCAGCTTCCGTCCCCGTATCAGATGCGGATGAGAATGAAGAGATTCTTGCCGAAGCCGCCGAAGACGAGCCAACGGATGAATCCGACGACTTTGACGAGGCCGCGTAAGCGCCAATCCTAGTCCAGCGAGCCTTTCCGTTCTTCGGCAACCGTCGCTCATCGTTCCTTTGCCCTATAGTCGTTGGGGAGACGGAAAATCGACAGATCTTTAAAGAAATTTTGCTCTTCCGCGCTTTAGTCAATTCTGACGCAAGAGCCGGACAGCTGGCCCCGTTCTATTGAAAGGGAATACACTCAGGATGATGCTCCGGTCAGATGAAAAGAGGGCATGGACAGGGTTCCTAACATCCTCTCCGCTCTTCGCAGATGAAGCAATTGCGAATTGGTCCGATGGTCCAGACCCGCCCGATGTTTTGTGTTCTGGCGTGTCTGGCAAGGCAATTGGCGTTGAACTCACCAAATGGGTAGAGCACAATCAGGTGACTGCTGGCGCTGGCAGAGAACGACTGGAAAAGAGCTACCTAAAGATCATTGCCAGTGAAAAGGAATCAAGACCGAATCACATACGACAGGTCCTCTTGTATGACAAGTCGTTGCGAATAGATCAGGCTGACAGAATAGAGTTTCGGAATCAGTTGTACAGGTTCATTGCTGCTGAGAACGCCAAACCATTGCCGGAATTCCATCCCCATTTGCAAATCACAGCAGACTTCTGGAAAAAGTTTCGTAGCTGGGACGAACAAGGTGCATTTGTAAATGACTTCAGCGCATATCCAATGCTCGAAAAATACCTAGAAAAACTTTTGATACATCCGCGCTCAAATAACGACCCTCCACTTGTAGATGTTGAGTGGATAGAATTTGAATTGCCCGGTGGTTCATATACAGCGCAGTGGATGATGCAGGCTGTTATTGATCGGGTCTATCAAAAGGTCAACAAATATCAAGATGCAGATATTCGTTCCCAACACGCGCTGCATGAGTTCGATTTGCTGTGCTTCTACTGTGATGAAGCAATGTTGCACAACACACCAATTCACAGTGTTGGATTCGGATTCCCACAATTAGCGGAACAAGTCAGACAGAACTTGAAAACTGCTCCAAAAGTCTTTGACAGAATCTTTCTGTTCCATCCCTACGAAGCCCCGAAGGCTATTCAGGTCTATTGAAGTCTCCCATTGCCTGTTGGCTACCGTCTCCGGCCTGAATCGCTTGCCGCGCAGCTCCGTGTTGTCCCGCTGCTCAACGGGCGCATAGAAGGCTTCCATGTCGATATGCACGACCTTCCGCCCGCTCATCCTGCACCTTTCGGAAGCCGTCTTTAGTGCACTGCATCTTGCCTCGCGCGTGAAAAAGCTTCGTGACAACGCGCCCAGCATTCGACGCCACAACTCATACCCGGAGGGCCACTGAGATGGAGTTTATCTTCCATGACGGCGGTCGTGGGGCTGCCGGCTTCAAAGGCAAAACAGGAGACTGTGTGACGCGGTCGATCGCGATTGCGACGGGCAAGCCCTACCAAGAGGTCTACGACTCGCTGAACCGGCTCGCGCAAGCGGAGCGCATCAGCAAACGCAAGAAGAGACAGTCAAACAGCCGGACTGGCGTTTATCGGCAGACCTATCAACGCTATCTCGAATCGCTCGGATGGCGATGGACCTCGGCCATGTCAATTGGCTCAGGATGCCGGGTTCATCTGCGGGCCTCGGACCTTCCGGAGGGTCCGCTCATCGTCAAGGTGTCGCGGCACCTCACTGCGGTGATCGACGGCGTCCTCTATGACACGCACAACTGCTCGCGCGGCGGAGCGCGCTGCGTGTATGGCTACCTTTCGCGGCCCTAACCCAGCCCTGACGCCCGCTTCAAGGAAGCTTTCAGGATCATTCTCCTACCTCAATCTTCAAAGGAAATCCTATGAAACCATCGAAGCTCTATGAGGCGCTTCATGCGCTGATCGGCGAACGTGTGCCTCTGCATATCTGGGGCGCGTGCGGCGTGGGCAAGTCGCAGATCGTCGCCCAGGTGGCGCGCGATCTTGGAATCGCTTTTCTCGATGTCCGTGCCGTTCAACTCGATCCAGTCGATCTGCGCGGATTGCCGCGCATCGCATCGGACCAAACCGAGTGGGTTCCGCCCAAGTTCCTGCCCACTGAAGGCAAAGGCATCCTCTTTCTCGACGAGCTGACTGCGGCGCCGCAGATGACGCAGGCCGGCTGCTACCAACTCGTCCTCGACCGCAAATTGGGCGAATACGTACTCCCCGATGGGTGGGTCGTCATCGCCGCCGGCAATCCGGCATCGGAACGTGGCGTGCACTTTGCGATGCCGCGGCCTCTGCGCAACCGGTTTGTCCATCTCGAACTCGAAGCCGACCTGAACGATTGGTGTCGGTGGGCCGTGGGCGCAGGCGTGCGGCCGGAGATCATCGCCTTCCTGCGCTTCAAGCCGGACCTGCTGCACGCGGCAGACGCGACTTCGGACGCCAACGCCTGGCCCACTCCGCGCTCCTGGGAGATGGCCTCGCACGTTCTCTGCGGCGTGGCGCGCCGGCAGAACACGGCTCTTTTGACCGGCGCCGGAGAGTTTGAGGCGCAACTGCTCGACGGCACCGTGGGGCAGGCGGCATCGGGCGAATTGCTTGCCTTTCTGCGCCTCTTCCGGCAGTTGCCGTCGATCGACGAGATCCTGCTTAACCCCGAGACGGCTCCGCTTCCGACTGAACCTTCAGCGCAGATCGCCATCTCAACGGCGCTGGGCCGCGTGATAACCGACAGTTCGCTCGCGCGCGGCATCAAGTACCTCGAACGAATGCCCACCGAGATGCGTGTCATGGCGATGCGTGACGCGGCGGCCCGGGATCGAGCCATCACGCACACGCCGGAGTTCATCCGCTTCGGCATCGAGCACCAGGAGGTGGTCCAGTGATACAAGAACGCGCTATGCTCGCAGCCGTCCACATCAGCATCTGGACGGCCGTCAAACACGACCGCGGCGTCAGCCGCGATGTGGCAGAAAGGAACGGTGCTCCGATGAGCGCCGGCCGTTACAACAAGCAACTGCTGCGCGGCGCCGACAAGCTCGACCAGTTGCGCACGCTCGCCGGCCAGGTCCGCCAGTACTTCTACAAGATCACGCTGCCGTGGACCGACGAGGGCTATCGCCTCTTGCCCGGCAACCTCTACTTCGATCTCACGGCACGGATGCGCGAGTTCGAGGCTCAGTTCGAGCAGGGCGTCGACGAGTTCCTCCAAGTCTATCCGCAGTACATCGAGCATGTGCGGCCGGAGTTGAACGGGCTCTTCCGTGAGGAGGATTACCCGGCGGCCGATAAGCTGCGGCGCAAATTCGGCGTCAAGCTCGAAGTCCTGCCCATCCCCACCGGCAACGACTTTCGCGTGCAGATGTCGGCCGAGGAGCAGGCGCGCGTCGCCCGTGAGATCGACACGAATGTGCGCCAGTCGCTCGCGCGCGGCGTCGAGGACCTGTGGAAGCGGCTGCGCGACGTTGTCTCGCACATGGTCGATCGGCTGAACGAGCCTGAGTCGCGCTTTCACGCGACGCTGGTGACGAACATCTTCGATCTGGTGGAACTGCTGCCGAAGCTGAACGTCACGGGCGATCCGGAGTTGAACCGCTTCGCCGAGGAGGCCCGCCAGAGGCTATGCACCTACACGGCGCACGATCTCAAGAAGCACGAGCTGCTGCGCGTGGCCACGGCGACCGAGGCCGCCGGGCTCGTCTCGCGCTTGGACGAGGCAATCCGCAACCGCGAAGCCGAGCAGGCCGAACAGACTATCGCTTCGGTCAAGGGCATTTTCGATCATATGTCGGCGTACATGGAGGCGCCCGCGGCGGCATGAAACGATTTTGTCGGCGCAACCATGAACCGGCAGGTCAGCATTGCAGACGAACCACCCGGAACGCTGTCAACGAGCGACTTGGGCTGAAGGCTTCAAATGACTGCCTGAAATGCCGTTCGGCGTCACGGGCACCCCCGGTTTGGATTTTGAAACCGGGGATAGAGACAGGGGGAACCAGCGCACCCAAATCGTATTATGTAAGAGACTCACAGGGAAACCCTAGTGGAAGAAGACGGTGTTGGCGACATGAGCAAACTTTCGGCTGAAGAGGATTCGCTGTATCTCGAGAAATGTAGCCGATTGACGCAGCGTGCCCTAAATCACGCTGTCCCGATTATCTTTGCCCCTCAGTTCGGGAGGGCCTGCATTCGACGCAGTGACGGTAGAGTCGAAGAGGTCAATATCCCACCACCGGCTCCCCAACAAATCGAAAGCGCGACCGGTTCTCTGTTAAAGCTCTGCGACGAGTATTTTCTTGTTACTGCAGAACATGTCTTGGACAAGTATCAAGAACGGTTAGGCAATCGTGAGTCGCTGAGCTGGCAGGCCGGCTCCGTTCGGTTCAATCCGCTTCCCCGTGTCGCTTGGCGGGGAAGCAGCAAGAGCAGACGCAAAGATATTGTTTTCCTAAGGTTATCGGAACAGGAGGCACAAGAGGTTTGTGCGGACCAAGTGCGCATGATCTTAGTGGCAAACGTATGGCCACCGATCGCTCCAAAAGAGGGCGAGTTGGTCTGTCTGGCTGGGTATCCGAAACGGATAAGGGAAGTTGAAAACGATACGATTTTGCCTGGACCTCTCTCTGCAATGCTTAAAGTGACCAGGTCAACCGGGGATGGTACTTTCAAGTGCCGATATGAAAGCACTGATGTTATGAGTTTTGACTCAGAGGCATTGCCGCTAAAAGATTTGCGCGGTAATACCGGCGGCATCAGTGGCGGTCCCGTATTCCGAATCGAAGATAGCAGCGATCTATTTGTCTTCGTTGGAGTGATCTCTGAGATAGGTGGCGGTGATGTAGATGACGCCGATACTTATGTGATCGAGGCGGCTGATGGAGTACCCTCCAGTTTTCCGCAAATGCAGGCTTGAAGACGTTTCGAGGAGTGAGTGAGCGGTTGCCAGATGTTCACCTGATTTGATGTGAGCAGAAATCGGGCACTGCGCAAGCATAGTTGGGTGTTCCTTAACCCATTTCCGTGCCCGTTCTTCGACCTGCTCTACCTCTGTCTGATCCAGATGGCTGGCAGCCATGCTCCTTAACTTCGCAATTAGAGGAGAATCGGAGATACTCCGGACTTTGCTGCAGCAGATTTGAGTGATTCAATTGGCTCCAGCTTAAGCGGCATCGATAACAGTCGTTTCACATCATCCGACGGAATCGCGAAGTTTAGATTTTGCCCCTCTTCGGGACTCACACCCGACGAAATTACGCCAACAACTTTGCCGTGCACCTCAAGGAGTGGACCGCCGCTGTTGCCATGCGAGACTGCGGCGTTTGTCTGAATCAATCTGTTGTTTGGCGTTTCGTCTATGAACCCGCTCACGATTCCATCGGTTACCGTCCCCTGTAATCCAAGCGGGCTGCCAATCGCCACAACGTGGTCACCGACCTGCAGCCCCGAGGTTGGAGCAAGGGCCAGAAACGGAAGCGACTTTCCTTCCACCTTCAGAAGAACCAAATCCTTGTCGGCGTCTGTTGTAAACGAACCACCTGAGCCAATAGCGATCAGCGGCAGAGCGGAAGCACGCCTGAGTGCGCAGACTAGCGCATTGATTTCCGCTCTTCGAGCCCACTCGTACGTTAACGGTAGGCTTGCAAGTTCTGAATCGTATGGCTTAGCGGGGAACACCTCGCCCAGCACGTTGAAGATCTTGCCGGTTCGTTGTGGATCGAGATCGTCTTCGATTTTCTCGATTCGTTCAAAAAGCTTTTCGAGAACGCGGCCCTCTCGCGTGTTGGTTGTGACGAAATTGAAGATGAGGCAGTTCTTCTCTTGGCCATAACGATGGATACGGCCCATGCGCTGCTCAAGTCGGATCGGATTCCAGGGAATGTCGTAATTGATCATCAGCCAACAAAACTGAAGATTGATGCCTTCTCCGGCGGCCTCTGTGGCGACGAGCACTTGACAAGACTCCCGAAACTCGCGCTCCGCGTAGATTCTGGTGCCAGGCGTGTCGCGGTCCCCGATCTTCATGCCGCCGTGAATCTGAGTGATGGAGAGGCCCCAGTCACGCAATCTGCCTAGTGGCCTACCGTCCCGACCGTCCCCAGCCAGGAAATCCAGAGTGTCTTTGTGCTCCGTGAAAAGTAGAAGTTTCATCGATGGATCGGAGAAGAGCCCTCGATCATTCAGCAATTGCCGCAGTTTTCGGACTTTGACTTCTGCTTCCTGGCCTTCCAGAACCTTGGCGTCGCGAATCAGCTTGTCGAGTTCAACGATTTCGGCGCGTAGGTCGTTCGGATCGAAGGAAGCGACGGTTTCTTCAAGTTCGGCAAGAATCTCCTGCTGTTCTTCATCGGGAAGATCGTCAAAATCCTCCGGCAATCGCCGATTGATCTGTTCCTGCCGGTACTTCGCAGGATCTAACAAGATCTTTTCGCGTTTCTCCTTCATGCGCTCAAGGGTTCTGCGTACCGCATAAATACTGGAGGCAAACCGGCGTTGAAGCATAGCCATTGTGAATCCGACGGCACGAGCCCGCGCGGTGTCTTCCTTGGCCGCTTTGATTGACTGATCCTCTACGTATCGTGTGAGCTGATCGTAGAGGTCGAGTTCCGTGTCACTAATCTGGAACGGCGTCGTCTGGACGATGCGTTTGGTGAAGAGCGCCTTTACAACTCCGGTATCTGGATCGGGAAAGGTAACAAGGGCTTCCTTCAAGCGGCGGAGATAGAACGGCGCCTCGCGCTCTTCCATAGCCTTTTCAAGGCTCTTGATGTTGCCATAGACGTCCTTGTCGAGCAGGGAGAGGAATAGGCAGAAGTTGTCGGGATCGCCTTTGTGCGGAGTGGCAGTCATCAAAAGGAAGTGATCCGTCATCTGTGACAGAGACTCACCAAGCTGATAAGCGAGGGTCTTTTTGTCGGCGCTATATGCGCTCATCTTGTGAGCCTCATCAACGATGATGAGATCCCACTGACTTCTCAAAAGCGATTCCTTCGCGTCTTCAATACGCGACACCCAAGAGACGGAGGTAATGACCTGGTTTTTCTCCTGCCACGGGTTCATCCCATAGTTGGCGCGAAGCACGTCACTGCGGACGACCTCAAAGCTCTCACGGAATTTGTCTTTGAGTTCCCGCTGCCACTGGAATGAAAGATTCGCAGGTGTGACGATGAGCGTCCGTTTAACTAGGCCTCGAATCTTCAGCTCCTTTATCAGGAGACCGGCCATGATCGTTTTGCCGGCCCCAGGATCGTCGGCTAGAAGAAAGCGGATGCGGGGTAGTTTTATGAAGTAGTCATAAACCGCCTCCAGTTGGTGAGGAAGCGGGTCCACTCGGGCAATTGACAGCGAAAAGTAGGGGTCGTACTCGTAAGCAAGGCCGAGACGCATCGCCTCAACCCCGAGTCTGAATCTGGTTGCATCCCCGTCGAAAGGTTCCTGGACGGGCGAGGCCTGAAGTTGGTCGAGCTGCTCAATACTCAGGATTGGTTCATAGACGCTGTTCGATCTAAGCCCCTTTCCAATCAGCTTGATCGAGCCACCCATCGGTATCGCGAGAATGATTTGGACGGGCTCTGGGAACACCGGGCCGTAAACGGTGACGTTTTGCTGAAGGTCGTCCAGGCGCATAGGGCCTCAAGTCTTTTCATTTGAATCGTTTGTCTGCAAGTCACTGCACATTGTATCAGACGTGTGTGAGTAGGCGTTCTCCTGGCTTGGACCACCGAAGCTGAGGCCAAGATCCGCCGAGCCATCGAATCGTTTTCGTCGGCTCGCCTCACAGATAGCCGGGGCTGGAATCTCCTTGCCCGTCGTTTAGTGTTCTCGCCTTCCGTCTTAATAAATCCTGCAAAAGATCCCCGAATCAAGCGCCTCAAATCCAACCTGGAGGGAAACCATGAGACTCCGCCGTAATCAACTGTGCCCGATCCACCGTCTCCTCTTCTGCTGCGGAAGAGAGGACATGCCAAGGGAAAAGCGTCGGTGCCAGATGGGCGTACGGCGTGTCGAGGACTTACACCAGCCCCGGGGATACCGGGAACTCCGCTCGAACGGCGAGATGCGGACGCTCCTGGATCGGAAGATCGCCGCCCAGAAGGGCATCTGCGCCGCTCTGCAAGGAGCGGTTCTCCAATTACGGCGACGTAGTAGCCGATCATATCCATCCCAAAGGCATGGGCGGTGCTTGGCGGGACGACCACCCTGACAACATCCAGGCCGTCCACTGGTGGTGCAACGGTGAGAAGGGATCGGCCCGGCTGTGATCAGTGGCCACAATGAAATCGTCTGAGGTGTTGCGGATCGACTCGGGCGCAAAATCCATGCCGGGCAATCCTGCTTGGTCCTTGAGAATTTGGTGCCTTCGTGGGCTGTAATGCGAAATGAGGGACTTGCTCAGTGCTTTCGGCACACTTGTTGCACACCAGCCCACGCCAGCCCACGCGCAAGATGGCGAAACTCGCGATCGGACATTGTGGGGCGGCTGATGCCGGATCAGCCATGCTGAAGTTCAGCGGCAGTATCTGCGCTAGGCCGTTTCTAAACCGAAGACACTTTCACGTTTCCGATCACGTGCGACCTTTGCCCGTGTACGGCAGAGATATCGCCCGGAAAGCCGTCATTTATCGCTGCTGAAGGTGTTGAAATGGGTGCTGGAAACTGGAACGCTCGTAGGTCAGCGGGAAGATCAAATCAGCAGCGGACGCGCGATCACGTCTGAAGCCCTTGTCGATTCACAACTCCTACACTCCCATAACTAACCTCGATGATCTTCGCGATCAAAGGCCGAACAGTATTCCGCCACGATGCATAGCTGTCCGGAGTGACCTCCTCCCTTTGCTGAGCCAGTGCAAAGCCGCGGTTTTCGTTGAGTAGTTGTTCCAATGTACGATGAAGCGTCTCCAATGAACCAACTTGTGCAGGACGATTTGCGAGATGACGGCCGACTTCCTCTTTTAAGTATTCGATTCCATCTAGCGCGATTGCCAACCCGTCGGGGTCGGGATTCTCTGGTGGTTCAAGTTCGACAAATAAACGAACCCATTCATTGGTGTAGTGATCGCGATTAGGCATCCCATCCCAGACCAATGAATTCACCATACCAACCAAACGCTCGCGTTCGAGGCTATAGTATCTATCAACCAACGGCACCTGAACCTTCGGCGCACTTTGTCCAGCATGTGCTCGCGCCGCGATTGTCGTAATACTTCCTGGACGAATCTTCTTCAATTCCGCCGCGCCACGCCGCTGTCCCAGCGCGGTGCAGATTTCCCGCTGCAACTCCGATAATTCGGCGAGATTCACTAACCACCAGAACCGCACTTCTTGCTTTCGGAAATAAGCAGTACAGTCCAACAACGGAGGACCGTCAGTAGGTTTTCGGACTCTGAACTGAACAAGACAAAATGACGGGAATGGCACGTCCTTCTCAGAAATTCTGTCCGCCGGAGGATTCAGCAACACCACAATCCCCCGGCTTGTCTTCTGGTCAGTTGATAAGGCACTCACGACCGCTGCAATTTGATCGAGGTGGCCCTCATATCGCTTGATCCGACTCCCGTGTGTGAACCCCGGTTGATCTAATGGACCTTGGTGTAAAGACGGGTACTGCCACCAGTGAACAATATCCCTGAATTGCTCCAATTGTTTTGCGGACGCGAGGCCAGGCTCCGTTTCTCCAGCCGTTGCTCCAGTTGTCGGAAAGACAGCTGGATACAATGGCGCAATCTGATCCAGCCGAGGTGATCGCCTCACACGGCAGACCACGTGCTCTACTTCTCCGTTGCGGTCTGCAACCGCTCCAACCAAGAATGGATATACTGCCGATACTTCATCTCCTTCCACGACCATACATCCGTCCGTCCCCGCAACTTGTGCAAAGCGCATCCGCACGAATGAAACTGTTTCACCGCTTCCCATCGTCAATTCGGCACCAGGCATTGTTGCAGGAACGCGACGGACCTCCACAACACCGGCATTGGCCTGAATATCCAAAATCCTAAAGATGTCGTCACGATTAAAGTCACTCCCAGTCGCAGATGCACCGGATATAACGCGGACTGGACAAGGCGGTTTGGGCGATTCCTCGTAC
>Ga0335069_10006391_pt1 | contig 17150 bp, 13 predicted proteins | sample Lox_Sample_11_FD_206714 | JGI IMG/M metagenome (GOLD analysis project Ga0335069, IMG submission 206714) | Soil microbial communities from Loxahatchee National Wildlife Refuge, Florida, United States - Lox_Sample_1.1 | ecosystem: Environmental > Terrestrial > Soil > Wetlands | place: USA...
CGGCCGCGGGGTGAAGAGCGCGCCGGCGATGGCCGTGGCGGGATCGTTGCCGAGGAAGACCTGGGGCGTGATGACGACCCCCTTCTCGCCGGCGAGGCGGATCATCTCGAGGCGGGCGGCGTTCTCGATGCCGAGCGCCTGGACGACCTTCTCGTACGATCGGCGCTGGTAGTCGGCGAGCACGAGCTGCGCCTGGCCCGCCTGCTCGTTGATCAGGATGCTGCGCTGCGCCTGCACGAGATCCCTCTCGGTGTTGGCGGTGGTCTGGGCGTTGACGAGGGCCTTGCGGGTCTCCTCGGCCTGCTGCTGCTGCCGGTAGGTCGCCATCTGCTCGTAGGCGGTCTTCCGGTCCGTCTGGGTCTGCAGGAGCCGCTGGCCCGCCTCGGTGATGGTGAGGTCGACGTTGGCGAGGTAGACGGCGAGGGTCGTGAGGAAGCCGGCCTCGAGCTTGGCCTTCACCCGGGCGCGCAGCTCGACCTCCTTTTCGGAGCGCTGGTTGATCAGGTCGAGCGCGGCGATCTTCTCGCCGATGTTGCGCACCTCGGCGCGGACGGCGGGGAGGACGCCCTGGGCCTCGAGGATCTCCAGGGTCTCGTCCTCCTGGATGTTCTTGACGACGCGGTCCGGGTCGCCGTGCAACGCGACGATCCGCGGGGCGTTCTCGGGCGTGACCACCGCGACGACGCGCACGTCCGCGGCGATCGTGAAACCGTCGCTGGAGCGGATGTTGATGCTGTTGTCGTCGGCATGCGTGCGCTGGTAGGTGTAGACCCGCTGGGTGGTCTTCACCATGATGGCGGTCAGCGCGACCGGGTTGATGTAGTAGGTGTCCGGGGTCAGGGCCACGTTCCAGATGCCCGAATAGCCGCGGGGGACGAGGCGGTTGCCGTTGATGGTCTCGGCCTCGCCCGTGAACGGATTGCCGGTGTTGTCCTTGATGACCGCCACCTGGCCCTGGGGCACGACGAGGGCGGGCATGGTGGTGATCTTGAAGAGGGCGGTGTTCACCCGGTAGACGCCGGGAGTGAGGACCGTGAGCTGCACGCCCTTGAAGCCGTGCTTGGCGGCGTGGGGATCGGCCGCCGGCCTGAGCCACGCGCCGAGGAACTTCTCGGCATCGAGGTAGGAGAGATCGTCCCAGGCGGGGGCGAAGGTCATGCCGGCGGGGAGCGGCTTGCCCTCCAGCGCCTCGATCACGCCGACCTCGCCCTTGCTGATGACGACCACCTCGTCCTTGGAAACGCTGTTGACCAGCGGCGTGACCCAGTGCCACCCGGGCCCGAGAATCTGCGCCTGCGGGCCCTTCTCGCCGTCGAGGGCGACGATCCGGCCGGTCGGCAGGTCGGGGGCGAGGAAGCGGTGGGAGACGATGCCCGTCTGCTGGTCCGAGATGATCGTGATGCCGGACAGCAGGATGATGACCAAGAGCGCGACGGCGCCGAGAAGGGTGATGGGTTTGAACTGCATGGGGGTGTGCCGGTTTCGGGTTGGGGGCATGGGGTCGCGGGGTCCGCGGCGCGGCCCGGCCGGCGGCGGCGCGGACACCGGCGACAGAGCATGCCCTCCCCGCGGCCTGCCTCAAGCAATCCTTGCCGGCGCGCCGACGCCGTCCGCGGCACACGGCGGGCGGCCGGCGGTCGGTTCAGGGTTCAGGGTTCTGCGCTCAGGGTTGGCCGCGGACCGCGAAGGCCGCGGCTCAGGACGTGTTCAGCGCCACGGCGGCGCGGATGAGCGCGGTCAGCGCGCGCTCGTCGATCTTCTCGCCCTCATGAATGTCGATCGCGCGCCGGGTGTTGCCTTCGAGGCTGGAGTTGAAGAGCCGCGACGGGTCCGCCAGCGACGCGCCCCTGGCGAAGGTCAGCTTCACGACCGCCTGGTACGTCTCGCCGGTGCAGATGATGCCGGCGTGCGACCACACCGGGACGCCCCGCCATTTCCACTCCTCGACGACGTCGGGGTCGGCCTGCCTGATGAGCGCCCGGATCCGCGCCAGTGTCTCGCCCCGCCAGTCGCCCAGCTCCTTGATCCTCCCATCGATCAGCCGGGAGGCGGAGTCCGCTCCCCCGGCCTCCTTCGCGCCGCCTTTCCCTGTCTTCATGTTCAGTGTGGGGCCACATTATCACGGGCCCGGCTTTTTGCCAAAACGCGCCCGCACGGCGCAATCGTTGATGGCGCGCCTGGCTGTAAGCGGTAAGCCGCAAGCTGGTCGCCTTCGCCAGCAACTGCCGGGGATGCTGACTCCTGTCTCCCGACTCCTGAATCCCAACTCCTGTCCCCTGTCGCCTGTCCTCTATGCCTGCTCTATCTGACGTGCGCCGCCAGCCAGCTCTCGAACGGCTCGGCGACGGCGATCCGGCGGAGGGTGTCGGGATAGGCGCCGATGACGATGACGATGTCCGCGAGGGAAGTGATCCGGTTCGTGAAGCCCGGCTGGTCCTGGAGCTGCAGCGGATAGCCGTAGGCGGGCGGCAGGGCGTTGACCCGCTCCCGGCCCGCCTTCGCCATCACAACTGCGCTGAGCACGGCCTGATGGCAGAAGATCGAGTAGGATTGGTTCGCCGTGTAGAACGCGAGGTTGGCGGGATCGAGGAGGAGCCTCTCGTAGGCGTCCCGCCAGGCCCGGAGGAGTCCCCGCTGCGGCGCGAACGCCATGCAGCCCGAGTTGAAATAGCCCCGGACCTTCCGGTGGTCGGTCAGCGACTCGACCGTCCAGACCTTCGCGGGATCGAGGCCGGCCACCTCGTAGATCCTGCTCCAGAACTCCGGGAGCGGCCCGTCGGCGGAGGCGCCGACGTTTTGGATATGGACCGGCCGCAGGCAGGCCCAAGCTTCGCGATCGGCGGCGAGCGCGCGCGGTTCGGCCAGGACCAGACAATCGGGATTCAGCCAGACGAGCCAGTCGGTCCGGCCGGCGACGAGCTCCTCGACCTGCGCGCAGGCATACACCTTGTCGGTGAACGGAATCCGCCGGAGCTGCTCATTCAGGCGCACGACGACCGTCTGCTGCACCCGGGCCGCGAGCGAGCGTCCGTCCGCCTTGGCGGGATCGGCGAGGACCAGGATGACAGGCGCCTGCGCGTAGGCGCCGCCGAACGTCCGGAGGCTGTCGATCAGGGCGGCGGCCTGCGTCTCCTCCTCGGCCGAGGCGATCATGACCACGAAGGTCATCGGCGAGCGGGCCGGAGCCGCGGACTCCTGCGCGCGCGCGCTGCGCGGCGTCGCGACGAGGGCCAGCAGGCAGGCGGCGGCAAAAAGGATCTTCATGATTTCACGGGGCATGGGAATGGGGGCGGGCTCGCGCGATCGCTGCACGGTTCAGCCGCTCCCAAGCGCAGGGTTCCCCACCTAGGCACGGGCCGAACAAACGACTGAACCGGCATAGCGATTCGCTACAAGGCGCGCCGGGCCTGATGTGGAGCCCGGCGCCGGGGACAAAACCCCGCCGCGGAGAAAATCCCTGCAGGCATTCTGACGAGAGACGAGGGTCGAGAGTCGAGGGCCAGCGGGGAAACCGACAGGGCACAGAGGACAGTGGTCAGAGGTCAGTGGGCAGTCAGAACCAAAGCCGGGGCGCACCATGGCAGATCCGCGATGGCGCGCGCTTCCTCCGTCAACCTTGAACCCGCGGCCGAAGGCATCCGCTCGCAGCGGCCGGCTCTCGTTCCTCGACGCTCGACCCTCGACGCCGCGGCAGACCGGTGGCCGACCGCGGCCCTCACGGCGTGTGATGGATCATCCGGTCCGCCCAGGCGATGAAGTAGCTCATGTTCGAGCGGTCCTCGTGGCCGCCGGTGTGCTGGCGCCAGGCGAGTTCGCCGTCGAGGAGTCCGGTCTCCGGCGGCGGCAGCTTCGCGGCGCGGTAGTCCGACTGGTCGCCGAGGTCGCGCGCGCCGAGCAGGCGGTAGACCGGTCCGGCCGCGACCGCGGCCATGTAGCTGCCCTGGTGGTCGAGCCAGTTGGCGTCGCCCTTCTCCGGCACGCCGTAGCTGATGAACACCGGGCGCGGCGCGCAGAGAGCGATGAGCTCATGCGCGTCGACCGGGATGTCGCCGGCGTTCCTGCTGCCGAACCCGGCGTCGGCCGCGCCGTACTTGAGGAAGTTGCCAGCCATCCAGTGGTATTCGCCGGAGCTGGTCAGGTTCTCCACGGCCTCGCCGAAATTGCGGCGGTGCGGCTTGGCGCCGCCCTCGCCGGACGAGCCGACGAGCGCCAGGGCGAAGCGCGGCTCGAACGCCAGCGTCACCAGCGCGGCCTTGCCGAAGCGCGATACGCCCTCGATGCCGACGTGCCGCGCGTCGACCGCCGGCAGGGTCTCGAGAAAGTCGAGCCCGCGGGCCGCGCCCCAGGCCCAGGCGCGCAGCGCGCCCCAGTCGTCCGGCTTCCGGTGCTGGCCGTGGTTGGCCAGGCCGATGATGCCCGCGGTGAGTCCGGCGCCGTTGTCGGCCTGGATGCTGGCGGGCGAGATCGACACGTAACCCCAGCCGGCGGCGATGAGCTGGTCCTCGGACCGCGGCACGGGCGGCTCGACCCAGCCGGGCCACTTCGGCACCGGCTCGCCGGGCATATTGCCCCAGCCGAACATCATCAGCACCGGCACGGGCTTGGCGGCGTCCGCGGGCAGGACGACCGCCATGCGGATGTCGACGGCGATGGCGGGATCCGCCGAATTGTCGACGTGGCCGACGACGCGACGCGCGACGACCGGGTGGCCACCGACGGTCGCTTTGACCGTCTCGGTGACCCGCCAGGTGACCTCGGGCACGTCCGCGGGCACGCGGCCGTAGACTTCGCGCTCGAAATCCTCGACGATTTCCGGCCGGCGCACCATCCACCATTGCTCCGGCGCGGTGACCTTATGGCCGTTCTTGAGCGTGAGCGGGTCCGGCCAGTCCGGAAACGGATTGGCCTTGGCCTGGTCGTAGTTGGCCGGGTTCGGCGCGCCCGGCGCCGGGTCGCCGTTCACTCCCGGGCGCAGCGCCCGGATGCCGAGCTGCGCCATCATGTCGGCGTGATCGGCGTTGGTGAGCTCGTCGAGGTGCCGGCGCTCCTCCGGCGTCAGCTGCCAGGGCGGCTTCGGCGCGGCGGGCGGGTTCTGGGCCCGGCCGGCAACGGCGCCGATGAGGGTGACAACGACGAAAACCAGGAAGCGCGAACGGGAGGACATGGCGGATGGGGGCGAGTGCACCACTAATGGACACTAATCTCCACTAATGAAGCGGGAGAACCCGATTTTCCCTTTTCACAGGAGGCCGCGGAGGGCATCAGAATACAGGCGACAGGGGACAGGTGACAGCCTGCCGCACCGGTCCCTGTGCCTCTTGTGCCTCTTGTGGCAAAGGACAACATCGCGTCTTCGGTCTGCATTTCACAGAAGGCCACCAAGGGAACGAAGTGGCGGCAGATTTTTCTTTGAACAGATCCCTTGGCTGCCTTCGTTGCCTTCTGTAGGAAAAGGACCGTCCAGATTTTGGCTTCGATCTCGCCGTCAGAGCTGGACCGTCTGCGCGGTGGCGCCGTTGGCCTTGTCGAGGTTGACGTCCCGCTCGACGACGCGGCCGCCGGGCAGGGTGATCCTCAGGTGATAGATGCCATAGAAGCCGCGGAAGCCGAGCCGGCCCGCCTGGTCGGCGGTGGCGCGGCCGCGGGTCGTCCAGACCTCGCGCAGGAGGTGGTCGACGTGGCGACCGGCCTCGGTCAGCGTGCCGTCGGCGGCGAGCAGCGCGGCATCGGGGCCCATCCAGTGCGTGCTGGCTTCGAACCCCCAGAGCATGACGGCGCCGACGGCCGGATGGCCGAAGCCGACGCGGTAAAGGATGTCGAGCGCCTCGGCGCGCTGGGCCGGGTCAGGCAGCTTGGCGCTGGCCTCGGTCAGATGGATGGGCAGGCCGGTGGCGGCGGAGAGGCGGTCGAGCGTGGCGATGAACTGCTCGGGCGTGAGCGGATGCCGGAGGAGCCACTCCGGGCGGTCCTTTTCGTGCTCGGAGACGGCGCCGGGAATGAGGCGGTCGAGGTCGTGCGACTGGATGCCGATGCCGCCGACGGGCGCGCCCAGCGCCTGGAGCTCGCGGATGAGGGCGATGAAGCGCTCGGTCTTCTCCGGAACGCCGAGGATGCCGTACTCGTTGACGAAGAGGACGGCCTTCGGGTCGAGCGCCGCGGCCTCCTTGAACATGCGGGCGATCCCGGCGGCGCCGAGGCGCTCGCGATAGAACGAGCCGTCGAGCAACTCGTTGTCGACGTCCCAGCCGACCAGGCGGCCGGCGTAGCGGCCGACGGCGGATTTCAGGCGGGCGTCGACGCTGGCGGCGAGGGCGTCGCCCTTGAGCCCCGCGAGCCACGGCTGGACGAACTCGGCCTTCTCCCAGAAGAGGCAATGGCCGCGCATGCGGAGGGCGTTCTTTTCGGCGAAGGCCAGCAGGGCGTCGGCCGGGGCGTAGTTCAGCTGGCCCGGTTTGGCCTCGGTGAAGTACCACTTCATCTCGTTCTCGCAGACGAGCGCGCTGAAGTGATCGAGGATGAAGCGGCGATAGGCCTCCCCATGGGCGGTCGGGTCGGCGAACGGCCGGTAGGCGATGGCGGTGCCGAACAGGAAGTCGTGCCGCTTGAGACTGAACTCCACCTGGGCGCCGGCGACGGGCCGGCCGGCGGCGTCGGCGAGGAGCAGGGTGAAGTCGCCCTTGCGGAGCTTTTCGATGCGGGCGTCGGAGTCGGCGCGCCAGTCGGCGCGGGCGGTGGCGACGGCGAAGCCGGCGAGCGCGAACAGGCCGGCGAACTGGACGAGGGAGGCGGGATCGGGAGACATGCGTCGGGAAGAACTGGGTGGCGCGGACCCGCGCGGCGGGTCCGCCGTCGGCAATGAAGCCCGGATTGGCCGCCGCACAAAAGTCCGGGCGCGCTAACAATAGGGCAGCGAGTGCTGCATGCCTCTTGGCCATTGGCCATCGCCGCCCGCCCCGACCGGTGATCCGGGTCTCGGGAACGGGTCCGACGGCGCTCGCCGAACCCGTCGCGAGGGCGCCGGCGGGGCCGGCACGGGATCAACCTCCCCCGTGCGCCTGGGTCCATCCCCGGTCCTCCCGGACCGGCCGGGCTTCACCGCGACGATTCGTTCCGGCTCCGCGGCGGAGGCGCCGCGAGCTGGAGCCGCCGGGCCGCCTCGTAGTGCGCGGCTGCCTCGCCGGCCCGGCCCAGGCGCTGCAACGCGGCCGCCAGGTTGACATGCGCCTGGGCCAGATTCGGATCCAGCCGCAACGCCTGCTCGAACTGGCCGACCGCCTCGCGCAGTCGGCCGGCCACGAGCAGGGCGGCGCCCAGATTGCTGTGGATATCGGCGATCGCGGGCGTGAGGCGCAGCGCCTGTTGGTAGTGGGCGATCGCATCGGGCAGCCGGCCCGGCATCTGGACGAACGTGTTCGCCAGGTTGTTGTGTGCGATCGCGTAGCCGGGATCGAGCCGCAGCGCCACTTCGTATTCGTCCACGGCCTCGTCCCGGCGACCGCTTCGCGCCAACGCACTGGCGAGGTTGTTGTGCAACTCCGCGAGATCGGGGAAGAGCCGGACCGCCTCCCGGTGATGCTCGATCGCTTCCGGGAGGCCCGCGGGGGTCAGCGCCAGGATCTGGCCGAGATTGCAGTGCGCCAGCCAGCAGCCGGGATTGCGCGCGAGCGTGGATCGATACAGCGTCTCCTCATCCCGGAAGTCGCCGCAGCGCCGCCAGGTCAGGCCGCCCAACAGGAGGCAGAGCGTCACCCCGATCACCGGGCCCGCGAGCCGGAGACGCGGTCCCGCCCAGGAGCCGGCGCGCACCAGCGCCGCGCCCGCCAGCGCGAGCGGCGCGAGGTCGGCCAGGTACTGCCAGTGGTCCCACACCCGCGAGTAAAGGGCGCCGTACAGGTTCACGAATCCAAGGACCGGGAAAAGCGTGCCCGCAAAGAGCAGACCGACGGCGAGCGGCGTGCGGCGGCGGCGCCGCAGGCTCCAGAGCAGGGCCAGGACCGCGGCCGCCGCCACCGGAAACAGCCACTGCCACCAGACCGTTCCGTCCAGGACCCAGCGCGGGTAGACGAAATTGAGGTCAAAGGGCCAGACGAGGCTGCCGAGGTAGAACCAGGTCGCCCGGCCCGCCAGCAGCACGTGTCCCGCCAGCGACAGGTCGAACCTGGCTCCCTGCGCACCGATGCCGTGGCCGCCGATAACGTGCGTTTCGACCCAGCTCGAGAAAAGCCCGGCCGCGGCGCCGAGCACGAGCCATGGAGCCAGCGGTCTCACGTCCGTCCGCCAGGCCAGACGGCCGCGGCGCCACCAGAGCACGACCAACAGCGCCGCCGGGAGCGTCGCCGTGGCGGTCTTGCCGAGCAGCGACAGACAGAACAGGGCCAGCGCGAAAAGGTAATGCCGCCGCCGGCGCGTCTCGTCGAACTGCAGATAGACCAGGAATGCCGCCAGGTAGAGAACCAGCGAGACGGTGTTCTTCTGCTCGGAGATCCAGGCGACCGACGCCACGTGCACCGGGTGCAGCGCGAACAGCGCGGCGCCCAGCCAGGCCGCGGAATCCGGGCCCATCCGGGCCGTTCCCTGGCGGCCACCGGCCGGCGGGCCGCCGGGGGTCCCCTGCTCCGCCGCCAACAGCCGCCGCAACACCGCGGCGAAGAGTGCCACCGCGCCGAGATGGAAGAGCAGGTTCACGACGTGATAGCCGGCCGGGCTCTCACCGAAGAACCACTGCTGCAGCCAGAATGCGCTGTGCAGCAGGGGATAGTACTGCTCCGTCGCTCCCAGTTCGAACCAGATCCGCCTCAGCCCGTCGAGCGATCGCAATTCGGGCGCCGTGACGTAGTCGCTGTCGTTCCAGACGAACCCCGCCCGCAGCGCGGGCAGGTAGGCGACGGCGGCCGCGGCGATCACCAGCGCTCCGAGCCAGCGCACCCGGCCACGTCCGCCTCGTCCCGCCGCGGTCGCGGCGGCCGAAGCCGGGGCGCCGACTGCGGGCGGGGTTCTGGCAGATCGGGACCGCTTGCTCGACATGGATCGTCCGTTCCTATGCCGAACCACCGGCCGGCCCGCCAGCGCGAACTGCCGGGCGAACGCGGGCAACCGCCGGCTGCCGCTTACCGCCCGATCCTCGTCTCGGGGACGGGCCCGTAGGCGCGCGCCGCGCCGGTGAAGGCGAGTTCGATGCGGTCCAGCGTGACGCCGGGATCCAATCCGTAGACGGCCAGCCGGTGGGCGCCGGGAGCCAGCCGCAGGCCGGCCGTGATCGCGACCCACCGAAGGTCCACCTGAAAAAGGCGCTGCGCCTTGCCCGTTGCGATGATCCATGAAGGAATTCCAGACGATACCCACCGGGGTGAGGATTCCCTGCACGGATCGCCGCCGGCGCCGTGAGAAGACAGGATAGGGGACAGAATCACCTGCCCGAGAGTGTGCATGTTGACCGACACCGAGCCACTCTAAAAGCAAATCAGCGTCAATTACACTTCAGGGCGATCCAAGCCCGCCCAAAAAACACGGGCGCACCGATGCAAGGCACGGCATCATCCGCGCAGCCAACGCAACCGCCGGCGGCGACGCGACATCCCGTGGGGTCCGTCCACCGGGCGCTCCCGAACAACGGGTCAGGACCACGCCCTGGCCGGCGTCAGCGCCGGGTGAAGCTTCTCAGGCATCCACGAGCCCCCCGGCTTTTTCCCGCCAAATCGCGGGCCGCCCGCGCGTCCCCTGCTCTCCGGTGAGCGACGGAACCCCGGGCGTATGCGGCGGCGCGACGTCGAGCGGAGGGGAGGCACCGGGCGCACGAGCCGTCAAAAAATGCTGCGAACCTGATGCGATCCGGGGGTGATTTCCCGGGAAGCGGACCCGGGTAAAGAGAATGGGCCGGCGGAATTTGACGGGAAGTTAAGGGAGTGTTCGGGGTTTCAGCCTGAGGTGGCGTGGGGAAGGCGGCTCATGGGAGGGAGTCCGGGATTCGCGTAGCGTGGCCGGCGTCAGCAACACGCCGGTCAGCCGCACCACCATGAGCCGCCCCTGTCAATTCCGCCTGCATTCCGCGTGCATTCTCGCCGATCTCCTGTCTCCCCGGCGGTGGAACCGCATTCCGTTTCATCTCGCCGGTCTGAGTCGGGCGCTGCGGCCCGAAGCTGGCTCCAGGCGGTAGGCTGTAAGCTTCCGGCCCTGGGCTGGGTGCGGGTGGGACGAAGCCGGATTCACACCTTTGTGGGACGGGGCCTCCACACCCCGCCGGATCGAATTTCTGGTCCTTTTGGCGGGATCGGGAGATCCCGCCCGACAACGATCGGATCCCACCCGTGCCATCCGGGTGAATCCGTGGTTCAAAAAGGACCCGTCACTCCCTCCTCAGATATTCGTAAACCGCGGCCGCGAACTTCGGGCCGACGCCCGGGACCTCCCCGATCTCGGCCGCCGAGGCCGCGCGCAGCCGGTCGATCGACCCGAAATGCTCGAGCAGCGCCGCGCGCCGCGCCGGGCCCAGCCCCGGCAGATCGTCGAGGACCGACTCGCGGATGCGCTTCGACCGCAGGTCGGCGTTGTAGGTGTTGGCGAACCGGTGCGCCTCGTCGCGCAGCCGCTGCAGCAGCTGCAGGCCGGGATGGGACGCGGGCAGGTTCAGCGGCGGCCGCTCGTCGGGGAAGATGATCGTCTCGCGCTCCTTGGCCAGGCCCACGAGCGGCGGCGGCGCCAGGTCGAGCGCCGCGAACGCCTTCAGCGCCGCGCCGACCTGGCCGCGCCCGCCGTCGATCACCACGAGGTCGGGGAACGGCCGGTGCTCGTCGGCCAGGCGCCGGTAGCGCCGGCCGACCACCTCGGTCATCGCGCGGAAATCGTCGTTGCCGATGAAGCTCTTGATCTGGAAGCGGCGGTAGCGGTCCTTGTCGGGCCGGCCGCCGGTGAAATGGACCATCGAGGCGACAACGAAGGTGCCCGAGATGTGCGAGATATCGAAGCACTCGAGGTGCGCCGGCGGCGCCGGCAGCGCGAGCGCCTCGGCAAGCAGGCGGAGGGCGACCTCATCGGTGCGCAGCAGCGGGGGGGCGCGCTCGAAATGGCGGGTCTTCGCGAGGGTTTCCTCCAGCGCCTGCACGATGTCGCGCAGCTGCGCGGCGCGCTCGAACTCCTGCCGGCCCGCGGCGGCCGCCATGTCGGCCCGCAGCGCGGCGAGCCACTCGCGGCTCTTGCCCTCGAGGAAATCGCAGGCGGCGTCGACGCGCGCGCGGTACGCGGCGGCCGTGACCTCGTTGGCGTGCCCGTAGAGCTCCGCGCGCACGTCATCGTAGAGCCGCCACCGGTCCTCCGCGATTCGCACCGGGGAGGCGTCGCCGAGCAGGATGCCGAAGCGCCGCCGCAGCTCGGTCAGGGTCTTGCGCACGAGGCTGCTGTAGGCGAACGGCCCGAAGTAGCGCGAGCGGTCGTCCTTGCGCAGGCGGGTGAGCACGAAGCGCGGCAGGTCGCTCTCCAGGCTCACCCGGACGAGGAGGAAGCGCTTGTCGTCGGTGAACTCGGTGTTGTAGCGGGGTTTGAACTGCTTGATCAGCCGCCCCTCGAGCAGCAGGGCCTCGGGTTCGGACCGCACCTCGATGACGTCGAACCCCTCGATCAGGTCCACCAGCGCGCGGATCTTGGGCTGGGCGATGAACCGGCGCGAGGGCTGGAAGTAAGAGGAGACGCGCTTCTTGAGGTTCTTGGCCTTGCCGACGTAGAGGATGCGCCCGAGCCGGTCCTTCATCAGGTAGACCCCGGGTCCGTCGGGCAGCTGGCGGACCTTTTCCTTGAGGGCGGACGAGCGTTCGGGGCCTGTCCGCCGATATGGGGAGGGGGCTGGCATTTTGCGCAGAAAACACTAGCTTGCGCCTTCGAAAAGTCTCCATGCCGAACCCGAGCACTCCAGCCCCAAATCCGCGCCCGTTGGGCAGCCGGCGGATCGAGCTGCTCACCCTGGGCGATGAGCTGCTGCTGGGCCTGACCCCGAACAGCCACCTCACCTGGATCGGCGAACAACTGGGCCGCCGCGGCGTGCAGCTGGCGCGCAACGTGACCGTGAGCGACGAGGCGGACTTGATCGCGGCCGAGGTCCGCGCGGCATGGGCGCGGGCGGACGTGGTCATCACCACCGGCGGCCTGGGCCCGACGTGCGACGACCGCACCCGGGAGGCCGTGGCCGCGGCGATCGGCCAGCCGCTGGTGCACGATCCCGCGATCGAGCGCGCGATCGCCGACCGGTTCGCGAAGCTGGGCCGGCGGATGACGCCGAACAATCTCAAGCAGGCGGACCGGTTCGAGCGCGGCGAGGTGCTGCCCAACGCCAACGGCACCGCGCCCGGGCTCTGGGTCGAACAGGACGGCCGCGTGCTCGTCATGCTCCCGGGGCCGCCGAACGAGCTCCGCCCGCTCTTCACCGAGCAGGTCCTGCCGCGGCTCGCGCGGCTCGGCCTCATCGGCGAACACGAGGCCTACATCCAGCTGCGCACGGCGGGCGTGGGCGAGTCCGCGCTCGAGACCCGGCTCCAGCCCGTGTTCGCGCCCCACGGCGACGCCCTGAGCGTGGCCTACTGCGCGCACTTCTGGCGCGCGGACGTGCGCCTGAGCTCGCCCTCGGGCCGCCTCGGGCCGGCCGCCCTCCAGGCGATCGCCAACGAGTGCGCCGCGCTGCTCGGGGAGGATTTCGTCAACTTCGGGCACGACTCGCTCGCGCGGGTGGTGTCGGACCTTTTCCGGGCCCAGGAGAAGACCCTGGCCGTGGCGGAATCCTGCACCAGCGGACTGTTCTCCGGGCAATTCACCGACATCTGCGGCGCGTCGAAGTTCTTCCGCGGGTCGCTCGTCTGCTACGGCAATTTCGCCAAGATGCAGGTGCTCGACGTGCCGGAATCGCTCATCGAACAGCACGGGGCGGTGAGCGACGAGGTGGCGGTCGCGATGGCCACCGGCGTGGCCGAGGCCTTCGAGGCCGACTACGGCGTCGCGATCACGGGCTATTCCGGGCCGGGCGGGGGCACGACGGCGACTCCGGCGGGCACGATCCATCTGGGCCTGCACTCGCCGCAGGGGGTGTGGTCGAAGAAGATGAACTACGCGGCCGCGCGGGCGGCGGTGCAGGAGCGCGCGGTGACCATGGCGCTCGACTGGCTGCGGCGGGAGCTCGGCCGCGCCGCGAGCGGGGTGAGCGCCCCGCCCCGCCGCGCGACGCTGATCGGCTAGGTTTGCGCCGCAGGACGAAAACCTAGCCCAGCAGGTTCCTGAGCGCCGCGAGGTATTTCTCCTGCGTGCGGCGGATCACGTCGGCCGGCAGGCGCGGCGCCGGCGGCTTCTGGTCCCACTTCAGGTCGAGCAGATGGTCCCGCACGAACTGCTTGTCGTAGCTCGGCGGGGACCGGCCGACGGCGTAGCTGTCCCGGGGCCAGTAGCGCGAGGAATCGGGCGTGAGGATCTCGTCGATGAGGACGAGCTGGCCCGCGGCGTCGGTGCCGAACTCGAATTTCGTGTCGGCGAGGATCATGCCGGCGCGCGCCGCGCGGTCGTGGCCGAACTGATACAGCGCGAGGCTCGCGGCCTTGACCCGCTCGTAGAGCGCGGCGCCGACGAGGGCGGCGCCCTGGGCATCGTCGATCGGCTCGTCGTGCACCCCCTGGGGCGCCTTGGTCGTCGGCGTGAAGATCGCCGCGGGCAGGCGCTCGGCCTGGCGGAGGCCGGCGGGCAGCCGGAGGCCGCAGACCGAGCCGGATTTCTGGTAGGACGACCAGCCGCTGCCGACGAGATAGCCGCGGACGACGCACTCGATGGGCAGCGGCTGCAGCTTGCGGACCACCATGCTGCGCAGGCACAGGTCCGGCGAGAGACGGTACTTTTTCGCCAGCAGATCGTCCTGCCCGGGCAGAATGTGGTTGGGGATGATGCCGGTGACCTGGGCGAACCACCAGAGGCTCATCTGGTTGAGCACGATGCCCTTGCCCGGGATGCCGTCGGGCAGGATCACGTCGAAAGCGGAGAGGCGGTCGGTGGCGGCGATCAGCAGCGCATCGCCGAGGTCGAAAATCTCGCGGACCTTGCCGGAGGCGATCTTGGGGAACGGCAGGCCTTCGATCCGGGTGACGGCGGCGGCGGGGACGGCGCGGGCGATGTCGGCGAAGTTCATGGGCAGATGGTCGACACGTGGAGGCGGAGGACGCGGAGCGGCGAAGCCGCCATTGCGACAAACGCGGAGCGTTGGGCAAGTCGAAAGGATATCGGACGCGGCAGGCGCCGGACGGCCAATAGCTTTAAGCGGTAAGCAATAAGCTGAGAGCTTTCCGCCACCACGATCGGATATCCGGCCGTGGCTTATAGCTTACCGCCTAAAGCCTGCCCTGGCACCGCCAGGGCGGGCGGCGGCAGGGCCTCCAGCGGATTCCCGGCGAACGCCGTCCGCGCCAGCGCCTCGCGCCACGAGTCGATCAGCGCCCGCACGGCGGCCAGGTCGGCGGACTCGTAGCGCGGCGGGAATTCCCGCAGGCTGGACCGGGCCCGCTGGAACACGGCGTCCGCCGGACGCAGCCGGCCCTTCTGCAGCAGCACGAAGGCGCCGGCCAGCTGGATCAATCCCTTGAAAAACGCCCCCCGCGCACTGCGGCGCTCCTCCAGCCAGAGGTCCTCGAGCACATCGTGCGCCTCGTGGAATCGCTGCCGGTTGAAGCTGTCGAAGAAGCAGAGATAACGGGCGTCGAACCCGCGTCCGGCGAATGGGGCCGCCCGCGCCGCCACCGCCCCGCTTTTGTGCGTCATGCGCCACACCCTACCACCGATCCGCCCCGATGTCCGCCGGCCGGCGCTGGCGCGCCGTGGCCGCGCGGGGAGCAAAATTCAGGGTGCAAGGGGTAACGGGGGCGAAGAGAATTCGGGCGGACGCAGCCCGCGGGCCAGGATCCAGATGCTGATCCCGAGCTCGAACAGGGCCAGGCCGCGGCTGACCGGCCGGAGGACCACCTAGAGCCCCGTGAGCACCACCACGACCCCCACTCCGTAGGCGAGGAGGGCCGCGAGATAGAGGCGAAAGGTTGCCTCGTGCGCGGCGATGTTGCGGACCGTCGCGGCGGGGTCGCCCCAGACCTGAAGTGGCACGTAGAGGCGGTTGTAGGCGAGAATTGAAACCAGCAGCGTCAGCGGATAGGTGACCGCGACGACCCGGGCAGCCATCCGTTGTGACTGGTCAACCATGGCGTTCACTCCCGGCGGTCTCTCGTTTTCCACGCCCGGATCATCCCGTCCCTGCAGGTGCCTGCGAAGCCGGGGACATCCACGCCCCGACGCCGGTCGCGCAGGCCGCGCCGAGGCCGGCGCCGGCGATCATGTCGCCGATGAAATGGAAGTTCGCGCCGAAGAGGCCGGCGGCGACGAGCGCGACGGGCGCGGCCCACAGCCACCGCCAGCGCGGCAGCCGCAGCCAGAGCACGGCCATGACGGCCGTGATGCGCGTCATGTGCCCCGACGGAAAAGACTCCCACCCCTCGCCGCCGTGAAACGGGAAGAAGCCGTGGGCGCCGTCGCCGATCCATGACGGGTTGCCGTGGGTCCAGGTCTCGGGCCAGAGGCGGCCGCACGCGTACTTCAGCTCGTCCTTGATGACGACGGCGATCACGACCGACAGGCTGCAGGCGACGAGCGTCCGCGCCCACGCGGGCAGCGGCCGGCCCCCGGCCACGCCCACGGCGGCGACGGCGAGGACGATCACGGCGGCCGGCACGAGCGGATCGACGAGGTGGGTGAGCCAGGGAAAGACGGCGATCCCGCGCAGGTGGTCGTGTGCGAACGTGGCGGCCGGCAAATCGACGAAGGCGACCGCGAGGGCGGTGAGCGCGAGGCAGGCGAGCGCGGCGCCGATGGTCCGCCGCGCCAGGCCCGGATCGGGGGAGGTCGCCATGGTGCGCGGTCAGGCTAGGCCGGGCGGTTGATGGGGCAAGGCTGGAAGCATGGACCGGCCGGCTCACCACCGATCACCCGGATCGACCCGGATTGCCCCCGATCCGTGTCGATTCATGTCCACTCGTGGTGGCAACAATCTTCAGCGCTTCCGCAATCGGACCATCCCATCGATCATCCGCGGCGGCAGCAGCCAGCGCAGGAAAAGCAGCAGCTTCGCGTGCGCGGGGCCGTTGTACCGCGGCGCCGGCCGGCGCGCGGTCAGGGCCTTCTCGACCAGGCGCGCGATGGCGTCGGGCCGGCCCGCGATCCGCCGGTAACGCCGGTAGCCCTCGCGGAAGTCCTCGACGTACGGCGCGTACGGCCCGGCGTCGTCGATCACCGGCGCGGACGCCGCATTGGCCGCCTCGACGAACTCGGTCAGGATGAAGCCCGGCCGCACCAGGACAACCTGCACGCCGAACGGCGCCAGCTCGCCGCGCAGGCCGTCGGTCACGGCCTCGAGCGCGTGCTTGGTCGAGTCGTACACGGCCGACAGGGGCCGCGCGATGCGGCCCGCGACCGAGCCGAGGTTGACGATGCGCCCCGCCCCCTGCTCCCGCAGGACCGGCGCGACGAGCTGCGCCAGGGCGATGAGGGCAAAGACATTGGTCTCGTAGTTGCGGCGGATCAGCTCGAGCGGCACCCGCTCGAGCGGGCCGCGCGTGCCGTAGCCCGCGTTGTTCACGAGGGCGTCGATCCGGCCGAAGCGCTGCCGCGCCGCGTCCACCAGCCGCCGCCGGTCGGCGTCGGCGGTGACGTCGCCGGGCACGGCGAGCACGCGATCGCCGGGCGGATCGAGCTCCCGGGCCAGCGCCTCCAGCGGCGGCGCGCGCCGGGCGCCGAGCACGAGCCGGGCCCCGCCGCGGGCCAGCCGCCGCGCCGTGGCCGCGCCGATGCCGGACGAGGCGCCCGTGATGATGACGACCTGGTCGGCCAGTGCGCGCATGATCCCCCATCCTGCCCGCCGGCGCAGCCGCGTCGAAACCAAACGGCGCGGTCTTGCCCCCCGCCGCCCGATCGGGCCTAATGCCGCCTTCCATGCGCCCCGGCCCCGTTCCGCCCCGCCGATCGGCAGCCTCCCGCCTCCGCTCGGTTCGCCTTCCGCTTAAAGCTTGCAGCTTACCGCTTATAGCTGCCTCCGCCGCGCTGCTGTTTCCCATGAGCGTCACCGCCGACGTCGTCCTCGCGCCGCTGTTCACCGA
>Ga0335069_10006393_pt1 | contig 17147 bp, 9 predicted proteins | sample Lox_Sample_11_FD_206714 | JGI IMG/M metagenome (GOLD analysis project Ga0335069, IMG submission 206714) | Soil microbial communities from Loxahatchee National Wildlife Refuge, Florida, United States - Lox_Sample_1.1 | ecosystem: Environmental > Terrestrial > Soil > Wetlands | place: USA: Florida...
TGCAGCAGCACTCAAATCATGCAGACCAAAGATAAATGCGCCTGGATTGCAGCTGCGGTTCTTGAATCTTGGTGAGCGTGCAGGAACCTTGCGAGAAATTCGCCGTAAGAGTTCAACCTTCCCAAAAGCCGACACTACGTTCAAAGGCGAAAAACCGCCATTCCTTCGTCGGCTTTCGCGCGCCTGTGCACCGCGCTTCCCCTCACTGTGAACCCCGTTCGGCTGCAATGCTGCCCATCGGCACCAGGACAAACTCGCATTCGGTCTTACCCTCGGAACACGATACGACCGCGTCGCGCACGACACTTCCCTTGAATTTGGCCGGGACGAGATGCGGCAAATCAAGTTGCTTGATCGCCTCTACGACGCCTTGCCGCGGCGTTACTCCAGTCACCGCAATGGCACCCTCGACGCCGTCCGCGTCAAGTAGCAAGCGGTATGTCGCCGACCAATAGGAAGCGGCTGTTGCCAGTTTCAACTTGAAGGTGCGCTCCTGTTGCAGTGCAGTTGCGGGATTCAATTTGGGCGATGGCACGCCATCCGCTTCCAGATGTTCCATTCGACCTTTGATCTGCTCCCAGGCCGGCTCGGCAAACGTCCCGCCGGCGCCAGGCGGAGGTGGCGTCATCATTGCATAGATCCGCATCGCCTCTTTGCCATTTCCGATTGCTTCCTCGAGTTCGCCGTAATGCAGCGCGACTTCCCGGCCCGGCCGATTTCGCCACGCAGCCTCAAGATAATCGCGCGCCTCATCAAGCTTGCCTTCTTTGAGAAGAATGAAGCCAAGCGTGTCCCAACCGGCGGCCGCTAGAGAGGATCGTTGAAAGGCGGCTGGATTGGCTTCGCTGACCTCCTCGTCGGCTGCCCGACTGGCCAGAATGTCGAGAGATTTCCTGGATTTCTCTTCCGCCAATGGCAGGTCAGAGTTGGATTGAGCCAGGGCATAGGCGGCATCATTCAGCACGTTGGGATCATCGAGCTCCGTGGCCAGCAACTTTTTCATTAGCGTCGCCGCGTCGGCCTCCTGGTGATTCGCGATGAGGTAGTTTGCCAACGCGGTCTGAAGAAATGGATGGTCCGGCGCTGCATCGCTGGCGCGGCGCAAAGTAGCGATTGCATCCGCCAGGCTGTTCCTGGCCTGGAGCGACGCCAGCATCAGATCAGTTTGCTGATCGGTAGCGTCATGATCGAAGCAGGTTTTCAGCACGGTCACGGCCTGATCGGATTCTCCATGGGCAACCAGCATTCTTGCGTAGAGGTTCGCTACATAATTCTCCTCGGGGTGATGCGCCAGTTCGTGGCGAAAATCCTCTTTCGCCTCATCGAAGCGGTTCTGGCGCATGGCGAGATACCCGTAGTTGCTCCATAAGAAGGGTTGCTCGGGATTCAGTCGTTTCGCCTCGTCGAGCTTCGCCTGGGCGCTATTCCAGTCGGTGCTGCGCTCGAATACCAAGGCCTCTCTGATCAAACTCGCGGCGTCAGGATTGTTGGTCGCAGACTGCGCAAGACCCGCGATGTTGTTCCCCGCACGCGCCGGAGCCTCCAACTGAACCCACTCGAGCTCCCTCAGGGAAATGTCTTTCGTGAACTTCTTGTATTGTTCCCATGTTGCGGTCGGCAGCCTGGATTGGAGAATGGTCAACGTGCGTTGCGCCGTGAACTCACCGTTCTCCAATTTGTATGTAATGTCGCAGGTCGCAAAAGCGGTCTTGGCGTGAACCGAATCTGGCAGCTCGGCGCTGTATCCGACCGGAAGTTGAATCTTGCTGACGGCGCTCTCTGTGCGCAGAGCGCCCAGGTCAATCTCCTCTGTTGGCTGCTTGTCCGGCGCGGCCGGCAGCGACAGTACTGGAAACATCGGCACAATGCGCAGGTTGCTCCAATCGCCATACGCTTTACGGTTGTAATCGTAACTCACCTGCATCGGTTGGTTCGTATCTTCGGCTCGGCTGAAGCTGGAGTTGCTCGTGGTACCGCCGAATCCCAACGATCCGGCCAGCAGTTGCGTGCCTTTGTCCCATTGCGCGGGCGCTAAGTTTTCGGCGATCAGCCGGACCAGTACCTCGTTGTCGGACCGGAAGCTTATCTTCACTTTGCCGTTGAGCTCGCCGTCGCTCTGGAGAGTGGCATCAGCCTCGAAACGGTCCTCAAACTGATACGGCGTCTTCGCCGGCGTGCGCTCCAGGGTTGCGCTCCCAGTGGACGGGATCACCAGCGCCTGCTGGTCTCGCAGTGGCGGCATCAGTAGCTCAAACGGCGCCACGCCCGGCGTCGAGTCCATCCAGATGCGTCCAGAGGGCAGTGTGACCGTGGTGATCACGTGGTCGAAAAAGCCGGGCGAAGGCAGCTCCGGAACCAGTGCCGCGTTCGCGCCGATCAGGGCCGGCGCCGGATTGAACCCCTTGGCACGCAGCAGCGCCTCGGTCAGTGTGTCTTTGTCTTTGCAGTCGCCGTACTGGTTAGCCAGAACCTCCGCGGCCAGGTGCGGCTGATACCGCCCGATGCCGAAATCGATGCCCACGTAACGCACGTGCGTGGAGACATAAGCGTAGAGCGCTTGTATCTGGTCTTCCGGAGTCTTCGCATCCCGCGTAATCTCCTCGGCCCGGGCGCGCAGCGCATCAGTGGGAACCGCACGCGGCGCCGCCAGCGACCCGTACCACTGGCCCACCTCCGCCCAGGTTTGGAAGGTGCTCCACGCCACGTCGGGCTTGGCCGACTTCGCGGCCCCCACATCGTCTTTCTTGGGCAGCGACGAGGTGGGCTCGAGTTGGTTCCACGACCAGACGGAAACCCGCCGTCCGCCGCTCTCTGTCACCGTTGACTTGATTGAGGGACTCCACACGTGCACGTGCTTTCCCACCGGAACATCGAGCGAGAGCGTCTCCTGCAACGCCACCACTTCCCTGTCGAAGCTGAAGTTCTGCCAGAATTGTCCCGGCGCCTCGGGGTCCTTGCGTAGTATGCGCACCCGGTACTCCAGCGTGTCGCCGGCGCGCAAGCTGCGCACCGGAACCTGAAGGTTTTTGAGATCGGAGTAGAGAGGCGCCTGCTGCGTGACCGGCACAGGCATGGCCATCGCATCCGCCGCCGGCGTCTCGGTCGATGTCCCGTCGGCATGGTGCACCACGATACTTTCGATCGTCGGCGTTTCGTTTGCCGCAGCGTAGGCTAGCGAGAGCACGCTGAACTGTCGCGCTCCCGCCTCGTTCTGAATCCTGGCGCGGAAGTAAAGAACTTTTTCGCCGGTCCCGTCGGACTCGTACCGGAACACTGTCTCGGCCTTCTCGATTACGATCGCCTCGTCGGGATATAAGGTGGGCGAGCAGGTAGGCGCCGTCGCCACCGGCTGGGTCTGGCTCTGCACTGATTGGGGTTGGCACGCGATCAGCCGTTGGAGATTAGCGAGATTCTGTTTCGCGTCCGAATTTCCCTGCTCCGCGGCCTTTTGATACAAAACGAGCGCCTGCTGGTAGTCCTGAGTTATGCCCAACCCCTTTTCATAGATCCATCCAAGGTTGTTTTCGCCATTCTTATCACCCTGCGCCGCGGATTTCCGATACCACGCGAGCGCTTGCTGGTAGTCCTGCGTTACGCCCGTGCCGTTTTCGTACATCAAGCCCAACTGATCTTCAGCATCGGCGTTCCCTGATTGTGCAGCTTTCTGCATTTCTGCCAGGCTGGCCTTGGACCAATCGGTCTGAGCGCTCGCCGGCGGTGCTGCTGCGGTCTTCGGCTTGCCTTGGCTCAAGCAGAGCTTGCCAAAGCCAAGGAACAACAAGCCAATGAGCGCGGCTTTGCTGAACCCCGCTTCGCGCCGACAATTCGGAACCCTGAGCATGAAAGTAAGTTTGTTCGAATGCGAGAAGAACAGCATGATCCACGTTATACCAAGATTTCCATTATGGCTCCGCGGCCGTCAATTTATTCAACCGTTTGACGTTCGGGCTTGCAAAGCACACCCATGCTTCCGCCGTTTGCGACGCAGGGGACGCATATCTATACCCGAGAGCGGGAAGACAATGGACCGTCGTGAGCGTATGACCGGCATGCTCATCCAAGGTGATCTCTATCACGATCGCTGGGACTTCTGTGGCAGGAGATCTAATGATTGGGCAAACTCGCGTTGTTAGGCCAGGCCTGTCAGTCTTACCTTCTGTGCGGCCTTCCATCTGTCGGGCAGCCAGTCCGGCAGGTCGCTCATCCGCAGCAACGGCAAGTTGACAAGGAGTTGGGTGAGGTAAAGTTGCGGGTCCACGGCGTGACGGCGACAGGTCGAGGTAATGCTGGCCAGAATGGCCGAGGTACGGCCGCCGCGGGCGTTGCCCACGAAAAGACTGCTTTTTCGATTGAAAACAACGCGTTTCATTTCGCGTTCGGATACGTTGTTGTCGATCGCGACGGCGCCGTCATTGAGGAACACGTTGAGCTCGTCCCAGTGACCCAGGGCGTATTTGATCGCCTCGGCCATTGCTGGGCCTGCGCTTCTCCTCGCTGTTTCTCCCGAAGATCCGTCGGATGTCTCAGTTCCCTTCTCTCTCACGCAAACTCAGGACAGGCACCCAGCAATAATGCAGCAAGGCTCGATGCTGGCGGGCTTCAAATTGCGAGACCTGCTGGTTCATTGCCGCAGAGCGCGCTGCTCACGATCTTGGGTCATCTCCTGCATGTAGAGATTGAACGGCCGTTGCATGTCCTGTCAGTGCACGACCGCACTACAGGAAACAACCCCAAAGTGGAGCCGGCTTACAGAGGCCACCCACAAAGTGGCAGGATGGCGGACAGAATTCGGTGCTGTCACCTTTTCTCAGTTGTCTCGGCAGAGAATGGGTGGAATTTCCTTGGTCATTGGCCGATGTAGGGATACCGCTTGATCAAAAGCGGCAGGGCCTGTTGCACAGAGACTGACTTCCTCCAGACCTCCGCAGGTTCGCATGCTTTCTGAACGGAAAGACTGCGGAGTGTGATTCAGATGGACGAAGGGAGTTTCGGGGCCGAAGCACGCCGGCCGAACATCTCTGCCAATCCTCCCACCGGATCCAATTCTCCTCGGGTGGGGGACTCGATACAACAAATGCCGTCGCGCGTCGCTCCATGTGCCTTGGGCGAAGTCTTTCGGAACTCCGCATGTGCGGTCGACCGCAGAACCCTCGCTTTGATCGCGGAACATCTCGGCTGGAATCAAGATGTCGCTGACCTTCGGCTGAATCTGCTCCTCGAAAAGAGAAGCACATTCCATCGCTTCTTGGAGAAGAAGCTCATCGCACGAGCCGATCGTTTGGAGCACCTGAAGAGCCTTCGCCGCCTGATCAGGGCAGCGGAGGAGTTGGGATGGGAGCCGAAACTCAGTCTCTCTCCCCAGTGGCAATCGCTGATGAAACCGGCACCAGGGGACGCCAGAGATTCGCGGGGTGCAATAGCACTGGGCTGTGTCGTTCTCGTGCGTCATTTCGCCGCGCAAGGGATGGAGCCGGCAGACCTCACACGTGAACAAATCAATGCCTGGGTCGACGGGCAAGTAATCAACCGCGAGCGGACATTCGTGTCGGCGTGGGAGGCCGCCACAAAATTCACCACACTCCTGCTTCGCCGGGGATTCTCCAACGTCGATCCGATTGCAGCTGCGCGGCTGGAGGACTACGGAGTTCCGCTCTCCGAGATTGGCAGAACGAAGAAAGAGCTCAAGGAGGAGATAGAGAAACTATTGGAGTTTCGGGCGAATGCGGCCGACGGGACGGATGACGACGAAGACTTATGGGAGGATGAGGACGAAATCGATGACCCCAATGCGGCACGAACCCAGATCCGCCCCATAACCGTCCAAACGCTGGAGGGGAGTATCTGCCGGCTGTATGGATACCTGGATGGAGCCGAAAGAAGTGCCGGTGTTCGTCGTCTCCGTGACCTTTACAACCCTGAATTCTTCGAGGGCTATCGCCGCTTTCTGATTTCTAGCCGCCTGGTTGCTCCGTGCAATCTGCGTTCTGTCTTCCAGCCGCTTGTCGCGGCAGCACAGCAATATGGCGCACTCGCTCCCCAACGAAACTGGGTCAGGAACTTCTTCGACCAGCTACCCGGACAGGAAGCTGATGCCGTCCGCAGGGAGAGAATCGCTCTGAAGACCTTGCCCTATGCCGAGCTGGCAGCGATTCCGGGCAAGATTCTCAAAGAGAGACTCGCGCTTCAAGAAGTGGCCGGCCGCAATCCATCTCGAAATGATCTTGAGCAGAAGAGACTCAGCATGGCAGTCTCGCAGCTGGCGATGCGGGAACTGCTCGTGCGTTGGATTTTGGAGTTGCCGTGGAGAGCAAGAAACATCTGCGAATGCCGGTTAGAGGGTGCCGCCAGGAATCTCTTCTTGGGTACGGTCTGTCGCTACTCCACGCTCGCGCGAGACCCGTCGATTCTTGTACAGCTTGAAAAATCGCCGAGGAAGACATTCTGGCAATACAGGTTCGCCAAAAGCGAATGCAAAGGAAATGCCGAGATTCATCGGCTCTTGCCTGATCGATTGACTGATCCGCTGGAGACGTATCTAAAGTATTTTCGTGGAACCCCGCAGGCAGAAACACTCTTCACCAATGCGAATGGCACACAGCTGACGGTTCATACACTCTATAGCATTCTCTGTGAAATCACACTCCAGCACGGCGGAAAACGGTTGTCCACGAAGGTCTTCCGCGATGTCTACGCCTCTGAGTACCTGCAACGACACAAGGGCTACGCGGTCTTAAAGGAGCTGTCGAATCTGCTTTGGCACAAATACACGACCACGACGCGTCGCTACTACGCGACGCAGTACAACTTCAGTGCGGTCACGGAGTGTGTGGAATCGTATCTCGCAGAGCGGAAGCCCCAGAGAAATGTCATCAAGTACGCGCCGTTTGCCCCTTTCATCGGCTTTATAGGTTGGGTGGTAGCGGTCTGTGCGTACAATTTCGGCGGGATTTTGCCATTGATGCTGCGCGTGGCTTGGCGGCATATCACGCGCTGAGCTTGGGAAGATGCCGGGAGATCAACCAAAAGCACGGCAGAGACCACATTCAGAACAAGGTTTGAAGACCAAGAACATGCAACTGATCACACTAGACAACGTACTTGCGGCCACAAAAAACGAATTCCTTCGACGGAGGTTTGGCGAGATATGCCTGATCTTCGCAAAATTTCAGGACAGGCAAGAAGAGACTCTGCCCGTCGACCTTTTCTATGAACGCAAAGATGCCTTCCGGACCTACCTTCGCGAGAGAATGACGCGATCGCAGTCAGAGTTCAAGAAGTACAGCGACCACATTCCTGCATTCTTCGATGTTGCAAGGACACTCGGATGGAGTCCCGATCAGCAGCTCTCCAGGGAATGGAAGAAGGTCTTGGAAGAGGAGGAGAGGAGGGTTCAGCACGCCGCAATCTCGCCACGGAAGCCCCGGGCCTCCTGCATCGAACTCATCCGCTACTTTGGCCGGCTCTATTCCAGTCCCAAAGATGTTACCAAGGAGCGAGTTGACGATTGGGAAAGGAATGCCGTCATCAGCGGCGATCGGACCTATCTGTCTGCCTTCGATGCGGCGCGAAGCTTCGAAAGACTTCTTCTCGACGAGGGCTTCACGAATGTCAACCCGGTACTAGCGGTCAGGCGGGAAGTATACAGGATGGACCTGGAGGACTTCCCGCCAGTTCTGCAGAAGGAAGTGAAAGACTTCCTTGATTTCAGGGAGAAAGCCCCGGGCGACTTCGGAGACCTCAAGGCGGACATGGATCCAGAGGAGATCTCCGCGGAAGAGATTGGAGAGTTCGAGAACGACAGCGAGGAAGTGGCGGAAAATGGAGAGGTCGTCGACGTCAGCGAAGAGCCGAGGAGAGTAACGCGGCGAAGACAGGCGAATAAGTGCACCGTCGGCAATCTAAGAAAGTACATTTGCCTTCTGTATGGGTATGCGCGCAAGAAGAGTCAAGACAAAGAGCTTGAGAACATAGGATCGCTGCAAGCATTATTTTCTCGCCACGCCTTTAAAAGCTACATGAAGTTCTTGAAGAAAGGACGACTCGTCCAGCCGCGCTCCATCAAGAATATTTTCTCCACCCTCATTGGGAGTGCAAGACAATACCAGAAGCTTGGCGATCTGGATTGGTTTGAGCGCTTTCTACTCGAGATCGAAACGGAAACTGAAGCGGACGAGTTGAAACGAAGGAGAGAGCGGGCGTGTCAAATCAACTACAAGAGCCTGGAGGCGATCCCACGCGGCATCGACAAGGAGATCCGAGCAATCCGAGCAATCCGGACCACGGAGGGAGATGCCAAATACGGATTCTATGCCAAGAAGTCGACAAAACATCGAATCGCAAGGTTGGAAATGGAGAAGTTCCTTATCCAATGGATGTTGGTGCTTCCATGGCCGGCCAAACTCATCCGTCAATGTCGTGTCGACGGCGACAGACCAAATCTTTTCAAGCGGCCAATTAGACCAGAAGACCATTTGACGCTCCCTCCCTGGATGCAAAAAGGGAACGGTCTGAACTCCAAGACTGAGTTTTGGCAGTTTTCATTCCGTGGGGAAGAGAGTCCGAACGGTTTTCCTGTACATGCAGTACTTCCCCAATGCCTCATCGATCCTCTGGAAGACTATCTGGACAAAACTCGAAAAGTCCTTCTTGATACGACAGAGTGCGAAGCGCTCTTTCTGACCAATGATCTCACTGAGTACAAGGAGCGCTCAATCATCCATCTCTTCAACGGTATCACTCTCCGTTTTGCGGGAGTGGCGGTCAGTTCGCAGGTTTTTCGAGACGTCTGGGCCTTTGAATATCTTATCCATCGCCCGAGAGACTACTTCGGTCTTGCTTTGAACCTATTGCACTTCAATGACGACGTGACGCGAAGGCTCTACGGCGGCGACGACGATCAGGATTACCTTGTGCGCGGCTGGTCTCGTTAGGGCTGTACCGCGCCCGAGGAATCTCCCTGCTTGTGCCTCAAACGCCGTGCCGGTCTTGAGCTTCTCAACGGTCTACGTTTCGTGATTCTGCCACGATCGTCAGGTTTGAGATTTCACTTTGCCGAAGATGTCGACAAATTCCCGATAACGGCCTGCTATCTGCCTGACAGCTGAAGCGCGGTCGATCTTATCGCTCCGCCAGGACACCAGTGGGTCCCAAAAATCGGTGCGCCCCACCGCGAATCCAATGAACCCGTCGACGCCCGCGGCCACGGTCAGCCACGTCCGCACATGTTCCTCGTCCTCTCCCCGTCCCAGGATGATGCAGCCCACTTTGTCCCGTCCGTCTCGCCGGGCCGCCGCAACAATCGTCCGGCAGTCTTCCGAGCGATCGAGCCCTTCGATCTTCCAAACGTCCGGCTCGACATGTGCGTCCTGGAGCTCCCGTATCGCCTCAACCATCAGCCGCGGGCGCATCTCCAGATCGTAGGCTTTCTTGTCGCCATGCAGCTGATCAAGCTGGGCTTTCTCGGCAGGTACCAGCAGCTCGAACATGAACAAGCTTCGTCCAGCCGACTGCAGATACTGCGATAGCCGGCTCAGTCGTTGCGCCTGGACTCGGTTCACTTCCCGGTCGCCTTCCGGGTTGTAGCGCACCAGAACCTTGCAAAAGGTCGGATGAAACGCCTCAATATGGGAGGCAAAGTCGTCGCCATATTGAAAGTCGAACTCCTCCTGGCCACTCTTCTCTGCGGGACACGCGGTGTGGAAGCCGTCGACGGCTGCGTCCCGCAGGATTGCCCCTCCAAACTGCTCATCCACCAGAATGGCAGCGAACTCCTTCGGCACACCTCCGGCAATGGCTTCCTTGAATCCGTCGTAGATCACCCGCTTCGCAGCCGCAATCGCCGCGGTCTGATCCGGCGACAGCGGCTCGTGCCAGCCAAACATCTTTGTCTCAAACGAACCGCGATGGTCGAACGGGAGGATGTAAAGTGGGCGGTCGTAGCCGCGTGGGGTCATCGGGCCTCCTTGGATCTCCTGTAGCGTCCGATAAGGTTGTTGGTCGAACTGTCATGGTTCAGGACCGGATCTGACGCGCTCTCCAGCTCCGGAACGATGCGTTGAGCCAGGGCCTTGCCCAACTCCACACCCCATTGATCGAAGGAGTTGATCTGCCAGATGCTTCCCTGCGTGAACACGCTGTGCTCATACAGAGCAACAAGCTTGCCCAGGACCTCCGGCGTCAACTTGTCGATCAGGATCGTGTTCGACGGACGGTTGCCCTCAAAGACGCGATGCGGCACGAGCCAGGCGGCAGTTCCCTCTTCCTTCACCTGCTCGGCCGTCTTGCCGAATGCCAATGCCTCGGTCTGAGCGAACACATTCGCGATCAACATATCGTGATGGCGGCCCAGCTTATTCAGTGTCTGGCCAAACGCGATAAAGTCGCACGGGATCAAATTCGTCCCTTGGTGGATCAGCTGGTAGAACGAGTGTTGGCCATTCGTCCCTGGTTCTCCCCAGTACACAGGCCCCGTCGCATACGTAACCTGCTTGCCGTCGAGCGTCACGTGCTTGCCGTTGCTCTCCATCGTCAACTGCTGCAAATACGCCGGAAACCGCTTCAAATACTGCTCGTACGGTAATACTGCCACCGTCTGCGCTCCGAAGAAGTTCGCGTACCAGATGCCGAGCAATCCCATCAACACAGGCAGATTTCGATCGAAGGGTGCGGTGCGGAAATGCTCGTCCATCGCATGGAACCCGTGAAGCATTGCCTGGAAGTTCTCCGTCCCGATCGCCAGCATCGTCGAAAGCCCAATCGCCGAGTCCATCGAGTAACGCCCGCCCACCCAATCCCAGAAGCCAAACATGTTCGCTATGTCGATCCCAAACTTCGACACTTCAGCTGCGTTCGTCGAGACCGCCACGAAGTGCTTGGCCACCGCCGCCTGATCCCCGCCCAACCCCAGCAGGGACCAGTCGCGCGCGGTATGCGCATTGGTCATGGTCTCCAGCGTGGTGAATGTTTTTGACGAAATGATGAACAGCGTCTCTGCCGGTTCTAAATCCTGAACCGCCTCGGCAAAGTCCGTCCCGTCCACGTTCGAGACGAAGCGAAAGGTCATCGACCGATCGCTGTAGTGCCGCAGCGCCTCGTAGGCCATCACCGGGCCCAGATCGGACCCGCCGATGCCGACGTTCACCACGTTCTTGATCCGCTTGCCTGTGTGACCTTTCCATTCGCCGGTGCGCACACGGTTCGCAAAAGCTGTCATCTTGTCCAGAACTTCGTGCACGCCGGGAACAACATTTTGCCCATCGACAAGAATCGAGGCGCCCCTGGGAGCGCGCAGCGCGGTGTGCAGGACGGCCCGCTTCTCGGTTACGTTGATCTTCTCGCCGCTGAACATTGCGTCGATGCGCTGCTTCAGGCCGGCCTCTTCGGCGAGTTTGACGAGCAACAACATCGTCTCGTCCGTGACTCGATTCTTGGAGTAGTCCAAAAACAACCCCGCCGCCTCGGCCGTAAACTTCTCCCCACGCCCTGGATCCTGCGCAAAGAGCTCCCGCAGATGGACACCCTTGACCTGCTTGTAGTGGCTTTGCAGCGCCTTCCACACATCGAGCTTTGCTAATGGCGTTAGGCGCGGACCTTTGGTTGCTTTCGCTGCGGTCACCATGGATACTTCCCTCCTGCGCACCCTTGTGCCGTCACCCAGCATCAGGCGCGTCTCTTTCAAATGAGTTGCAAAACGCACGCAGTCGAACTTTCTCTCTGCGGAGCGTTCAGAATATCGCAACGCTGTGAACGATGATTGAAACCTCAATGTCGGAAAAATCTGCCGGGCGGCTTCCGCCATCCATTAGATGCGCGGACACAATCGATGTTTCGGCGTGCTCGCGGATTAGCGCCGAAACCGCGAGAGCAGGTACACGATTCCCGAAAGAAGCAGGCTGAGCAAAATGGACGTGCCGAGTGGTGCAAAGACCGTGAAGTTCTTACCCCGATACGAAATGTCTCCCGGAAGCCGCCCCAGCGGAAGTCCAAGACGGCCGAGCACCAGGAAAGCCGCCCCAAGGAGGAGACAGACAATTCCAATGCCAATGAGGGCTTTTCCAATCTCATTCATGCCAGTTTTGTTGCCTTGGCTAGGATAGAGCACCCTCGGGCGATGAAGCATACACGCGAATCTCCTCGCATCGACTCGATCCCCATCTCCGTTTCTTCTTATTTGGTGACTTTTGCATGGACGCGGTCCGGGTCATCGCCCTATGCTTTCCAAAACCAAGTCCTGGGTTCTGAGCCCCACCTTACTTGGAACTTGTCGCAGCCCCACCAGTTTGCTGTGCATAGGTTTGACTGCCGGTACGGGAGGCATCGTTGATGCGCGCTTTCGCTCGTTGTACACCATGGCTTCTGCTCGTCCTCTACTTCTCGTTGATCTCACAGACCGCACGGGCGGCAGACCCGCTCCTTCTGCGGAATCCATCGCTCTCCGAGGATAAGATTGCCTTTCTCTACGCCGACGATGTCTGGACCGTGAGCCGACAAGGAGGCGAGGCGGAGCGCCTCACCTCGAACGGCCACGTCACCGACGGTCCCTACTTTTCTCCCGATGGAGCCCAGGTTGCCTATTCCGCCCATCTTGAAGGCAGCACCGATGTCTATGTTGTTCCCTCCGGTGGAGGAATCCCACGACGGATCACCTGGCATCCGCAAGGATCGTCTGTGGTCGGCTGGACCCCAGACAGCCAGAACGTCCTCGTCGCCAGCGGCGCACTCAGCTATCGCGACTTCCTTCGACTCTTCCTCGTTCGCGCCGATGGCAAAGGCATGCCCGCGCCGCTGCCATTGCCAGCCGGCTCGCAAGGCTCCTTTTCTCCCGATGGCCAGTCCATCGCCTACAACCCCATCACGAAGTGGCAGGAGGCGTGGAAGAGGTATGCGGGCGGCCAAACCACGCCCATCTGGATTGTCAACCTCAAGACGCTGGACCTGATCAAAATCCCGCGCGAGAACTCGAACGATTCGAATCCTGTGTGGGTCGGCAACTCGGTGTTCTTCCTTTCCGATCGCGATGGCGCCGTCGCCCTCTACCGGTACGACGTCGGTTCGAAACAGGTCACCGCCGTGGTCCACAACAATGGACTCGATCTCAAGACCTTTCAGTCCGGCCCGGGAGCGCTCGTCTACGAGCAGTTCGGCTCGATTCATCTGCTGGATCTGAGCAGCCAAACAGATCGGACCGTCCCGATCCAGATCCACGGCGAACTTCCCAGCCTTCAACCCCACCTGGCATCGGTGAGCCCGGACGCAATCAAGGCCGCCGCCATCTCCCCGACTGGCGCCCGCGCGGTGTTCGAGGCGCATGGAGAAATCTTCACCGTCCCAGCCGAAAAAGGCGACACGCGCAATCTGACCAACACCCCAGGTGTGGCGGAACGCGATCCTTCCTGGAGCCCCGACGGCAAGACGATTGCCTACTTTTCAGATGCCTCTGGCGAGTACAAACTCTACCTGCGCGATCAAACTGGGTTCAAGGAGCCCACGATCGTTGATCTTGGGCCTGATCCGAGCTACTTTTACGCGGCCACCTGGTCGCCCGATTCGAAACACATCGCCTATACGGACAAGCACCGCCGACTGTGGCTCATCGACGTGCCTTCGGGCAAACCGGTCCAGATCGATCAGGCAACATTCAGCACCTTCGGCAACGACTTTGGCCAAGTCTGGTCACCCGATTCGAAGTGGATTGCCTATCAGCGCGACCTGGACAATCAACTCGAAGCCATCTTCCTCTACTCGCTCGACACTCACAAGTCCACTCAGGTGACCGATGGAATGAGCGACGCCACCAATCCTGTCTTCGATAAGAATGGCAAGTATCTCTACTTCCTGGCCTCCACCAACGATGGTCCCTCCAATGCCGGCATCGACCTGTCGAGCTTGAATCAAGCCGAATCGGCCGCGCCGTATGTCGTCGTCCTCGCCAAGGATGGCGCTTCGCCCGTTCCCCCGCAGAGTGACGACGAAAAGCCGAAGGATGAGAAAAAAGACGACTCAGACAAGACCAGCGACGGCCAGAAGAAAGACGATCAGGCGCCAGCCAAGGATCAGGCGAAGACAGAGGACAAGGACAAGAAGGACACTGACAAGGACAAAGAAAAGACGGTTAAGGTCGTTGTCGATCTGGAGAACATTGGAAACCGCATTCTCGCTCTCCCCATCCCGCCGCGGAACTACAGCCGTCTGTATGCAGGCAAAGAGGGTGTGCTCTTTCTCTCCGAAACTGTGCCCATAGGCCGTCCTACAGACGATTTCGGCGGGTCTGACATTCAGGCACTCTGGAAATTCACTCTGGAAAAACGTGAGCCGGAGATCGTCCTCAGCAAACTCGACCAATTCTCAATCTCGGCGGACGGCGCGAAGGTCCTCTATGCCCGGAAACACAGTTGGACGATCGCTCCGGCGGACGATCTGAAACCCGGCGCTGACAATCCCGGCAAGCCGCTGAACCTCGGCGAGATGAGAACTACCATTGATCCGCGGGCCGAGTGGCGTCAGATGTATCACGAGACCTGGCGCATCGAACGCGACTTCTTCTATGACCCGAATGTACACGGATTGAGCATTCCGAAGATCGAGGCCAAGTACCAGCCCTATCTCGCCAGCCTCGGATCGCGCGCGGAGTTTACCTATCTCTCCACGGAGATGCTTGGCGAAATCACGGTGGGCCACATGTTCGTCGGCGGGCCTCGATCGCACGATGAGCTGCCGAAGACCGGCCTGCTCGGCGCCGATTACAGGGTCGAGAATGGGCGCTATCGCATCACGAAGATCCTGGGTGGACAGAACTGGACGCCCGGCCTTGCCTCGCCACTGACTCTACCGGGCGTTTATGTCACGGAAGGTCAATACCTGCTTGCCGTCAATGGCCGCGAGCTGCACGGCGATGACAATCTGTATGAGGCCTTTGCCGGCACCGCAGGCAAACAGACCATCTTGCATGTTGGTCCAAATCCCGACGGCAAAGATGCGCGCGACGTGACCGTCGTTCCAATCGACAGTGAAGACGGTCTGCGCAATCTCGATTGGGTAGAATCCAACCGGCGCAAAGTCGACCAGCTCTCCGACGGCAAGGTGGCCTACGTCTACATGCCGAATACGGCCGGAGCCGGCTATGACAGCTTCAATCGTTACTTTTATGCTCAGCTCAACAAACAGGCACTCGTCCTCGACGAGCGTTGGAACGACGGTGGCCTCATCGCCAACTACATCGTCGACGTTCTCAAGCGATTCCCTCTTTCCGCCGCAAAGGAGCGCGATGGCAAGCCGGTCCATGATCCGGTGGGCGCGATCTTTGGCCCGAAGGTGATGCTGATCAACCAGAACTCTGGATCTGGCGGCGACGCGATGCCCTGGTATTTTCGCAAGGCCGGCATCGGCAAACTGATCGGAACACGCACGTGGGGAGGACTGGTAGGCATTGGCGGTTTTCCACCCCTGATCGATGGCGGCTCCGTCATGGCCCCGCGCTACGCCATTTACGGGCTGCATGGAGATTGGGAGGTAGAGAACCACGGAATTCCACCGGACGTGACGGTGGAAGAATTGCCCAAAGATGATGCCGACGGCCACGATGTACAGCTTGAAACAGCTGTGAAGCTGGTACTGGAGGAGTTGAAGCAGAATCCGATTCCGGAGATTCCGATTCCGCCCTATCCGAACTACCACAAGACGGATGGTCTCGGAAGGAACTGAGGACGCTAATCGAAGAGCCGAACAACCCTGCGCTTCTCGCTCGCCCAAAGGGAAGGTCGCGGTGCGCCTCAATCCCTCTTGTGGGATTCTTCCTTCATCAAGACCAGATTCCGCTCTTCGATCAGTTGCGGATGGTCTCGAGAAGCGCCTCAATTTCGGTCTTTTCATCGCCGGTCAGGGGCAGGAGTGGAAGGCGAGGGCGGCCGCCATAGTAGCCGTTGAAATCGCAGGCGTACTTCGCGCCGCTGATTCCCAAATCGCCGACGATCCTCTTACCCGTTTCGGCAATGCGACTCTGCTTTTCTGCAGCGAGCTTCAGATCGTGATCCTTCCATGCCGCGTACACCTCGCAGCATGCCTGCGGTGCACAGGCGGCAAAGCCGAGAATTGCTCCAGCGCCACCGGCTTCGAGGGTTTCGACCACCGTGCCTCCCGCGCCGGTCAGAACCTGAAACCCAACTTCCTTCGTCCGGGTCTTGATCATCGGTTTCGGAGGCGCAGAAGCGACCGCCATTCCTCCGGCCAGATCGTTGATGGCGACAAATGTCGCTGCCTCGGACGCACTCGCGTCTTGAGACGTCAGCATCCGCGCCGTGACTGCCTCAAAGACAGTTGTCACCGTGACCGTCCGGGCCGGAGCGCTTCGAGTCGCTGCAATCAGCGCCTCTAGCCGCGCAAGATCTCCCGTCGAATCCTTGATGCCGATGATGTTCGGATGCTGTGCCAGTTCGGCAACTACGTCCACCGGCAAGTTGTACGGAACGAATTTCGGGATGTTATACAGCATGACCGGCAGAGGCGACCGATCCGCGACAGCCCTGAAATAGTTCAACGCCACTGCCGGCGTAACCGCGGGCAGATAGTACGTCGGCATCCGGACCAGAACAGCATCGTACTGGTACTTCGCTGCTGTTTCAGCCAATGCCAGCGTGGCGTTTAGGCTCTCCCGCCCAACGCCGGCGATCAGTACCTTCTCAGGCGACGCGGCTCCCGCCGCGGTCCGCAGCACGTCACGGGTCTCTTCATCGTCCAGCGTGGCCGCCTCGCCCGTCGACCCCAGCACAACCATTCCCGCCAGCAGGCTCCGGGAGTAGCGCGCAATGTTCGCTTCAATCTTGCGAAAGTACACGCGCTCGTCCGGGTAGAACGGCGTGGTGACAGCGGCGAAGACACCTTCGATCAGCATGCCTTTATTGTACGTTTCAAAAGAGCCCGCCGCCCAGGCTCCTCCCCTCAACCAACCTTCTGGGCCAGCGTGGCATGCAGCTGCTGCAGCGCGTACACCGTCGTTTGGCGGCGTTGGATCGCTGCAATCCCCTCAACCGCAGCTTGAGCCGCAGACAAGGTCGTGATGGTCGGAACCCGTGCCAGCACCGCCGCCCGGCGAATCGCCTTCTCGTCGAAGATCGTGTCCTGCCCGCGCGGCGTGTTGATGATGAGTTGAATTC
>Ga0335069_10006395_pt1 | contig 17145 bp, 23 predicted proteins | sample Lox_Sample_11_FD_206714 | JGI IMG/M metagenome (GOLD analysis project Ga0335069, IMG submission 206714) | Soil microbial communities from Loxahatchee National Wildlife Refuge, Florida, United States - Lox_Sample_1.1 | ecosystem: Environmental > Terrestrial > Soil > Wetlands | place: USA...
GCAACTCCGGAATTTCAACCGCCTTGAAATAGCGGTTGAGCAACACGCGATCCTGAGGCCGCGGCTTTTCTTTCGGCTTGCGGGGCTTCCCAACCCAGCGATTGAGGACCTTCCAAAGCTCTTGTGAAAACTCGGAGCCTGGATGTTGGGCCATATTTTCTAAAGCCAGGGCCCCGACGATGATCTTTCGGCGGGTATCGTCCTTGCGGTCTTGGTCTCTGGTGCGGGCTTCGAGATTCTTGATCTGGAGAGCGATCTCTTTGTGTTTGTCCCGAAGTTTCTGGATACGTTGGGAGGTCATACGGTTGCCATTGTCTGATGTGGCCCCGTAAAGTTCAAGAGCTTGGCGCGTTCTGCGCACGAGTTATTCCCTAACCTCGCTCATTAGGGTATGCTGAAAATAAATCACGAAGTGCGCACTTATGCAACTATCGTTGCGTGCGCCGGGGGATACCCCCGGTCCCCGAGCGGGACTTCGCCCGCGCACATGGAGCAAGCTCCCCGTACCCCTAGGCGATGCGAAGCATCGCGCAGGAGCAAAGCCCCCGCACCCCGTAGCGACGCATTAGACGCCGCCAGGGAAGGTTCCGCCCTTCCCTGTCTCTTGACGGCCGCCCGCTTTCCGAAACCTTGCCATGCGCGTTCATGAGCTTCACGCGCCGGTCAAGGTCGTCCAGCGGAGCAAAGGCCGCTCGGCCGTCGCCGCCGCGGCCTATCGCGCTGGGGAGCGCCTCGAGGACCGGCGTATCGGCTTGGTCCACGATTACACGAAGAAGCAGGGCGTCCAGGAGACCGCCCTGCTTCTGCCCGGCAATGCGCCGGATTACGCACACGACCGGGCCGCGTTGTGGAATGCGGCGGAAGCCGCGGAGAAACATCCCCGCGCTCAGACCGCTCGCGATCTGACCGTGGGATTCCCGTCCGAATTCAGCCAAGTCCAGCGTAAGGAAGCTGGGCTTCGGATCGGGGAATGGCTGGTGGCCCGCTACGGCGTGGCTGTCGATATCGCTTGGCACGAGCCCAGCAAAAAGGGCGATGAACGTAACCTTCATGCCCATCTGCTTTTCACAACGCGCAGATGGGATGAGAACGGCGAATGGGCCAAGACGAAGGACCGCGCCCTTGATGAGATCAAGGGGAGGGACGGCAAGCCAGCTCGCGGACCGGAAGAAATTCGCGCGATCCGCTTGGGCGTTTCTGACGTGCTCAACAGCATCGCTGCCCGCGACCGGCTGGAGGTGTACGTTGAACATCTCTCGTATGAGCAGCGCGGCATCGACCAGGAATCCACGCAACACATGGGACCAATGGCCACCAAGATGGAACGCGAAGGCCTTCCGACCGACATCGGCGACAAGAACCGCGACATCAAGGCGCGCAACGAAGAACGGGCCAGACTGCGCAATGAAAACAAAGTCATCGACATCGAGATTGCGCGGGAAAAGCTAAAAGCGCGGCAACAGGAAGCACAGAAGCACGGCGGGGGCGGCGAACCTGGACAGGAGCCGGACCTTTACGCCGCCTTTTATCGAGAAACGCAGGAACGACGGACTTCCCTGCTCCGCGACCTCGACCATGAACACGGTGATTCTGAAAAACGCCTTCAGCAAGAATCAGCCCGCCTGGTATCCTCGCTCGATCGAAAAGGTCTCTTTACGAACCTTACGAAACTGTGGCGTGAAGTAACCGGACGCGCCAAGGCCGAGCGTGAGCAGCTCGCCAGGGTCAAGCGGGCCCTGGAAGAAATACAGCGGAAACGCCAAGCAGCCCATGAGGAGTTTGAAAAAGATCGGCAAGAGAGACTTGAGGCGTTGAAGGCCGAACAACATAGGCTCGGAAGAGTCCGTCAAGCTGCCGCCCAGGAATTTCTTCAAGACCCCTTGCCCCGCGCTGTTAACGCGCCTGCGATCGACGCACGGTCCGTCTCAGCCGGCCAGTCAGGAGTTGAGGCCGCCAAAGAAGAGCGAAAGCGGGATGTGCTCCGTCGCATGGGGGCGATCCAGAGGGCTCAGCGGTCGTCGCCAGAGGCGGTGGGGGATTTTGACCAGGCTGTCTCCCCTGCCCCTGCCCCAGAGAAAGCTACGCCCACGCCGGCAGATCGTAAGGACGTTCTCTTGGACCGAATGAACCGCAAGCGCGAGAGAGGTCCGGGCCGTGAACCTTGAGGTGCAAAACAAAAGCTGTGCATTTTGTTGTATGATCGATTGACATGAGATCATGGATTCTTGGTACCATGCCACCATGGTTTCATGAATCGAGGACAGCATGGCAATTATCGTTTCGTTCGTTTCCCAAAAAGGTGGGGTTTACAAAAGCACTTTGGCCCGCCTGCTCGCCCGTGAGTTCGCCGCGCAGTATTGGAACGTTAAGATCGCAGACCTGGATATTTCACAAGGCACTTGCTTCCAATGGCGTGCGCGGCGCCTCGAACACCAGATAGAGCCCGACGTTTCGGTTGAGCAATTCGGCAGCGTCGATAAGGCGCTGAGGATCGCCGATCAGTACGACATGCTGATATTCGACGGAGCGCCGCACAGTTCCAGCGCGACCCGCGCCATCGCTCTGGCCAGCGATCTAACCGTTATCCCGACCGGTCTTGCGGTGGATGACCTGCAACCCGCCGTCACTTTGGCGCATGATTTGGTCAAGAACGGCGTCGCCAAAAACAAGCTTGTGTTCGTGCTGTGCAGGGTGGGGGACAGCGCAAATGAGATCGAAGACGCCCGCGTCTATTTGAACGAAGCAGGGTATGACGTTCTGGCAGGCGCATTGCCTGAAAAAGTCGCCTACCGTCGCGCCAGCGACGAGGGCAGGGCATTGACCGAAACTCGTTTTCCGAGCCTCAATGAACGCGCCGAGGAAGTGGCTCAAGGCATGGTGGATAAGATTTCTCAGCTTTCCTCAACCGAAAACCGCAAGACAAAACGGAGCGTCGCCTAATGGCCTTAGATACTAAGAAGCTCAAAAGACCAGGGAAGGGAACGCCGCCGCCGCCTGTCGCCACCAACAATAACCTCGTAAAGCCCCCAAGCGGCAAAACAGTTCCTTTGCAGGTCAATATCGACCCGGAGGTAAAACGAGATTATCGCGTTTACGCCGCTGAGCATGACATTGACATGAGCGATCTGTTCACTACGATGTGGCGGTATTACAAAGAGAATCACGGATGACCATGACGGCATGGAAGCATGATTACATGATTTCATGGATAGTAAGATGAGCAAGAAGAAAAATGCCGGCGGTTTGGTAAAGGTAGGCAATCTGGTCCGCGCTCTTCCGGTCATTCGCCACAATACGGCCAAGCTGAACCCGAACGGGCCCATTGCTCTAAGACTCATCGAGGGCGAGACGCTAATCAGAACGGGCGAGGAGCTGGCGCGGGTCTGGAGCCATTCGGCATTTTGCCAGATCGGCTTGCCTTACCGCGATCCTGGCGATGAGATTCGCGAGTGGGAGAGAAAGAACGGCAACGTTCATCTAAAGGTCCTGGCTGGCGAAGCCATGCACCCTCAAACGGAAAAATTCGTGAAAGTTGGGCTTCCGTGGGGACCGAAGGTGCGACTTGTCCAGATTTACCTCGATACCGAAGCTGTGCTGCATCAGAGCCCGGTCATTGAAACGGATCGCAGCCTGACGAGTTTCATCACCGACAAGCTCAAGCTCGATTCCCATGGACGCAACATGCGAACCGTGAAAGACGCTCTGGCTAGGTTCTCGGCCTCCACCTTCCGTTTCGGGATCATCGACGCGGGCAAGGCGAGAACGATCAATACCAGCATTGTGGAATCGTTCGATATCTGGTTCCCCAAAGATGAGCGCCAGCGGGTCCTTTGGCCCTCCTACGTGCAATATTCGCTCCCGTACTATGAAAACCTCCTGGAGCATGCCGTGCCCTTAAGCGAGGAAGCCATTAGTGCTCTTGCGCACAGTGCGATGGCCCTGGACATCTACCGCTGGCTGGCGCAGCGCCTTCACCGCATTCGGCCCGACCATCCCACCCTACTGTTTTGGAATCTGCTGCACGAACAATTCGGATGGAACATCGCCCGGCTGGATAACTTCCGAAGGATATTCCTCCAGGCGCTCAACGAAGTCCTACGGGTCTATCCGGCGGCCCAGGGGAAGGTCTATGTCGATCAGCCGAACGGGCGCTGCAATGACGGACGTGGTCTATGGCTTTGCCATGCGCAGCCGCCTGTAAGGAAGGTCCAGCAAAAGGTGCTCCTGCCTTAATCGCTCCCGCCCCCGCTTAATTTTTCCACAAACCATTGAGGATAAACGAAGTTTTCCACGATCACTTTGTAGAGCAGACCACGATCACTTTGTAGAGTACAACTCGACGATTCCACGATCGCTTTGTAGGACACACCGATAGTAAACCCTATAGACTCACCGGTAGTGACCAGCTCCTCAACTGTGGAAAACTTCCCGGCGCTGCGAGAATTCGGACGGGCGGCAATAAGCCGCCCGACTTCTTTCAATTCTTGCTCTCACCCACGAACGCTCCTACACTACAACCATCACCGAGCAGGGCAGCGCATGAAACAGAAACACGGGCGGGGGGCTGATGCAGCCCTGGAAATGCTGGAGGCCTTCAGCAGCGTCAACGTCTGTTTCTTTGACATTACACATACCAACATCGAGGGCGAGAAAAGAGGCTTTCGCGCCAAGCAGTCTCTGGAAACGGCGAAAACCTCCATGCCGCACTTGGTGGATTCTTCCAGTCGCCGGCAAAACAACGTTATCATCCGTCCCCATCATCCCCGGCCGAACGTTCTCATCCAGCTTGACGACTTGAAGGGGGAAGCCTTGGCCAGGGTCGCACCGGTTTCTTTCCTCACCATCCAGACCAGCCCCGGCAATCACCAAGCCTGGATAGCCGTGCAGGGCAGGGAAGCCGATGCCGATTTTGCTCGCCGCCTGCGCAAAGGAGCAGGGGCGGATCCTACCGCATCCGGCGCGACCCGCCTCGCCGGCACGGCCAACTTCAAACCCAAATACGCTCCCTCGTTTCCCGTCGTGAGCATCGAAGGCCTCCAGCCGGGCCGTATCGCCTCCGTGGATGAGCTGAAGGCTCTGGGGCTGGTATCGCCGCCCGAGAGCGTCCGACTCGCGCCAGAAGCTCTTAAAACGCAAAAGGCGCGAGTCGGAGCAGGGAAGTGGCCCAGCTATCAATACTGTCTCTCCCGAGCGCCCAAGGCGCACGGCGCCGACCATCCGGACGTGAGCCGGGCTGATTTCACATGGTGCATGACCGCGATCGACTGGGGCTGGACGCCGGAAGAAACCGCCAGGCGTTTGATGGAGGAGAGCGGCAAGGCCAGGGAAAACGGCCAGCAATACGCGATCGCAACGGCGACCAACGCCGCGGCGGCCGTCATGCGCCGGCATCAATCCGCCGAGCTTGCGCCTTGACCAGAGCGGCTATTCCAGGGCTGAGAGCCCATTCGCAAGCCGAGGAGCTGCGCAGCTATGACGCGGAAGCGCCCGATGGGACCTGGATAGGCCGCCTCGATCATCTGGCCTGGGGCCTCTCTTCAAATCTCCTCTGTTATTTCACGGACGAGGGGAGCGGGCTTAAACACCGCTTGAGCGTATTCAGCCGCCAGGGTTATCGCCCCTATGAAGCTGGCCCGGCGTTTGACGAGGAGGCGCTCGGCGGGCGCTATGAAATCAGAACCGCCAGGAGCGGGGCGGGATGGCCTAAGTTCCTTGCGGCCTCGAAGCTCGAAAAGCGTGACAGCCGCGCGCATATCCTCTAGGCTGAAAAGAGACAGCCAAAAGGGAAACGCCGCGATGACGCTAAACATTGAAGTGGACGGAAAACTGGAAGCCGCGCTGAAGGCGCAGGCCACCAGGCAGGGCGTGACGGCTGACAAAATAGCGCGGCGCGTGCTGGCGCAGGCGTTAACCCCGGAGGAGCGCGAGGAAACCGCGCCCTGGCCGACCGGAGAAGAGAAGGCGCGCGCCTTCGTTCAGTGGGCGCAAAATCACCGCTCTACGCCCCCGCTTTCAGATGAGGCCATCAGCCGGTCCAGCCTGAACCCGGACCGCTGGTAGATGGCCACCCTCATCGACACGAATATCCTGCTGCGCTCCGTGCAGCCGGATCATCCGATGCACCTGACGGCGGTTCGCGCCCTCGAAGTTCTGATGAAACAAGAAGAGCCGCTGTTCGTCGCTGTTCAAAACATCGCGGAATTCTGGACCGCCGCCACGCGCCCGATCGCCAACAATGGGCTTGGCTTCACGATCGAGGAAGCCCAAGCCGAGCTGAGGAAGATCGAAACGTTTTTCCAAATTCTCACCGAAAGCACTGCGTCGTATGCGGCATGGAAAGCGCTCCTGATCGAGCGCCGGGTGAGCGGCGTCCAGGCCCACGACGCCAGGCTTACATCAGTGATGAAGGCTTATGGAGTTCCGCGGATCGTAACTTTCAATGTGGCTGACTTCACCCGTTACCCCGACATCGAAGTAGTTCATCCCGACAAAGTGAGTGCAGGCTAGCCTTGCATAATGGATCATGTTCTCCGGCATCGGTTTCTTTCATCTTGCGCACGGGCACGATGACCCGCTTTCAGCGCTAAACACCGAACTGGCCCAAAATCCTCAACTCAACGACGCTTTACTTGTCCTGCCGGAAGCCTTCAATCTCGGCCGGCCCTACGCCGAACATGGTGTTCCAGCAATCCACCGTGAGGCCATTTTGAGCGCGCTATCCGGCATTCATAGCGCTTACAAAATCAGCTTTGTCGTCGGCCTTATCGAGCCTGACGGCAAGCCCTTCAGCTCCGCCTACTTCGTGGCCGACGGAGAGCCTCTCCTGATATGCCACAAGGCAACGCGAGACGGCGCAGACTATGATGCTTGCTCTGATCCGGATAAATCCAATCCCGTCATCCTTCCTGATGCCGCTATTGTTACGGCCATTTGTAATGATCTAAGCTGTGCGGCGCGGTGCGAGAACCTTGCCAAGGCTGCTCTGGAAGCTAAGAAATCGCTCACCGTCTTCTGCATTCCGGCAGCCATGTACAAGGAAGGCGGATGGTTTGGCGGCGCAATGTTGGATTGCCCGCTGTATTTTCCGGCGAAGCCTTACGAATGCCATGTCGTATTGGCTAATTCCTACGCCGATGGCCAAGGCAGCTTCATCACGGATTCCGCCGGCATCGTCCGTCGGCGACTTCTCGGGGATCATCGTCAGAAGAATCAAATTTCGATCTTTCCAGTTCAGACCTAGAAGAGGCTAAGGGCCTCCGGCCCTCGCGCCGGCAAGAGCGCGCCGCAGCCGGTTTTGGCTCCCCCGCAAAGAGCGGTCCCCCCAAAAAAGTTGCTCCGCAACTTCGCTAACCCTTGCCCTTGCTACCCCCGCTCTCGGCGAGGGCCAGGGGTGCAGCAGCGGCGTGCGCTGCGCACCCGAAAGCCACTTAAGCGAAGGAGCAGATAATGACCACCAAAACCCCGGCTTCATGGATCGTCTGGCGTCTGGCCGATGACAAGCAAACCTATGGAGAGAATGCCGGCAAAGTTATCATCGTCGCCCAAAACGGCGAGCATGAAATCTGCAGCGTCGTTTACGATGAAGCCCATGCCAACCTGATGGCGGCCGCGCCGCAGTTGCTGGCCGCGCTCGAAGCCCTGCACCGGCAGGTGACGAAGAGCGAGGGGGCTTTTAGCTGGCCGAACGTCTACGCCCGCATGGTTATTGAGAAGGCGCGAGGTTCAAAATGACCATTGCCAGCAGCGCTAGTGTATCGTACGATACAAACGTGAAGCCGCAAAAGACAGGCCCCGAAACGACGATCACGGAAAGCCAGTACAGGAGCTTCCAGCAGGCTTACGATTACTTTAACGCCGAGCTGTTCGGGCAGCGGCTCCCCGAGGTTCTGGTGACGTTGCAGCGTCACGCGAAGGCGTACGGGTATTTTTCGCCGGAGCGGTTCGTCGGCCGCATGAAAAAAGAGGCCACGCACGAACTGGCGATGAACCCCGATCACTTCGGCCGCACGGACGAGCTGATCCTCTCAACACTGGTACACGAAATGGTCCATGTCTGGCAGCAGGCGCATGGCACGCCGCCGCGCAAAAGCTACCACGACAAGGAATGGGCCGCGAAGATGAAGGAAGTCGGCTTGCAGCCCTCCGACACCGGCGCGCCGGGCGGGAAGGAGACGGGACAGAAGGTTTCGCATTACATCATCGAGGGCGGTCCATTCGCGACGGCCTTCGTCAAGCTGGAGTCGACGGGCTTCAAACTCCGCTGGCAATCCCGCGCTGCGGCGGATGATCCCGTGCGCAAGAAGAAAACCGCCAGCAAGACTAAATACGTTTGTCCCGGTTGCGGCACCAACGCGTGGGCCAAGCCGGATACCGCGCTCATCTGCGGGGAGTGCTACGACGACGGCGACGGGGATATCAGCGTCATGGAAGCCGAGAGCTGATTTTCCCTTGCCCGATCTTTTAGGTTTGTGCTAACAAGCTCGCCCTTAAAACCTGATCCTCTCCACAAGATCGCGCCGCACGCTCTGGTCCCTGCGGTCGTAAAGTTTTGTGGTGCGGATCGAGGCGTGGTTGGCGAGGCTCTGGGCCTCTTCGACGCTTGCGCCGTTTTCCAGCAGGTTTGTAAGCGCGGTGCCGCGCATCGAGTGGCAGCCGATCTCCGTTTTGATGCCGGCAGCATTCTTGCGGCGTTGGATCATCTCATAAACGTTGCTTTGGGTGAGGGGCGAGCGGCTGATTTTTTCAGCGCCGCGGCGCAACGTCCGGAACAATGGCCCTTTGGCGTCTTTCGCGATGCCGGCAGCTTCGATGTAGGCGGAGAGATATTCCTGCAGGTGGTGATTGCAGGGCATGATGTGACGCTTTCCCCCTTTCTCGCGCAGGCGCAGGAACCAGGTCGGCCCCTGGCTGTAGTAGTCCCCGATTTTTAAGGAGACGGCCGCATTCACCCGCGCGGCCGAGTAGAGCAGGAGACCGATGAGCGCGCGATCGCGCAGGCCAATCAGCGTATCCGTTTTGATCGAAGCGAGCAGCCGCCGCGGTTCGTCGCCGGTGAGGATCGGCGTCTTTCCTTCCGCAGCGGAATAGCGCGGCCCCCTGACGGCCGCGGCGGGGTTCACGGTAATGACGCCGCCCGTCACCAGGTGATCGAAGAGATGTTTCAGTCCGGCCAGGTGTTGCTTGATGGAAGGAACGCTGAACTCGTCTTCCATGCTTTTGATGTAGGCGGCGACGTGGACGGTTTCGATGCGGGTGAGGTCCGCCAACCCTCGATCAGCGCACCAGCTCGAGAACCGTTTGGCCGCGTTCAGGTAGGCGCGTCTCGTGTTGTCGCTCCGGAGCTCAGCGGTAAAGAACTCGGCCGTGCGCCGGCGCGCGTCCTGCCGGCCGGCGAAAGGCGCAAGCGCTCCCGCTTCATTCCCCCCCCCCGTGCTTCCCAGAATGACGACTTCATTGCTCATGCGCGATCTCCGTTTCGTCGTTGCCCGTCCAAACCAGTATACAGATGATAATGTCCTTTATCATCTGAATCAACGCGCGCTACGAAGCGGAGCGAAAATGTTTTGGCGTAGAATTAATTAAGGCATGAAGGAGAGTTCGAAAAGAGTCAGAGGTCTATGTTTGCATGCACCCCCGTAAAGCTTTAACTCAACTTCAAGCGATCACCTCGCACGCGCCCGCCGATCTGGATACGTTGACTAAGGCTTCGTTCCTGATTCAGGGGTTGCGATCCAAGAATACTGATGTCGAAGAATTCGAGCGAAAAAATGAGACAGTTGATTCGAAGCTGCAAAGCGCTCAAAATTGGTTCTACATTCTGTGCGGTATTGGCGAGGACGGCGATTGGCCTGAACAGAACCTCAGGGATTTCATTTTTGAGGAGCTGTCAGTTGTAGAGGGTTCAATCCACCCGGATGGAATGCGTTTCCGGGCTTGGCCCAAGGAAGAGTAGCAACCGCAACACGCACTTTCGAAATTGCGCCATCTATCGTCCCTAATGTGCCTCTATCCGAGGCGTTCCTGAAGTTCCCGGTAGAGGCTGGATACGGCGTTATGAAGGCAGTCATCTAGTGAAAGCCCGGTCCCCCTTTCCTTGGTCGTGATCGGACGAATTAGAGCCGGGTCCAGGCGAGGGCCTTGGAGCATTTGTAATTCGAGAGCACTCACCGGCCCCGGCTTGTGGTGCGCTTCGGGCAGAACGCCGGATACGGCGCATTCGCCCGCTTGCAGCATGCGTTGGGCGATGTCGGTTAGTTCCAGTCTCGACCACCGTCCGCAGACCACCAGAAAATCGAGGGCCTTCCACATCAGCTTGAAGCCCTCAAAAGACCGCACCGATCCATCCGGCATCGGCAAATCCCGGCTGGTTAGTTCCAGTAGACCCTCGACTTCCTTCTCTGTAACGAAAAACGACATCCTACTTTCAGGCTAAAGAAATGCGCGGATTCCGGCAAGAAAATTTTAAGTACGGCCTGTTTCACTCCCGACACGATTGAGCCAGTCACTTAGCGGTTAAACAGGCCTCTGATCGATCCAAGGCGATTGTCGATTCGCGCCTGGGCTCTCTTCTTTTCCTCCTGTCTATAAATCCGTTCCGCCATGTCGCGTACAGGCAACTGAACCTCATCTTCGTGCGCAACACTCTTCAAAGCGGCGATATCTGCTTCGGACGGCGTTTCGGCAAACATTACCCGCCGAGCAATGATCCAACGTTTATTGGTGGGCATAGACGTGATCTTTTCGACAGAAAGTGCGCTGTGCTTCAACGAGACCGGTCGAACGCGTTGCGCGCCCTGTCTCTCTTGGAATCGAGCCGTTGCTGAATGTACTTCACGCGAGCTTCACGCCGCTCAATCTCCTGTTTCTGGGCAACCGTCTCCTGCCTGCTAACAGGATCGGGATTCGGAACCACATTGGCTTTTTGAAACTCGGCTTGAGATCGTCCCTGCTGGCGGCCGAGACGCTCCTGAATTTGCTGAATTCTTTCCTCCCGTTCCTTTACCTGCTGATCGTTAGTAATCTGCGCCGAGCTGGTGTCTTGGGTGGTCGAGCCTCCCAGGCCGGGGCCTGGTTGCTCCGGCTTCAGCGTCGGAGGCGTTACGTGTTCGCGTTCGTTTGTTAGTTTTTCGAGCTCCGGCTTGGACACCGGCCCAGGCGGAGCGCTTCTCGACGTGAATTCTTGCTTGATGCCGGCATCGTCTAGTTTCGACATACATGAAAAGTCCTTTCCGTTGGAATGGCCTCGGGGCGAAGCCCCGGGCGTTGTGAATAATCGCTTGCCGGATCACCGGTAGTCAGGATCCGGATCGTATTTGCCCCAGAATGGGTAGAGCCGCTGCATCAGCCACGCCGGCATGCTCGCGTTCCATTTCGCATCGAGCTTGTCTTCGAAATAAGGAACTTTCTTCAGCAGCAACGGCGCGCCGCCCGCTCGCAAGATGTATTGCAGTCCGCCGTCCGCGTACACTTCGCGCGCGACTTCGGTGGGGTTGCGCAAAGGCGGCGGCGCGCCAAAAGAGTTCGTGCCCCAAACGTAACGCATCGAACGAGGCCCGATCCGATCACTTGTAAACCGCGTGCTTTCCTCGTCGCTCACCGCGAACGTCTGAACAGCGCGGCAGTTATTGATAATTGCGTTGAAGCTGTCCCCATAGAGGTGCTTAGCGGTCTTCAGGTCCTGAATGAAGGGCCAGAGCATCAGGTTGTAGCCCTGCATCAAACTGAAGGCCTTTAAAATCTCAGACATGAAGCCATACTGCAAAAATTCATCACAGAGACCAAGCACCGGAATGGGAGAACGCCCGCCAACAGACATCGCATTGATCGCCTGGTTAACGAAGAGCCTCAGGAGGCGCTTGTGAATGTTCAGATAGTGCGGGGGGATGACGAGGTAGATCGTCGTAGGCTTTTGCTTGAGCTGGGCGAACGAGAATGAGCGCTTCGAAAGGACATCTTGGATCGGCTTGCTGGAGAGCCATTCGGTATGCTTATCCGCGTTCGACAACAAGCCGAGGATTTCGTTAGTGTCAAAACCGCGGATGATCCTGGTGGCGGCATCGCGCGCTGCTCCTCCAAGGCTTTCATTGACTGCCATGTTTGCCCATAGCGCTTTTTGCTCTTCGGGCATTTGGGTTAGCAAGCCGCGAAGCATGGGCAGGCTTGGTTCTCGATGTGAACTGACGAGGTGGTCGATTAATCCGGCGATGATCGTTCGCGCTCCATCATCCCAATGCTTTTCGCGCGAATCAGGATCGGGCACCACGAGGGCATCGGCGTGAGCGTTGATTTGTTCACGGACATCTGGCGCATCTGGGTTGATGTCGAGTGATTTGAACCCATCTGTACCCTGCCCGAGAACATTGAACGCATCTACAATGTAGACATCTTGCCCCAGCACCTCGCGCCTATAAGGAGCCGTGACGGCCGCATGACTTCCCTTCACGTCAATCACGAAGGCGGAGTGCCGCCAGGTCAGTAAATTTGGAATCGAGCAACACGCGGTTTTGCCGCCGCGCGCGCCCCCGACGGTTAGCATTCCCGTATTGCCTCTCAGGTAGACGAGATCAAAGCGGTTGTAGAGCGACCGCCCCATGAACAACCCCGTGTCGGCAGTCTTGCGAAGGCCGCGTGCGGTTCTCTCGCGCATTTGTAGGTCGAAATTCGTTTGAGTTGTTGTTCGTTCCTGCAACTCAACAGTGCTGGTCATCATGTTTTCGATCCCCCTTAAAGCAGACTCCACTCGTCAAACACTCCGCCGATGCGGGCTGAACCACCACCGCCCGAGCGCCCCTGATCTCTGAAGCGCAAGATCGGCTCCGCTATTCTCCCGATGCGGCGTTTGAGGCGCCGCTGAAAAAAGAAGTACAGCAGCGCTGAGATCGGCAGCGCTACTTGCCACAGCCCTGTAACCACCCAGAATCCCTGCCGCCAAATCCTGGCGTCTGTCCACTGAGCCTCAGCAATGGTGCTGCCTCCATCAAGATGACTCAGCACGAGCGACTTGCCGCCGCATATGAAGAGCAACCAAAACACCGGAATGGATAACAGCGCCAGCACCATCACCTCGGAGACCGCGCCCTTGATGAACCGTGCGGGCTTGGTTTCGCCGTACTTTTGGAACCCGGAAGGGATGAACATCAGCCCTGTCGCCTGAAGCGTCATCCAAAGCAAGAGTGTCCACACGAGGAAGGAAGTGTAGAACGAGAACCCGTGCCGCAAGATACCGCTAGGCGTGAGGGCCTCAGCGACATCTGTAATCGGGAGGAACCAGAACAGCTTCGTCAGCAGCGGTCCGCCATACCAGGCCAGGAGCGCCGCCAGGATCAAGAACAGAATTGTACTCATGGATTGTCCTTTCTTTTCGGCTACAAATATGGTGAGGGGGAGCTACGTGCTCCCCCGTACGTGGGCCAGCCTAGCCGGCGGCCGATTGCTTCTTGGTATCTTGCTGGGGAGCAGTCTCCGACGTATTCGCCGCGGGAACATCGTCGCTCTTGTATCGCTTGATCCATTCCGCGACCTTCGGATATCTCGTCCGATAGATCAGTTCGAGATCCTCGCCGTTCGGATCGCCCCAGCCGGCATTTCGAGTGACAATATCGATGACGATTGCCTCGGCCTCCTTTTCGTACTTGCCTGCCGCTGCAAGGTCAGCCTGAATGCCAGCTTTCAAATCGCGCTCGCGAAGCGCCTTGCGGCTTTCATCGGCCACTTTCACGACCTGGGGCGCCGTGCTCCAGATCACCAGGTGAGCGCCCGTTGAAAACAGAGCAGCGAAAATAATGTGCAAGTGTTCCCAGGCAACCGTTCCTAAGGATGGTCGTTCGATCCCGTCAGGAAGAAGGCTGGCGATGCTGGTCTCTGCGTTTAGCGTCGATAACACCATTGCCGGGACCGCCAGCGTCAGAAGCAGTCCAATCGCGCGAAGCAGACGCCCGTTGATAACTTCCTCGAGGAGGCCGGAGGCGGAGGCGTACGCGACCGCGAAGATAATCAACGCCTGACCCCAAACCATAATTACAAGATCGAGGGTGGACATCGGTTGCGCAAAACCGGCCCACATCCATAAATTCTGCAAAGCCGGCCGTTCGACGAACGTATCGACGAACATAGTCAAGAACGGGATCGTGAACAGGAACAGCCAGGAGAGGTTGAACTGCAAAGTTCGAGCCTCCAAATTCATGAGTTCCTGCGAGTCTTTCCATGCGGCCCGGCGATGATCTTCGGCTTTGTCCATCGCTTGGTCGGCGGCGCTCATGTTTACAACCAATTTCTTCGACATGGTAAAGTTCTCCGTTTCTGCTAACGCGCGCCCTCTTGGGCTTGGTTGACGATCCAACGGACTGCGGGATCAATGTTTTCGAACAGGTGCGGTGCCGAGAAGATGATCGGACCAGTACGAACGATGCGATTTACCCAGGCGACTTTCGGTTGGGAAGCCATCGCGTAGCGCTGCCCGCCAGCGGTGTTCTGTAAGTCGGAAGCTATCAGTGCGAAGGGTTCAGTTGTGTAACCGGGAAGCGGCAACTCCTCCATCAGAAATCGATCCATCCTAAGCAATGCGCCCCATACGTCGGATCGCCGTTCGGTGCGGGTCCCAACGAGAACAGTCTGGAGTTGCGCTTCAAACGTCCGGATAGCATTGTCGGCATCTTGGGTCCGCTTCGCTTCGCGCGCCTTCCAGTCGCCCAGGGCAATTTGATAGCTTTTGAGCTGTTCTCGCTGTTCGAACACATTGACGTTCAGATTCGGGGCCTGTGGTTTGGCGGACGGCGGCTCGACCGTCAAGCGGACCATCCCGCCTTGAGCCCGGGCCGTCACCACACAAACCGCGATCTGGCCGCCGCGGGCTCTAATAAGATCGACGAACGGCGTGATATCCGCCGGAAGCAGCGCGGGAGTGCTGTTCGAAACCGCGCTACCGGTCTCGTCGCCCAGAATTCCGATCTTGATGTACGGCTCGGATGCGAGGAGACGACATCCCATCGACACTGTTACCAACAAACCGCGTAGTTTCATTACTGTTTGTCCTTCCTGTTCAACTGAGCTTCTCTTGCCGGGGTCTTCCCCCTTGAAATCGAACTCCTGGTCGGCGGGCCGGTTAGCCCACCGATTCCAGGGCGGCTCCTTTCACTGGTTGGTTTGAGAAGCTTCAACATGCTTGATCCTCCTTGTTTAGCAAGCAGCAAGAGGTTTTTATGAAAGTTGCTTACAAGAATCTTTTGCCAGCGTTTGTGAGCGAAATTTGACAACACCTGAAGATTCTGGGCGTAGTAACGACCCCATGACCGACAAGAGCCTCGCTGACCGATTAGCTAAAGCGCACTTCAAAAGAAGCGTCTTGGACGTCCACGACACCAGCGGTAAACGTTTAGCGTCTGACACGTTGGTCTGGTGGCTCTATCAGCACCACCGCTGGATTCGCACGAATGGACGCTTCGGGGCGCAGATGAAATGGGACGATCGGGAGCACCGGTCCATGACTTTCCGCTATGCGAACCTCGATGGGATAGATTTTTCGCAAACAGTGATCTCGAACGCTGAGTTCGTCTGGTGCAATCTTCGTCTGGCCAGCTTTGCGGGGGCGGAATTGACCAATGTTCGCTTCGAAAACTGTGATTTGGAGGAAGTCAGCTTTGCTGGGGCGCGATTTAAGAACGTGCGGTTCAAGACGTGCCCGGATCAAAAGACAGCGAACTTCAAAGACGTCATTCGAGTCGCGCTGCCCACAGCGGGACACCGTGCGTTAGAGCTATAATACGACTCACATATGAGTCACAAGAAATCACACGCAATGCCGACAGGCGCAGACGTGACACGTCAGGTGGAAAAGCTGGTGATTGGGCTGGCTACCAAGAGGCACAAGTTTCTTAGCTTTCTCATCGCTAGGAAGTTTACAGCGAGAGACAATGCGACCAAAGTAATCGAGGCCTTTTACAAAAAAGACCCTTCGAAGAAAGTTAAGGAACTTCAGAGCACCAACCCGAACGCGATCGGCGCTCGCGGGCGAGCGCTTGGTAAGGCCCTTCGGGCAGACCTCGACAAATTCTTTCGCAATTGGCGAGACGGAAAATATCCGAACGCCGATGTCAAGCCTGGCCGTGCCGTGGAAATACGATTGCTAAAGGCCTTCAGGCCGCACTATGAATGGATCAGCCGGGAGAACCATTCCGAAAGGCCAAGTCCCGTCAGAACGAGCCGGTATCAACGGCAGTTTTGGGAGCCGTATTTCTCGACCGAGGACGCTTCAAGGAAGAACATCATCTTCTATGGAGAGCCGTTGTTCGCGAGAGACAAGAATGGCCATAGCTACCATCGAGTCGTCGGACATGAGGCTGAAGAAAAGGCATCTCGTAGCGATAGGTTCGTACCATGCCACACCTTTTTAAACGCAGGAGAGGTGAAGTGCCTTCTGAATCTGCTTCGCTGGTTTCGAGACCGCGACGTTCTATTTGATACGAGCGGCCGACGCCACGAATCCTCTGGCGCGCAGCTGGGTGAGAACGAAGATGAGAGAAGATCAAATTGTATTTTCTTAGGTGTGCCGGGCAACAATCGGTTGATCTCTGAATACCAACAACATGAGGGTTTCAAATTTGTGGTCGGGACCGGTGGAATCTACAGACCGAAAGCAAAACGGCCAGTCTACTCCGACAAGGCCGGCAAGTGGGGATTTGCTGTCGTCAGCCGAATGCCTGGACAGATGTTGGGAGAGAAGGACAGCACCGTAACGATAATTTCATCTGATGTAGGACGAGCTATTCAAGGTGTCGGCCAAGTGCTCACATCTCCCGGAGAACTAGAATCTGTATGCACGAAGCTAAAACAACCGGATGATCCATGGCCGGAGACGTTTCAGTTGGTGTTTAAGGTCATCATGAAGGACGGCGATGAAGACATCCCGTCACAAGCACTCCTTGCGGACTGGTTTCCAAAGCCGTTTAAAGTGAGTGTTGCAAAGTTATGTACTCGCCCGCGCGGGGGCGCGAAGCTTATCGCGGCAGATCCCCTTCAAAAGCCCCCCGCCCGTGTTTCCTCAAAGACAAAAACTCGTTCGGTGCGTTCCGCGCCGAACGCCTTTACGCCGGCTTCTTGAACTCGCCGGTGAGGTCGTTAGCCGCGGCTTCTGAGGAAACCGGCAACTCC
>Ga0335069_10006396_pt1 | contig 17144 bp, 13 predicted proteins | sample Lox_Sample_11_FD_206714 | JGI IMG/M metagenome (GOLD analysis project Ga0335069, IMG submission 206714) | Soil microbial communities from Loxahatchee National Wildlife Refuge, Florida, United States - Lox_Sample_1.1 | ecosystem: Environmental > Terrestrial > Soil > Wetlands | place: USA...
GACCACTCGCCGATCACCGTCTCGATCGTCGAGCTGCCGGCGATGAACACCCCGCAGTTCGACTGGGCGCGCACGCATCTCATGCACCAGCCCAGGCCGATGGGCACGATCTACCAGCCGGAGGCCGCGGCCGAGGCGATCTTCCAGGCGGCGCGGCGCGGCATCCCGGAATACTGGGTCGGCCTGTCGACCGCCATGACGATCGTCGGCAATATGGTCTCGCCTGCCCTGCTCGACCGGTTCCTGGCGCGCTCCGCGGTCCGCGGCCAGATGACCAAAGAGCCGGTCCACGCGGGCCGGCGCGACAACCTGGAGCAGCCGGTCACCGATCTGCACCGCACGCACGGCCGCTTCGACGACCAGGCCAAGCCGCGCGCGATGTTCGTCAGCGGCAACGCGGCGCGCGCCGCCGTGATCGGCATCGGAGCGCTCGTGTGCTTCGGGATCGGGCTCGCGGTGGGCAGTTGACGATCGAGGAGGTGCCATGACCGACATTGGACGCAAGGTATGGGCGATCGCGGAGGGTTACATCCCGTCCGGCGGGCTTTCCGGCGATCCCGCCCTCAAGTCGCACGAGACCGCCTGTCTTCTGAATCCCAACGACCGCGACGCGACGGTCAGGATCACGGTGTTCTTCAGCGATCGCGAGCCGTGCGGCCCCTACGTGGTCAAGGTTCCGAAGCAGCGCACCCTGCACCTGCGCTTCAACGAGCTGAAGGACCCGGCCCCGGTGCCGCGCGACACCGATTACGCGTCGGTCATCGAATCGGACGTACCGATCGTGGTCCAGCACACCCGCCTCGATTCGCGCGATCCGGCCGTGGCCGTGCTGTCGACAATCGCCTACGCGGCCGAGTGATCGCAGCTCAAGACGGGTCTCCGGCGACGTCCTCGACGTAGGCCATCCGCGCGAGGGTGATCAGGGCGGCCAGGATCCTTGTGCGGCCTGCAATCTTTTATACAGGGTGAGAGAGCGCGTGCATCTCACTCGCAACTCACGTGACATTTTGTCCCGCGATTCTTCCGCCGGGACCGGTTCGACGCGAATTTTAATCGTCCGCTAAATCTCGCGAACCAGAGTGCGCCACATAGTCCGTATACGGATGAATAGTTGATCCGAGGAGACGACGCATGGCGCGCCGCGTTATTACGCCGACGGGTATCGAGTGCCCGTTCGACGACGAAGAGCTGATCGTCAGCAAGACCGACCTCAAAGGCCGCATCACCTACGCGAACGACGTTTTCCTGCGGCTCGCGAAATATCCGGCGAAAGACGTGATCGGGACGCCGCACAGCCTGATCCGCCACCCGGATATGCCGCGCTGCATCTTCAAGCTGCTGTGGGACACCATCCAGGCGAAGAAGGAGATCTTCGCCTATGTCGTGAATATGGCGAGCAACGGCGATCATTACTGGGTGTTCGCGCACGTGACGCCGACCTTGGATGCGCGGCAGAACGTCACGGGGTTCCACTCCAGCCGCCGTAAGCCGGACAAAGAGCAGGTCGACAAGATCAAGGCGCTCTATGCCGGGCTGCGGGCCGAAGAAGAGCGGCACGACAGCCGCAAGGACGGAATGCTGCGCGGCCACGACATGCTGATGGCTCACCTCAAGGAAAAGGGCGTCGATTACGATGAATTCGTCTTTGCTCTCTAAGGCATTTGCCGGGGCCGCGCTGGCGGCGGGCCTCGCCCTCGCCGCATCGTTGACCGCCCTGCTCCTCCCCGCCGCCTCGCGCTGGGTCACGGCCGGGGAGCTCGCATGCCTGGCGCTGCTGTCCGGGGCCGCCGCGGCCTTCCTGCGGCAGGGCATCGGCCGGATCCGCGAGGTGGCCGATGTCGCGGCCCGCGCCGCGCGTGGCGATCTCGAGGCGCGCATCCTGGCCGCGCGCGACACGGGCGATGTCGGACGGCTGCAAAAGTCGGTCAACGACATGCTCGACATCGTCGATGCGTTCGTCCGCGAATCCTCCGTCTCGGTCGACTATGTCAGCCACGGCAAGTGCTTCCGGAAGGTGCTGGTGCGCGGCTTGCCAGGCTCGTTCCGCAACGGGGCCACCGTGATCAACACGGCCACCGATGTCATGGACAAGAAGCTCCGCGAGCTCGCGCGCATGGCCGAAAGCTTCGGCGGCAGCATGGACGGCGTCGCGAAGACCTTGGCGGGTGCGGCCGGCCAGCTGCGGTCGGATGCGACCTCCATGTCGGGTGCCGCCGAGGAAACCAGCCGCCAGTCGACCGCGGTCGCGGCCGCCGCCGAACAGGCATCCGCGAACGTCCAGACGGTCGCGAGTGCGGCCGAAGAGCTGTCGTCCTCGATCGCCGAGATCGGCCGGCAGGTGGCGCGCTCCACGACGAGCACCAGTCAGGCGGTCGAGCAGGCGAACCGGACCAATGCGCAGATCAAGACCCTTGCCGATGCCGCCCAGCGCATCGGCGATGTCGTGAAGCTCATCAACGACATCGCGGGCCAGACCAACCTTCTGGCGCTGAACGCGACCATCGAGGCGGCTCGGGCCGGCGAAGCGGGCAAAGGGTTCGCCGTGGTGGCCTCGGAGGTCAAGAGTCTTGCCACCCAGACGGCCAAGGCCACCGAAGAGATCAGCGCCAAGGTCACCGAGATGCAGGCGGCGACGACGGATTCGGTCTCGGCGGTGGAAGCGATCAGCCGGACGATCCAGGAGATCAACGAGATATCCACGATGATCGCCTCAGCCGTCGAGGAGCAGGGTGCCGCGACCCAGGAGATCGCCCGCAACGTGCAGCAGGCATCGGCCGGAACCACCGACGTGTCGACGAACGTCGCCGGCATCAGCGGCGCCGCGGCGGAGACCGGCCGCATCGCCGTCCAGGTGAACGACGCCTCCGGCCAGATCAGCCGCGAGCTGGACACCTTGCGCTCCGAGGTCGGAGTCTTCCTGCAACGGGTGAAGGCGGGCTGAGGCGGCGGCAGGCCTCGGGCGTCACTCCGCCGGGTGCTCGGCGGGTGACGGCCTCGGGACCGGCTGATCACCGCGGCGGCGGACATTGATCCGCCGGTTGAGCCGGTCGAGATAGAGATAGACGACCGGCGTCGTATAAAGCGTGAGGAACTGCGACACCAGCAGTCCGCCGACGATGGCGATGCCGAGCGGCCGCCGCAGCTCGGAGCCCGCACCCTGGCCGATCGCCAGCGGCAGGCCCGCGAACAGCGCCGTCATCGTGGTCATCATGATCGGCCGGAAGCGCAGCAGGCACGCCTCGTGGATGGCCTGGAGCGGGCTCTTGCCCTCGTTGCGCTCTCCCTCCAGCGCGAAATCGATCATCATGATCGCGTTCTTCTTCACGATGCCGATCAGCAGCACGATGCCGACGATGCCCATGACGTCGAGGCTGTAGCCCAGCAGCATCAGCGCCAGCAGGGCGCCGACGCCGGCCGACGGCAGTGCCGACAGGATCGTGAGCGGGTGGATGTAGCTCTCGTACAGCATGCCGAGCACGATGTAGACGACGACGATGGCCGCGAGCACCAGGAGCGGCGTGGACGACAACGACTGCTGGAAGGCCTGCGCGGTGCCTTGGAACGTGCCCTGCACCGTCGCCGGGGCCTTGAGCTGCGCGCGCATGCCGTTGATGGCCGTGACCGCGTCGCCCAGCGAGGTGCCGGGTGCCAGGTTGAACGACAGGGTGACGGCCGGGAAGACGCCCTGGTGGTTGACGGACAGCGGCTCCACCTTGCGCACGAAATGCGCGAACGTGCCGAGCGGGACGCGCGCACCGCCCGGGGCCACCACGTAGATGTTCGACAGCGCGTTGGGGTCTGACTGGAACTGCGGCTGGACCTCGAGGATGATCCAGTACTGGTTCGTCGACGTGTAGATGCGGCCGACCACGCGCTGGCCGAACGCGTCATAGAGCGTGTCGTCGATGAGCTGCGCCGAGATCCCGAGCCGCGAGGCGGCGTCGCGGTCGATGTCGACCGCGACGTGGGGGGCCGCGATCTGCTGGTCGGATGCCACGTCCTGCAGGCCCGGCAGCTTGTTCATCGCCTGCTCGAACATCGGCGCCCAGTGGTTCAGCTCCTGGCTGTCGGGATCGGTGAGCGTGTACTGGTATTGGGTGCGGCTCAGCCGTCCGCCGACATTGATGTCCTGGCCGGCCTGCATGAAGAACTTGACTCCCTCGACCTGTGCCACCACCGGGCGCAGGCGCTGGATCACCTGGTCGGCGGTCTTGTCGCGCTGGTCGAACGGCTTCAGCTGGATGAAGAAGCGGCCGGTGTTTTCGGTGGCGTTGCCGCCGGTGGCCCCCACGAAGCCCACGACCCGATAGACCGCCGGGTCCTGCTTCACCTTGTCGATGATCTGCCGGGCGAGGGCCGCCATGCCCTGGAACGAGTTGTCCTGGCGCGAATCCGCAAACCCGAAGATGAAGCCGGTGTCCTGCTGCGGGAAGAAACCCTTGGGGACGTAGACGTAGAGGAGTCCGGTCGCCACGATCAGTGCCAGCGTCGCCACGAGCATCAGGAACTGGTGGCCGAACACCCATCGGAGGCCGCGGTCGTAGCCGTGGAGCAGCCGGTCGAAGGCGCGCCCGGCCGCGTGATAGAACCAGCCGGCCTCCTCCTCGCGCTCGCGCCGCAGGAACAACGAGCACATGACCGGCGTGAGCGTGAGCGACACCAGCGCCGACACCAGGACCGCCGCAACCACCGTCATGCCGAATTCGTGGAACAGCCGGCCGATGATGCCGCCCATGAAGATCAGCGGGATGAACACGGCGACCAGCGAGATGCTGATGGAGATGATGGTGAATCCGATCTGGCCCGCGCCTTTCAGCGCCGCCTGCAGCGGCGGATCGCCGGCCTCGATGTAGCGGACGATGTTCTCGATCATGACGATCGCGTCGTCGACCACGAAGCCGACCGCGATGGTGAGGCCCATCAGCGACAGATTGTCGATGTTGTAGCCCAGCACCAGCATCACGCCGAACGTGCCGATCAGCGAAATCGGCACGGCGACGCCGGGGATGATCGTCGCCCAGAGCTTCCTCAGGAATACGAAGATCACCATCACCACCAGACAGACGGTGAGGATGAGGGTGAAGCGCACGTCGGCGACGGAAGCGACGATCGTGTCCGTGCGGTCGGACACCAGGTCCATCTTGACGGCAGCCGGGATGGATGCGCGCAGGTCGGACATGATCGCCTTCACGTGCTCGACCGTCGCCACGGTGTTGGCGTCGGCGGCCCGGTGGATCAGGAGCAGCTCGGTGGGCTTGCCCTGGTACCAGGCGCCGGTGCGCGCGAGCTCGACCGAGTCGATCGCGCGGCCGATGTCGCTGACGCGCACCGGCGCGCCGTTGCGGTAGGACACGATCACGTTGTTGAACGAGCTGGCGTTGAACAGCTGGTCGTTGGTGTCGAGGGTATAGGCCTGGTGCGCGTTCTCGAGCGTGCCCTTGGGACGATCGATGCTGGTCGCGGCAAGGGCCGCCCGCACGTCGTCGAGGCCGATGCCGCGGGAGGCCAGCGCCGTCGGATCCACCTGTACGTGGACCGCATAGCGCTGCTGGCCTGCCACGTCGACCTGCGACACGCCGGGCACCGTCGACAGCCTCTGCGCCAGCAGCGTGTAGGCGTAGTTGTCGACCTTGTAGAGCGGCATCGTGTCGGAATAGACGGCGTAGATCAGGATTGCGCGGTCGGCCGGATTGACCTTGCGGTAGGTCGGCGCATTGGGCAGGTCGGCGGGCAGCAGGCTCGAGGCGGCGTTGATCGCGGTCTGCACGTCCTGGGCAGCGCCGTCGATCGAGCGGCTCAGGTCGAATTGCAGGGTGATCGACGTCGACCCGAGGCCGCTGGTCGACGTCATCTGGGCGAGACCCTGGATCGCCGAGAATTGCTGCTCGAGCGGGGTTGCGACCGACGAGGCCATCGTCTCGGGGCTGGCCCCGGGCAGCTGGACGCTGACCTGGATGGTCGGAAAATCGACGTTGGGCAGGGCCGCGACCGGCAGCATGGTGTAGGCGACGAGCCCGAAAACCAGGATCCCCGCCATCAGAAGCGAGGTCGCGATCGGCCGCAGGATGAAGGGTCTCGAGATGCTCATCGAGGGGCCCGCCTCACTCAGCTGCTCGGCGGAGCCTGGACGGTCACCCGGCTCCCGGGCTGCAGACGATATTGCCCGTCGACGACAATGCTCTCGCCGGCGGACAGGCCCCCGGTGATCGCATCGAGCCCGTCCTCGGTCTCGGCCACATCGACGACGCGCATCTCGACGGTCATGTCGGGCTTGATGACGAACAGATAATTGCCGCTGGGCCCCTGCTGCACGGCGCGCTCGGGCACGACCACGGCGTTCTTCATCGTGCCCACCACCAGACGCATGTTGACGAACTCGCCGGGCCACAGGGTTTCGTCGGTGTTGTCGAACGTCGCCTTCAGGTGGAGCGTGCCGGTCGCCGGGTCGATCTGGTTGTCGATCAGCGTCAGGCGGCCGCTGGCGAGCGGCTTGTCGTCCTTCTGCGCCAGCGCGTCGGCTTCGACCGGGCCCGCTCGCGCTGCCTCGCGGATCGTCTCGAAATCGCCCTGGGGGACGGTGAAGCTGACGAAGATCGGCTTCAGCTGGGTGATGGTGACGAGGCCCGTATTGTCGGTCGCGCGCACGAGATTGCCGATATCGACCAGGCGTGCGCCGAGGCGGCCGTCGATGGGCGCGCGGATCTCGCAATAGCCGAGGTTGATCTGCGCCGCCTCGACCGCGGCCTGATCGCCGGCAATCGAGGCCTGGATCTGGCCGACCAGCGCCGTCTGCTGGTCGTAGGCCTGCCGCGTCTGGAATCCTTTCGGCAGGAGATCGGCATCGCGCTTGAGGTCGGCGGAGGCGCTGGCGAGCTGCGCCTGGTCCTTCTGCTGATTGGCCTGAGCTTGCGCGAGGGCCGCCTGGTATTGGCGCGGATCGATCTCGAGCAGCAGGTCGCCCGCTTTCACTTCTTGGCCTTCGGTGAACGCGACCTTCACGATCTGCCCGTCGACGCGGCTGCGCACGGTCACCGTGTTGTACGCCTGCACCGAGCCCAGACCGCGCACGTAGACCGGCATGTCGCGCGTCGCCGCCTTGCCGGCGGTGACCGGCACCGGCGGCGGGGAGGCGCTCGTCTGGGCAGACGCACGCGTTTCCACCAACTGGCGATACAATGCACGTCCGGCGCCGGCGGCCACGAGCAGGACCACGGCGGCCACAATCGCCTTTTTGAGAGTCGTGGAGCCTCCTCCGGCCTGGCGAGAGCCAGCCGCATCCGTAGCGTCAACTTCCGGCGCTGGCCGAAGGTTCCGGGACAGCGCCCGGACCTTATCCGCGAAGATTGTGATGAAACCGTGGCGCGGGTGTTAAGCCCGGTTGTTAATGCCCGCCGCGGCGGGCTCCGCCCTTGAGCACGAATTTGCGGTCGCAATAGCCGCATTCGCCGGTGCCGTCCGCGCCGATCGGGATGTAGATCAGCGGGTGACCGAGAGCCCCGCCGCCGCCATCGCACCCAACCGGGGTCGTATCGACCTCGATGACTTCCGGCGGCGCGGGCGGTGTGGCGGGCTGGGCAACCATCGTCTCGGTCTCGAATCGGTTAACGTTGACCTGGCGGAAGCGGCGATGATACCGATTGCGCCTCGGGTTGCAACCCGCGGTATTCACGCCAATCTGGACGAAATGATCGCCATACCTCGATCCGATATGGCTGCGGCTGCGGCGCCTTTGCCGGATGCCGCCGTCGACATCGCCGGCCTGTCGAAGACTTACGGCCGGCCCGGCTCTGCCAATGCCAAGCGCGCCCTCGACGGCGTCAGCCTGACCATCAGGCGCGGCGAGCTGTTCGGGCTGCTCGGCCCCAACGGCGCCGGCAAGTCGACCTTGATCAACATCCTGGCCGGGCTCGTCAACAAGACCGCGGGCCAAGTGCGCATCTGGGGCATCGACATCGACCGTCAGCCGCGCGCGAGCCGCGGCGCCATCGGCGTGGTGCCGCAGGAGCTGCACATCGACCCGTTCTTCAGCCCGCGCGAGGCGCTCGAGGTGCAAGCCGGGCTCTATGGCGTGCCGCCGGCCGAACGGCGCACCGATGAGATCCTCGCCGCGGTCGGACTTGCCGACAAGGCGAATGCCTATGCCCGCACGCTCTCGGGCGGCATGCGCCGGCGGCTCCTGGTGGCCAAGGCCCTGGTGCATGCCCCGCCGGTCCTGGTGCTCGACGAGCCGACCGCCGGCGTCGACGTCGAGCTGCGCCAGAGCCTGTGGACCTATGTGCGTGAACTGAACACCAGGGGCACGACCATCCTGCTCACCACGCATTACCTGCAGGAGGCGGAGCAGCTCTGTGACCGCATCGCCATCATCAACCATGGCAAGCTGATCGCCTGCGACACCACGTCGGCCCTCGTCGCACGGCTGGACCGCAAGGAGCTCAGCCTGATCCTCGACCGCGACCTCGCCGCCATCCCGGCAACGCTGGCCGGCTTTGACGTGGTTCGGAAGGGCCCGCGCGAGATCATGTTCCGCTACCGGCCGAGCCAAGTGCGCGCGGGCGATCTGCTCGAAGCGGCGCGCACCGCCGGCCTCGGCATCCTCGACATCACGACCGAGGAGACCGATCTCGAAGACATCTTCCTCGAACTCACGCGCGCCTCGGCACCGGAGGAGGAGGACGGGTGATGCGCCGTCCGGGCTACGGAGCCCTGCTGGGACTTGGGCTGCTCACGCTCGGGGCGTGCGCCCCGACGGTCGCCACCATGGGCCCGCCGGTCACCACGCCGCGGATCGAGGCCGATCCGCAGATCGACGACCGCATCATCGCCGCCGACGGCGCCGAGCTGCCGCTCACCGTATGGAAGCCGGCCGAGACGCCGCGCGCGGTCATCCTCGCGGTACACGGCTTCAACGACTACGCGAACGCCTTCGAGGACGCGGCCAAGGACTGGGCCGAGGCCGGCATCATCACCTACGCCTATGACCAGCGCGGCTTCGGCCGGGCGCCCGACCGCGGGTTGTGGGTCGGCACCGAGACCTTGGTCTCCGACCTCGAGACCGCGACGCGGCTGATCCACGCGCAGCATCCGGGGCTGCCCCTCTACGTGCTCGGCGAGAGCATGGGCGGTGCGGAGGTGATCGTCGCGGCCGCTGAGCATCGTCTGCCGGGGGCCAGCGGCACGATCCTGGTGGCCCCGGCGGTGCGCGGCCGCGAGACGTTGAACGTGTTCGCACGCGCCGGGCTGTGGTTCTTCGCGCATACGGTGCCGTGGCTCGCCGGGCAGCCGGGCGGCCAGCCGCTGTTCCTGCCGTCGGACAACATCCCGATGCTGCGCAAGTACAGCCGCGACCCGCTGGTGATCAAGGACACGCGCATCGACACATTCTACGGCCTCGTCGGCCTGATGGACGACGCGCTGGCCGCGGCCCCGTACGACGACATGCCGAGCCTCATTCTGATCGGCGCCAGGGACGACCTCATCCCCGGCGGCCCGAGCAAGCTGCTCCTGACCCGGCTGCCGCCCGTCCCGCCCGGCGACCGGCGCGTCGCGGTGTACGCCAAGGGCTATCACATGCTGCTGCGCGACCTCGACGCCCAGCTCGCGATCCACGACGTCGCCTTCTGGGTGCTCAATCCGCACGCGCCGCAGAGGCTGCCCTCGGGCGACGAGAAGGTGCCGGGCGAGGTGACCCGCGAGGCCGGGGGGCCGGCGCCGCGGCACGGCTGATTTCTCGAGGACCCAGGGGCTCGAGGACAGGCGCGAATTGCAAGCCGAGGCCGTTTTGCGTTACTGTCCGCGCCGCTTGCCACGCTATGGGCGCCCGTAGCTCAGTTGGATAGAGCGCTAGCCTCCGGAGCTAGAGGTCGTGAGTTCGAGTCTCGCCGGGCGCGCCACTTTTTCCTCGACTAGACCCCGAAGGTTACAGGCCAAGTACCAGATGCCGCGCCGCGGCTCCGCTCCGGTGATCGCTCACCCGCGCGCAAGCAGCGGCAATTGGTGAAACACGGGTGGACATGGCCAGCATCACGATTCGCAATCTCGAAGACAGCCTCAAGGGAAAGCTTCGCATGCGCGCCGCCCGGCATGGGCGGTCGATGGAGGACGAGGCGCGGCACATCCTGCGTGCGGCTTTGGCGGAAGGCCGTGCGCGGCCGGCGAATCTCGGAGATGCGATCCGCCGCCGCTTCGGCCCGCTTGGGGGGCGTTGACCTGGAGCCCCTGCCTGATGAGCCGGTGCGGGAGCCGCCGCACCGCGACCAATGATCGTCTTCGCCCCATCCGAATGCTCGATGCGCAAATCGCCGCGATTGCCCGCTCGCAAGGAGCCGCAGTCGCCACGCGCGACCGCGCCGATTTTCAGGATTGCGGGGTCGCTGTAATCGATCCCTGGTCGGCGTAGGAGATTTGCACCGCCGTCGGCCGCTCGGCGCCGGCCGCTGCGAAGCGTTTGATCTCCGCCGCCGGCCGCAGGAAGAGCATACCGACCACGCCGCCAGCTATCGTCACCATGCCACAGACGACGAAGCCGTATTTATAGCCGTCGATCGGGCTGGCGGCGTTCTGCACCAGCGTGCCCATGGTGAACGGGGCGAGCACGCCGGACAGGGCCGCGATGGCGTGCTTGATGGTCAGCACGGCGGCGCGCTGCGGCGGTGGCGTGAACTCGCCAAGGATGGGGTTGCCCATGCCATAGATCACCGCCGGCACGGCGATGCCGAGCGCGACCAGGGCCACTTTCGTCCACGCGGCCCCGGCCAGCGGGATCAGCAGCAGCGCGATGCCGCCGAGCACCACGCAGCCGCCGCCCAGCACCCCGCGCGCCGCACGCGTCGAGACGCCGCCGGCCAGTAGCACTTGCGAGAACCAGCCCATGCCGACGACGACAACAGAGGCCAGCGCCCACGGCAAGGCCGTGATCCAGCCCGCCGCGTATTGACTGTAGCCGAGGCCCTCGACCAGGAACGGCGTGAACCAGGCGACCAGGAGCGACAAGCCCCAGAAGGCGCTGAACTCGGCGATACAGACCGCGATGAGCGTCGGGCATGAGAGCAGCGCGCGATAGGGCACACGCGCCACCGGGCGCCCGGCAGCGTCCGCGATCGCCACCGGCTCCCTGCCGTCGCCGCCAAGCACCAGCCAGACCGCAACCCAGACCAGGCCGACGAAACCGAGCAGACCGAAGGCCCAATGCCACGAGATTCGCTCGATCACCCAACTGAGCGCCGGTGCGGCGGCAATGGCGCCGATCGCCGCACCCTGGTTGATCACTGCGGCGGGCAACGTGCGCTGCTCGTTGGGAAACCATTTGTAGGCGGCGTGCTGTGCGACCGGAGATACGGGGCCCTCCGCGGCACCCAGGACGACGCGGCACGCCAGCATCCCAGCAAAGCCGATTGACCCCAGCATCGGGAATTGGATGAGTGCCGATATCAAGGCTATGACGGTCAGCGCCCGACGCGCCTCGACCCGGTTGACGACGAATCCTGTGACGACCGCGGACAGCGAGAACAAAGCGAAGAAACTCGAGCCCACCAGGCCGAATTGTTTTGGCGACAGACCGAGTTCGTTCATCATCGGCACGCCGGCAAGGCCGAAGACGACCTTGTCCGCGGAATTGATGAACATGAACAGGAACAGGAGCGCCACGATCGTCCAGGCGCCCCTCTGGGATGCTGTTTTGGCCGGGGGGTTCGTGTACGACGCGGTCAACGTGGAGTTTGCACCAAGTGAGGGCTGCTAGGCCCGCTCGCGCCGCAGGCGTCCCGGCGAGACCCCAAGCTCGCGCGTGAAGCGGGCCGTGAACGAGGCCTGGCTGTCGAAGCCCACCGCGTCGGCGATGTCGGTCAATGACAGTTCGCTGCGCAGGAGAAGGTGTCGCGCGTGTGCGATCCGTCGCCCCATGACATAGCGATGCGGAGCCACGCCCAGCGATCGGGCGAAGCAACGGCAGAAATGATAGGGGCTAAGGCAGGCAACGGCGGCGAGGTCGCCCAGAGCGAGCGAACCCAGGTTTGCCTCGATGTAGTCGAGCACGCGTTGCAGACGTTCGCGGGACAGCCGTCCGGCGGAGAGAGGCCGCCAAGTGGGACCGAAGAAGTGACGGGCGATCCGCAGGGCGAGGGCGATGTGCAGCGCATCGATGAGCAGGTGATCGAGACTGCCGCCCGCCATCTCCTCGGCGAGGGCCGTGATTAGTCGTGCGCCGTGGGCATCCGGGACGACGGCCTGCGGCTCGAGGTCCGTCGGGGTGGCCGGCCATGTGACTTCCGCGGCGAGATCCCGGTACATCGCCGGATCCTGGAAGACCGCGACGAAGCTGTATGGCGACGCGGGGATGACGGTGCGGATGCCGACCCCCGCCGGGCGGAATCCTATCGTTTGCGGCTCCGCCGTCGGAACCCGCTGCGTGGCACCGCCCTCGACCTGGATAATCGCATCCCCGTAGTCGTGCAGGGGAAGAAAAATCAGATGCTGTTCGCCGCGAAAGTAGCCTTCGCCCCCGCCGCGGGTGATTACCGCCGCCGAACCCCGACGCCAGGTTCGCGATTTCTGGACGTGGACACCCGGGGGCGGCTTCCACACACCGGGAATGGCCCACCCCGGGGACTCCGAACCCACTTCACCGTGCCATCCCGGCGGAGCGGTGCTGCCTGACGGTGCCGATGATCCGAGGGTCATGCTGCCTCGCAGTCCGTCGCCTCTATCGGATCCATCCAGACCCCAAGAGTGTCATAGCACTGCGATTAGGCTCAATCACAACCTGCTGTTGAAACGAATTCCCGCGCGAGGACCGCATAAACCACTATAAGGCAACGTAAATCTCTGCGTAGTCTACAGGACAGAAGACAGCAAATTCTCCAAAGACGGCGGCCCGCGCCAGGTGAAATGCTCGGCGTATGATTATCAATCGCGGGGGCAATCTGGGTGTGGCAGCGCTGCCGACGACGCTGCTGAGCAGCCCACTTCCCGGTGGCGAAGCCGTCTCGCCGGCGGCAGGCGCACCGTTACCGGCTGTGCCGCGTAACGCGAGATCACTCGCCCCCCGTGACGGGTGGGACGCGCAGCAGGTGAGCACGCAGCTCGAGCGCATCCTCGCCAGCGCGGCGTTCGACGCCTCGGCTCGCAACCGCACCTTCCTGCGCTACGTGGTCAACGAGACGCTGGCCGGGCGCGGCGATCGCATCAAGGCCTACACGGTCGCGCAGGAGGTGTTCCAGCGCGGCCCCGATTTCGATCCGCAGCTCGACCCGGTCGTACGCATCGAGGCCGGTCACCTGCGGCGCAGCCTGGAGCGCTACTATCTCACCGTCGGAAAGGGCGACCCGCTGGTCATCGATATTCCGAAGGGTGGCTACGTCCCGAAATTCGAGACCCGCGAACCTGATGGCAAGGCCGGGAGGCATGAGCGACGGCGCCCGTTCGTGGTCTTGCGCTTCGCGAGCCCGATAGGCGGTTCGTCCGAGATCGCGATTGCGCATGCGTCGCTGATATGGCTCGGAAAGCACATTCTTGTCGCGCTTTGGGTCGTGGCCCTCCTCCTATTACTGATGATCTTCCGATAGCTGCTGCTTGACAGCCGGCAGCGGACGCAGAAGTTGTAAGGAACCTCTGTGCGAGTTGACGACTGATCGGCGCTGATCCTGGCGCTGCGAATCACCTTCGCACCGGCCGCGCCGGATAGGCCTGCGCGCGGGCCGCACGCGCCGCCCCTGCAAGTGCGGCGGCACCGGCCATCCGCAAGACGGCGCGGCGCGGCAGCCTCATGGCATCGTCAACAAGGTTCGACCCCGTTTTTCTTCAGCGTCGCGGCGGCCGACGGCGCGGACAGGAATCGGATCAGCGCCTTGGCTGCGTCCGGCTCCTGGGTGGATGCGCTCAAGCCGGCCGAAAAGCCGATCTTGGTCCGCAGGTCCTCCGGAATGGGTCCGACGACGTCGACGCCCGCAACGCCCATCATGCGGGTCGCCACGACGACGACCATGTCGGCCTCGCCGCGGGCGACGACCTCGACGCAATCCTCCGCCTTCATCGGCTTGAGCTTGCGCTCCATCTGGGCCTTGATGCCCATGCGGTCGAGGAGGCCGAGGAAATAAACGCCGCTCGCCCCCTCGGCGGGAAACGCCACGCCCTCAACCGCAAGCAGGGTCCGCTTGAAGGACTCGACCGTGCCGATATCGGGCCTGGGTGCTCCGCTCCTCACCGCCGCGGCGAGGCCCGAGCGGCCGAAATCGACCCGGCTGCCGGCTACGGCCTTGCCGCATTCGATGAGCCGGTCGATCGTGTGCGGATTGCCGACCGCGACGTCGAAGCTCTCGCCGGCTTCGGCTTTCCGGACCACGTCGGGGTTGACCTCGAACTGCAGATCGACCGTGTGGCCGGTCGCGCGCTCGAACTGCCTGCACAGCTCGCGCACAGTGGCCCGCGGACCGTTGCCGCTCAAAACCTTGAGGGCGGAGCTCAATGCTCCGGCTCCGCCTTGATGTTCGCGGTCTTGATGACGTTGCCCCATTTCGCGATTTCGTCGGCGATGAACTTGCCGAATTCCGCCGGCGTGCCGCCGACCGGCGCGCCGCCGTACTTGGCGAACTGCTCCTTCGTCTTGGGGTCCGCGAGGATCTCGTCGATCTCTTTGTTGAGCCTCGCGATCACCGCGGGCGGCGTGCCCTTGGGGGCTCCGATGCCGTGCCAGATGCCTGTGATGAATCCGGGCACGGTCGCCGCCACCGTCGGAACGCCCGGAAGAGCATCCGACGGGTTTGCCCCGGTGACCGCGAGCGCGCGCAGCTGACCGGCCTTGATGGCCCCGATCGAGACGGGCATCGGGCTGATGATCGCCTGGACCTGCCCGCTGATCAGGTCCGCCAGCGGATTGCCGCGATAGGGAACGTGGACCATTTTGATGCCGGTCATCATCTGGAACAGCTCGCCGTTCATATGCGGCCCGCTGCCGATCCCGAACGACGCGTAGTTGATCTTGCCCGGGTTGGCCTTCGCGTAGGCGATGAACTCCGCGACCGTTTTTGCCGGAAGCTCCGGATTGACTGCGAAGACATTGGGCGATTCGAACGTATGGACGACCGGAATGATGTCGCGCGCAAAATCGAAGTCGAGACCGGTGTAGAGCGTCGCGTTCACGGCATTCGTGATCGTCATCGCGAGAAGCGTGTAGCCGTCGGGAGCGGCCTTGGCGACGAACCCGGCGGCAAGGTTGCTGCCGGCACCCGGCTTGTTGTCGACGATGACCTCCTGGCCCAGGCGCTGCGACAGCGGCTGGGCGAGCAAGCGGGCGACGATGTCGGTCGCCGAGCCGGGGGGAAAGCCGGCGACAAGGCGCACGGTCCGTGTCGGATAGGTCTGCGCGGCGGCCGCGGATGAAAATGCGATCAGCGCGGCAGCGGCCCCCGCGTGCTGCAAGAATTGTCGGCGAACGAGTGTCACGGAACCTCCCCAGCGGTTATAAGCCCTGTCGCGGGCCTTGGCGCCACGCTAACTCCGGAGCGCGCGACCGCCAAGTGGCGGGCGCATGCCGCCACGGCTTAGGATGGCCCGACTGAAGTGGGGGGACTGAAGACATGAACGCAGTGCCGCGCGAGGTCGACCTTCTGGTGGCGGGTGCCGGCCCGGCCGGCATGGCGGCCGCCCTCGCCGCCTCGCTCGAAGGCCTGGACGTGCTCGTGTGCGAGAAGTCCGAGCAGGTCGGCGGCACCGGCTCGACCTCGGCCGGCACGTTGTGGGTGCCCGGCAATCACGAAAGCCGGGCGGCCGGCTTTCCCGACAGCGCGGAGGCCGCCCTGCGCTATCTCGACGCGCTGATCCCCGACCAGGGAGCCCGGCCCTTGCGCCTCGCCTATCTCGAGACCGGACCGACCGCGATCGACTATTTCAGCACGCGCACCGACGTCCAGTTCCTGCCGTGCGGCCCGCACCCGGACTATCGCGGCAACCTGCCGGGGGCGGCGGTCGCGGGGCGCGCCATCATCCCCAAGCCGTTCGACGGCCGCCTGCTGGGTCGCGACTTCGCGCGCATCCGCCCGCCGATCCCGGAATACATGCTGCTGGGCGGCATGATGGTCGGCAAGCTGGACATCCCGCCCCTGCTCGGGCGCTTCAAATCGCTGGCCAATTTCCTCTACTCGGCGAAGCTCGTCGGGCGCTATCTCGCCGACCGGTTGCGCTATGCGCGCGGCACGCGGCTCATGATGGGAAACGCATTGATCGCGCGCCTCTTCTACAGCCTCAAGAAGCGCCGGGTGCCGATCCTCTACGGCGCCGAGATTACGGATCTGCTGGGGGACAGGCGGGCGGTGCAGGGTGCGCGCTTGCGGCACCACGGCGAGGAGATCGTGGTCAAGGCGCGGCGCGGGGTCGTGCTGGCGACCGGCGGGATCGCACACAACCGGCAGTTCCGCGCCCGGTTCATGCCGCAGGCGACGGTCGAGCACTCGATGAGCCATGCCGGGAACTCCGGCGACGGTCTCGCCATCGCCACCCGGCTCGGCGCGCGCATCGCCCCCGCAACCCAGGGACACACCGGGCTCTGGACCCCGGCCTCTCTGACCGTGCGGCGCGACGGCAGCCGCGGCCTGTATCCGCATCTCATCATGGACCGGGCGAAGCCCGGCCTCTTGGCGGTGAACGCGGCCGGCCGGCGGTTCGTGAACGAGGCGGTTTCGTATCACGACTTCGTCGAGGCGATGATCGAGAGCGACGCGACCGCGCCGTCCATTCCGGCCTATCTGGTGTGCAATTCGGCCTTCATCCGCAAATACGGCCTGGGTGACGTCCATCCCGGCACGCGCAACCTGCGGCCCTTCGAGCGCAGCGGCTATCTGCTGACCGCCGGCACGCTCGCGGACCTCGCGCACAAGATCGGCTGCCCGCCCGACGCCCTGCGCGCGACCGTCGAGCGCCACGACCGCTTCGCCGCAGCCGGGATCGATGAGGATTTCGGCAAGGGCGAGACCGAGCTCAACCGCTTCAACGGCGACCCGGACCACAAGCCGAACCCCTGCCTGGGACCGCTCGGGGAGCCGCCGTACCACGCCATGGCCGTGTGGCCGGCCGACATCGCGATCAGCACCGGGCTTGCGACGGACGCAGACGCGCGCGTCCTCGACGCGGACGGGCGGCCCATCGCCGGGCTT
>Ga0335069_10006397_pt1 | contig 17141 bp, 17 predicted proteins | sample Lox_Sample_11_FD_206714 | JGI IMG/M metagenome (GOLD analysis project Ga0335069, IMG submission 206714) | Soil microbial communities from Loxahatchee National Wildlife Refuge, Florida, United States - Lox_Sample_1.1 | ecosystem: Environmental > Terrestrial > Soil > Wetlands | place: USA...
CGAAACAACACGATCACGCGGGTGAAGCCTTCGAGCGTGACGGAGCGCACTTCGTCGATGCCGCTGACCGTGTTGACGGTCTCTTCCAGCAGCTTGGTGACGCGGGCCTCCATTTCCTCCGGCCCCGCACCCGGCAGCGTCGTCGTGATTGAGACCACCGGAATGTCGGCGCGCGGAAACAGATCGACCACCAGCGCGCGGTACGAAAAGATGCCCATGACCACGAGCGCGGCAATCCCCATGGTGGCGAACACGGGTCGGCGCACCGAGACGTCGGCGAGGATCATGGTCGCACGGCGTGTCGACCCGCTGCGGTCATGTGCGCGCGTTGTCTCAATTGCGTGCACGCACCGCGATGACCACGGTCAGTTGACCGGGCGTCGTCTATCAGACGAGTCGATGTCGCAACGGGAGACATTAGAACGGACGTTCGACCATCGAACGCAAGTTCACGCTACCCGACCGATCGGTCGGGTCAAGGGGGCGGCGGTGCTGGGCGCTCGACCGCTGCCTCCGGCTTAGTGAGCCGCCGGTTGATATTCCAGCTTGATCTCGCCCTTGTTATCGATGAACGCCGAACGCGATACCTGCACGCGGAGACCTTTGAAACGCGCGGCGGCGTCTTTGCCGGTGAAGTCGAAGACGTAGGTTTCGAACGGGCTGCCAGCCCCCATTACCTGCGGCGGTGTGCCGAGTTGCTTGGCGAAGTGATCGGCGGCCACTTTCACCTGATCGAGGGCGATGGTGTACACGGCAATTTGCTTGGTGCCGCCGCGTTCGAGCGCGATCGCGTCGGTGCTGAGCTTGCGATTGAGTTGTCCGCCCGGAAACGGTTCGAGCTTGAGCGCTGCCGGATCGAAAATGCGCGCCAGCCATTGCGCCGGACCTTCCTGGGCCTGCGCGATCCACGAAGAGATCAGGACCAACGCGATCACGGCGGCGCGGAAGCGGGCAGGGCGGATCGTGTTTGCACTCATGCGGCCCCCTGACGGATTTGGATCAGTTCGATCTTGTAGCCGTTGGGATCTTCGATGAATGCGATCTCCGAGCTGCCGTGCTTCATCGGACCCGGCTCGCGCACGAGCTTGGCGCCCTTGGCGCGCAGCTCGTCGCAGACGCGGTAGATGTCGCCGACCCCGAGCGCGAGGTGGCCGAAGCCATTGCCAACGTCGTACTGGTGCGTGTCCCAATTGTACGTCAATTCGATCACCGCAGTTTTGTCCTCGGTATCGTAGCCGACAAACGCCAACGTGAAGCGTCCGCCCGGGTAGTCCTGCTTGCGCAGCAACCGCATCCCGAGCGTGTCGCAATAGAAGCGCAGCGACTCGTCCAAATCGTTGACCCGAATCATCGTGTGGAGCAGGCGCATGCGACCTCCGTGAGCGGGCACTATCGCGTGTCCGATCGCCTCGTTCAAGTCGGACGCGTGCGGCTACGAATGGAGCGAGCGCAGCCAACGATCTTCGAAGTCGGCGAGATCGCCGGCGTAGACGCTGGCGTACGCGGCGGCCGGCGACTGCCGTCGCAACTCGCCGACGAATTCGCGCAGCCGCCGCGCGCCCGAACGATCGACCAGTTCGCGCACCGCCAAGTAGCTCTGTGCGTAGGCGACCTGCGCTTGCGCGGGGGCCAGTTTGGTCAGCGGCCCGACGAGATCTTGCAGGCGGAACAGGGGTGCCCCGTGCACGACCTCTTCGGCCCACGCGCGCCGCTGGCCGTCCTGTTCTTCCTCGGCCCACACGGCGAGCCCTTCATTCAACCACACCGGACAGTTGTTGCCCGACAAGTCGGCGACCAAGCTGTGCATGTATTCGTGTCGCAGCAAGCGGCCGAGCGCCGGATCGTCGGCCGTGAGGCCACCAACCGGAACCTTGATGCGGCCATCGTAGGCCGCGCCCGCCCACACGGGCGTCTGGGTGATCGCGTGGAAGTCTTGCGCGCCGTAGAGCACCACTTCGGTCGCGTGGTCGGGGAGGTACCCGAACTTGGCGCCGACGGTCGAGCGGGCGTCTTCCAATCCGTCGAGCACGAGCTGCGCAGCGGTGCGATTCTCGCCGTCGGCGAAGCTGATCCGAAAGTGGGCGCTCTCCATGACGGCGTAGTCCCACTCGGCGTCGACTTCGCGCCCGAGGCGGTCGAGCAGCGCGTCGAGCGGCGCGCCGCTCGCTCCGACTTCCCGTGCCCGCTGCAGCGTGGCGAGCGCGCGCGGGCGATCGTGTTGCTTCAAATACACTTCCCCGAGCGCCAGCCACACTTGCGGGTCCTTCGAACCGCCATCGACGGCACGCTCCAGATCGGTGCGGGCGCCGTCGAGGTCGCCGGCGCGCAGTCGGGTCACCCCCATCGCCTGCCGGAGATCCAAGCGCTCACCGTAGCTCAGTGCTTCGTGCAACTGGCGCTCGGCCGCACCGGGGTCTCCGCCTTCGAGTTGGTGCATGGCGCTGTTGAGCAGCACCGTTTGCAGATTCTGCCGCACGGTCGATTGCGCCGGCGCGAGTTGCCGGGCTCGCCGAAGGTGTTCGATCGCCGCGTCGTACCGGCCTTGCTGGGCCAAGTCGACGGCCTCGGCATTGAGTCGAGACGCCTCGGCCTGGACGCCGGCAAACTCCTCGGCGATCGATTGCAACTGGGGCGGCGGCGCCCAGGCCGGCAGCGATCGCGGCGCAAGGCTCGGCGGATCGGGGCGGCGGTGCGTCGCGGTGAAGGCGATGATTCCCAGGAGACCAAACCCGACCACGAACAGGGTTGGCACTATCCGCGACTTCGCGCGACTGGGGAGGCGCTCCGCGGCAACAGCGTGCAGCGGAACCAGACCGACATGCGCGCCGAGCCGCTCCAACTCGTCACGCAGCAAGCGGGCGTCCGATTCCGTCAGGCCGTTGAACAGGCGCTGCGGTGTCGGGGTGCTGCGATCGATTGGTGACGGTCCGCGGGCGCTGATCGGCATCCCGGCGAGGTAGTCGAGCACGCGCTCGCGCGCCAGGTCGTTGCGATATGCGAAGAGCACCAGATCAAAGCCGCGATTGGTGACCGGTGGTGGTGACTGGCGGTGGGTGGGAAGATGGTGATTGGTGGTGACTGGTGTTGGTCGGGAGAAGAAGTCATTCATTGTGATCAATTCCCAACACCATCACCAGTTGCCATCAGTCACCGCCACCATCACCAGTCACCACACTCAATGCATCACCTTGGGAAGATCGGTGGCTTCTTCGATCAGGCCGAAGGCCTCTTCGTAGCGGCGAATGTTGTCCTGCAGCGCGCGCAAGATGCGTTTGGTGTGCTCCGGTGTCGCGATGACGCGCGCGCGCAGGTTCGCGATGGCCTGACCCTGCGGTCCCCGTTGTGGTTGCACGAACAGGAAATCGAGGACGAATTCTTCCTTGCGGTGGCTGACCATCATGACGTTCGAGTAAACGCCGGGTGCGGTTGCCGGGTCGCTTTGAACTTGGATCTGCTGCTCGGCGGCGGGCTTGGGTTCATCGGCCATCACAGTCCTCCCGATCGATAGGTAGTACCGTGTAAAGCCAGGCGGTGGCAACATCGATCAATTCGTCGATCACCGACTGCGCGGAGCGACGCAGTCGCGCGGGGAGTTTGAACGAATGGTCGCCGCCCTCGATCACATGCAGCGTGGCGCGCGGCAGACCACGCAGCGTCTCGCGCAGCCGGTCGAGCGTGCACAGCGTGTCGCGCGTGCCGGCGAAGAACAGCATCGGCGCGACGATGCGGGCGAGATGTGCCGTGCGCAGCTTCTCCGGCCGACCGGCCGGATGCAACGGGTAGCCCAGAAACAGCAAGCCCGCGACATCGATTCCCTGAGCGGCGAGATGCGACGCCATGCGACCGCCCATCGATTTACCGCCGATGACGATGCCGGGCGGGGCCAACTGCGAGTCGGCCCGCACCGTATCGAGCACCGCTCGATAGCAGGCCTCCAGGACCGGTGCGGGATCGGGGGCGCGGCCGCCGCGCTCGGTGTAGGGAAAATTGAACTTCACCGAGACATAGCCGCGCGCCGCCAGCCCTTCGTGCACGGCGCTGAGTAGCGGGTTGCTCATGTCGTTGCCGGCGCCGTGGGCCAGAATCACCGCCGGGGTTCGGCCGGCGCGAAATCGCTCGGGGTACCCGATCAGCGCCGAAACCGTGCGGCCGGCGGTCCATTCGATCGGTCGCGCCTGAATCCGCATGATCGACCCATCACAACAGGTCATTGTTGAGCGGAGCCGGCCCCGCGACGTTTGGAACTAGAGACTTTTGGCGGACGCGACCGGCTCGCTCACACCTTCGATCAAGCTGCGCAGACGCGACGCCAGTTGCGGTCCTTTGCCGGCGGCCTCGTGCTTGAAGTACACGAACACATCCCGCCACTGCTCGGCCGCCTGCTGCAACCGGCCCACCCAGGCGGCGAGATCGTCGTCGGTGTAGTCGGGTTTGCGCAAACGGAAGTAACCAAACTCGGCCGTGACTTCGAGCGGCGTCTGTCGATCCTCCGTCTCGGCGACGCAAATCGCGACCCCGAAGCGCCGCAGGCATTCGTACACGTCATCGGCGAGCCAGCTCTGATTGCGAAACTCGAACGCGGCGCGGAAACCCGGCGGGAGCTGGTGCAGGAAGTCTTCCAGACGGGCGGTATCCTTCTTGAGGAACGGCGGCAATTGAAACAGGATCACGCCCAGGCGATGCTTGAGCGCCTGGGCGATATCGCAGAAGTCGCTCACCGCATCGGCGGCATCACGCAGGCGTAGATCGTGGGTGATCCGGCGCGGCGCCTTCAACGTGAAGGTGAAGTGCTCGGGCACTTCCTTTGCCCAGCCCTGGAGGACTCGCACGGTCGGCAGCCGATAAAAGGTGTAGTTGATCTCCACCGAGGCGAACCGTTCGGCGTAGAACCGCAGCATTTGCGGTTCGGCGATCTCGGGCGGATAGAAGTTGCCCTTCCACTCCTTATAACTATAGCCCGAAGTGCCAACCCAGAAAGTGGCCATCGCAGAGCCTCTATCACGACGCTCGCGGGTAGAACAATGCTGGGGTGGTGAGTGGTGAGTCATGAGTTGTGACTGGCCGGATGGAGGCCCCCTTGAATCAGCACGGACCACTCACGCATCACTGCTCACGAGTCACCCTTCACGAATCATCATCCCCCCTTGCCACTCGGCGGCCCTCTGGTAGCGTGCGCGTCGTGCGTCCGTCATTGCGACTGCGAAGTGGACTGGGGTATCGTTCCGAGCCGCTCCCCTGAGCTGAAAGGGTGTCATGTCGCAGTACGTCCCAGAGACCGCTGCCCCGGTGGCGATTGAGCGCTACGATCAGCTCGTCGAGTACTTCGTCGCGGCCTGCAAGCCGCGCGACCAGTGGCGGATCGGGACCGAGTACGAGAAGGTCGCGGTCCGCATCGAAGACGGCAGTGCGGTACCGTTCTCGGGCCCCCACGGTATCGAGCAGGTGCTCACCGAGTTGGCGGACCGCTACCACTGGGAGCCGATCCGCGAGGACGGTCGAGTGGTCGCGCTCGGCGGGACGAAAGCCGCGATCACCCTGGAACCCGGCGGCCAACTCGAACTGAGCGGCGAGAAGTGCGACAGCGTGCACTGCGCCGCGCACGAGTTTCGCGAGCACATCGAACAGATCGTCACCGTCGGCGAGCGCCACGGGATCGTCTTCCTCGGCCTCGGCATGCAGCCCGTCAGCCGTCTGGACGAGATCGAGTGGGTGCCGAAGCGCCGCTACCGGATCATGGCGCCGTACATGTTGCAGGTCGGCACACTCGGCCAGCGCATGATGAAACAAACCGCCACCGTGCAGGTGAACCTCGACTATGGCAGCGAAGCCGACGCCACGATGAAGATGCGGGTGGCCATGGGCATCGGCACGCTGCTCAACGCGATGTTCGCCAACTCTCCGATCTGCGACGGCCAGCTCAACGGCTACCTCTCGTATCGCGGCCACATCTGGACCGACACCGATCGCCGCCGGTCGGGGTTGTTGCGCTTCGTGTTCGGATCCGAATGGGGGTTCGCTGACTACGTCGAGTACGCGCTCGACGTGCCGATGTACTTCATCGTGCGCGACGGTGTGTGGCACGACATGACGCATCTGACCTTCCGCCGCTTTTGGCAGGACGGCTATCGCGGTCATCGCGCGACGATGGCCGATTGGAACATTCACCTCACGACGCTGTTTCCGGAAGCGCGCATGAAGGGCTACATCGAGCTGCGCTCGGTGGACAGTCAGCAACCCGAGTTGATGCTCGCGGTCCCGGCCTTGGCGAAGGGGATTTTTTACGAGTCGGACTGCCTGCTCGCCGCGTGGGATCTGGTGAAGTCGTGGACGTGGGAGGAGCGGCTCGCCGCGTGGGACGACGGACACAAGCACGCGTTGCGCGCGCGCGCGCGCGGCATCCGGTTGCAGGAATTGGCGCGCGAGTTAGTGGCGATCGCGGTGGCGGGCTGCGAACGCCAGCGTAAGCTCGACGAGCGCGGCGAAGACGAATCCGTCCATCTCGAACGGCTCGAAGAACTGGTGGCGCGCGGCGTGTGCCCGGCCGACCTGTTGATCGACAAGTGGGCCGGCGAGTGGGACCGCGAGATTCACAACCTGATCAAGGCGCGCGCGTACCGGTTGGCGGCCTAGTGTCGTCGCTCACGTTGCAATGACCGCAATCCGCCGGACCGCCTCCACGGCGAACGGCGTCGTTACCCTGCTGACTGATTTCGGTCGCACCGACGGCTTCGCCGGCATCATGAAGGGCGTGATGCTGCGGGCGAATCCGCGCGTGCGGTTGGTGGATCTAACGCACGAGATTCCGCCGCAGGACGTCGTCGCGGGGGCGTTGGTGTTGCGCAGCGCGGTGCCGTTCTTCCCGCGCAGCACGGTGCATCTCGCGGTGGTCGACCCCGGCGTCGGCGGTGCGCGACGGGCTCTCGTGGTCGCGACGCGCACGGCGCTCTTCGTCGGGCCCGACAACGGATTGCTGTTGCCGGCTGCGCAGGCGTTGGGGATCACCGGGGTACGGGCGATCGACGTAGAACGTCTACTGAAACGCAAGGTGCTGCGCGAACCGATCAGCCGGACCTTTCAGGGTCGCGATGTCTTCGCGCCGGTCGCGGCGTGGCTGTCGACGGGTGCAGCGGTGTCGGCGGTTGGTCCGGTTGTGCGCGATCCCGTGGAGCTGCACCTGCCGGTGGGGCAGGTACAACGAAACGCGATCGATGGGGAAGTGATCTACGTCGACCGCTTCGGCAACCTCATTACCAACATCACCGGCAAGCAACTCGCTCGCTTCCCCACGCAGCGGGTTTCCGTTAGCATCGGTCGGGTGCGTATTCGCGGATTGAGTACAGCCTACGCTGCAGCGCCAGTGGAGTTGCTCGCCATCGTGGGGAGCTGGGGATTGCTGGAGATCGCCGCGCGCAACGCAAGTGCGGCGGCTCGGTTGTCCGCCGCGCGCGGCACGCGCGTGCACGTGACGGTGAGCTGAGATGAGACTGTTTCGCCGTTCGCCGGCAGTCCACGAGTACTATCCCGCCCCAGCGACCTGGTCGCAGGCACCGGCGGAGGTCGGCAGCAAGCGAGTGCCCTTGATCCACATCGTGCTGTTCGTCGCCACCTTCATTACGACCTCGATGGCCGGAGCGTTCGAGGCCGGCGCCGATCCGCTGGCGAATTTCTCCGACATTCGCGCGGGATTTCCGTTTTCGGTCACGCTGCTGTCGATTCTGTTGTTCCACGAATTGGGGCACTACACGTTGTCGCGCGTTCACGGGGTGCGCGCGACGCTGCCGTACTTCATCCCCGCGCCGCCGTTTCTCATCGGAACGTTCGGCGCGTTCATTCGTATGAAGTCGCCGCCGCGCACGCGCCGCGCGTTGTTCGACGTCGGCGCCGCCGGCCCGTGGGCCGGATTCGTGTTGGCGGTGCCCGCCGTCATCATCGGCCTGCGTCTCTCCGAGGTGCGCCCGCTCGGCCCGAGCGAAGGCGGGTTGGTGTTGGGCGATTCGATCTTGTTCTCGCTGCTCAGCCGATTGGCGCTTGGCGTGACCCCCGACGACGTCACGATTCTGCTCCATCCGATCGCGCTCGCGGGTTGGTTCGGTCTGTTCGTGACGTTCATGAATCTGCTGCCGGTCGGCCAGCTCGACGGCGGCCACGTCGCGTATTCGATGTTCGGCTTTCGCCATCGTTGGGTGGCGCGCGTGTTCTTGCTCGTGGTGTTGTTTCTCGGCACCCGCGGGTGGCCGGGGTGGTTTTTTTGGGCGGTGCTGATCACGGTGCTCGGTCTCGATCATCCCCCGACACTGGATCCATGGACGCCGCTGGACGGGCGCCGCCGGATGGCGTCATGGCTGACCGTGGCGATGTTCGTGCTGACGTTCGTTCCCGAGCCGTTTTCGATGAGTGAGCCGCGTCCCGAGTTTGAGGGCGAGAAGACACCGGTGGTGCTGCAACATCCGACGCGGCAGTCGCAATTCCGCATCCTGATCGGTGGGCGGCGACCCACCGGGCAGCACCGTGGAGGAGGGGTTGTGATATGAGTGCGCGACCGAGTTGGGACCAATACTTCATGACCATCACCCGCCAGGTGGCGGAGCGGTCGACGTGCCTGCGTGCGAAGGTCGGCGCGGTCATCGTGCGCGACCGCAGCATCCTCGCCACCGGCTACAACGGCTCGCCGGCCGGTCTACCCCACTGTCTCGACGCGGGTTGCTTGATCTATCGTTCGCAAACACCGAGCGGCGACACCGAGGAGAATTGCTTTCGCACGATCCACGCCGAGATCAACGCCATCGCGCAGGCGGCGAAGAACGGCAGCGCGATTCGCGACGCGTCGATCTACATCACCCACACGCCGTGCATCCACTGCTTCAAAGTGCTCATCAACACCGGGATCACCCGGATCTGCTACGAGAAGGAATACAAAGTCGCGACGCTCGAGGAGCTGCGGCGCTTCGCGCATGTCACGCTCGATCAGATCAGCGTCTGACTACACGCAGTAGCGCGTGCCGGCGGATTCGAACGCGCACGCATCGATCGGCGACGATGCGCGTGGCGTCGTTACCGCGTCGGATGATCGGCGTGCCGGCGCCGGCCGCGCGCGACGTTGGCGCGCCCATGCCTCCTCGGTTTTCGCCGCGTAGCGCCGGATTCGCACCGGGCGATCGCCCGGACTGCAGCGCAGGACGCAGCGCCGCACATAGTCGGCGTTGAGGCCGAGCGCGGCGCAGATGCTGAGGAACGAAAATGGATTCGACCAATCGTTCGCCTGGAACCACGTCCGTTCGCGCCGCCACTCATGGTATTCCGACCCATGCGTGACGCGCGACCGGTAGCGGTTGAACGATTGCACCGCGTCCATCAACACCGCCAGCATCAGCCGCCGCTCTCCATCCTCCGGTAGGACATCGAGGAATTCGATTCCACGCCCTCGGCTCCTCGCCATGGTTGGCCTCCCTCGCTGAGACCTATGATCGAAGGGTTGGCGCGGCCGGACAATCGCCTCAATTGGGCAGCGCCGCGACCATCTCCGGTGAGACGGTTGGCAAGAGAGGGGGGACTGCGATCCCGGCAATCCGGGAGGGAGGGGGTTGAGACCAGCCGAGGAGGGGGGCGGCTGGTCTCGGGGCGGTGGTGTGGGGGGGAAACGTTCTAGTCTAGACCGCGAGGCCGTGCCGGATGGCGTAGCGGACCAGCTCGGCGGTCGAATGCAGATCGAGCTTGTCGATGATGTGCTTGCGGTGCGTTTCGACGGTGTTGACGCTGAGGCCGAGCACTTCGGCGGCTTCACGATTGGTGCGCCCGGAGCAAATCAGCGACAGGACCTCGCGTTCGCGTGGACTCAACACGTCGGGTACCGGGTCCCCGTCGATCGTCGTCGCCCGCGCCAGCGTAGCGCTGAAGCGGGTTTCACCGCGATGAACCGCCGTCACGGCCTCGACGAGGTCTTGGTCATCCGCGTCCTTGAGCAGATAACCCTTGGCGCCGGCTGCGAGGCTTTGACGCACGTACGGTTCATCTGCGTGCATCGACAACATCAGCACCTTGCTGTCCGGCGCCTGTGCCACGATCTGGCGGGTCGCTTCGACCCCGTTCAGCCCTGGAAGGCTGATATCCATCAGCACCACGTCCGGATGGAGCGTTTCTGCCATCGACACCGCCTGCGCCCCGTCGCCGATCTCGCCGACCACCGTGATCTGAGGATTGGATTCGAGAATCTTGCGCAATCCGCGGCGCACCACCGTGTGATCATCGACCAATAACACCCGTACCATGCGTATGGCCCCGTTGTTACTTCAGGCAGCAGGATACGCGCCCACCGACCTCCCCAACAATACCGGCAACCGGGGAAATTCGACGCCGAAACCGGGGAGGAACAATCTACTGGACAATGCCCTTGCGGACCGCAAAGCGGACCATCTCGGCGGTGTTGTGGAGGTTGAGTTTCTCCATCAATCGCTTGCGGTGGCTCTCGATCGTGCTCACCGCCACGTCGAGGATCTGCGCCACTTCCTTGTTGCTCTTGCCTTCGGCGATGAGCTGCAGCACCTCACGCTCGCGATCCGACAGCGCGGCGAGTTCGTCGACCGACGCGTCGGCCTCCGGTTGGTGCAGGAAGGCGTCGAGTACCACGCGCGAAACTTCCGGGCTGAAGTACGAGCCCCCTGCACTCAGTGCCGCGATCGCCTTGAGCAGGTCTTGATCGTCGGCGTCCTTGAGCAGGTAGCCTTTGGCGCCAGCACGCAAACTCTGACGGATGTAGGCGTCGTCGGCGTGCATCGAGAGGATCAGGACCTTGACGTCGGGCGCGAGCTTGGCGAGCTGGCGAGTGACGTCGATGCCGTTGAGCCCCGGCAGACTGATGTCGAGAATCGCGATCGTGGGATTGAGGCGTGGAACCGCGTCGAGCGCCGTGCGGCCGTCGGCGAATTCCCCCACGATGTCGATGTCCGGGCTCAACTCCAAGATGCGGCGCAGGCCTTGCCGCACGACGGTGTGATCGTCAACCAACAAGACGCGAGTCTTCGCCATAGTCTTCGTCACTCTCCGCCGCTTCCACCAACGGAATGGCCAACGCGATCCGCGTCCCGTTGCCCGGCTGCGATTCGATCTCGAACCGGCCGCCGTAGGTGGCGACGCGCTCGCGCATGCCGATCACGCCCATCGAGTAGTCCGGCGTCGGACTTTGCAGGAACGTCTTGGCATCGAAGCCGCACCCGTCGTCGTGCACCTCCAGCTCGGCGCGCTCGCTGTCGACGCGCAGTCGTACCCCAACGTGGCGAGCGTTGGCGTGCCGCGCGACGTTGGTGAGCGCCTCCTGCAGGACGCGGTAGAGCGCGACTTCGACCGGCCGCGGAAAGCGGGTCTCCGGCGGTGGGGCGTCGACCGTGACCGCGATGCCGGTGCGGTCACCGAAACGGGCGATGAACGACTGCATCGCCGGCACCAAGCCGAGGTCGTCGAGGACGGCGGGGCGCAGCAACTGCGACAGCGAGCGCACGCTTTGGAGGACCGAGCCGATTTGCTCGCGGGCTTCCGTCACCCGTGATCGCAACGGGTCGCCGGCCGGCAGCTCGCGGGCGACGAGTCCGAGATCGAGTCGCACCGCCGTCAACGCTTGTCCGAGATCATCGTGCAACTCGCGCGCAATCCGCCGCATCATGCGTTCGCTCACCTGCATCATCTTCTGTGACAAGCGCTGCAAGCGACCTTGGTACAGCAGCGACTCTTGGTAGAGCGAATCCTTCTGCTCGGCGGTGGTGGCGAGTCGGCTTTCGCGGTCTTGCAGGATGCGAAAGAAATGCAGACCGCCGCCGATGATGATGCCGAAGATCAACCCCTCGAAACTCACGCTCAGCCGCTGGCGAACGATCAGCGGCACCTGCTCCAGCGCGGCGGTCGGCGCGAAGCCGTTCTGTTCGAGCAGGATCAAGCTCGCCCCGCTTGCGACCGTGGCTCCCAAGCACTGCCAGCCGATGTCCACCCCGAAGATCAGCCCATAGCTGACGATCTTCAACACGAACGTTGGGACCAACGGACTGTAGACGCCGCCGGTCCAGTGCGCGGCGAGCGTCATCGGCAACACATTGGCCGTGATGTCGGCCCACACCCGGCCGGACGACAATGTCTCGCGGCGATAGTGAAAGAACAGCAGGAGGTTCGCCAGGGTGTAGATCGCGAAGGTGGTGTGCACCGTCCACAACGAGACCGTTAAGCCACCGTAGAACGCGTACACGATCGCCCAACAGGCGCACCCTTCGAGCAGCCTCACGATGAGGATGGCCAGCGATGCCGCGTGAATGCGGCGGTGCTGGATGTGCCCATGCAGGGCAATCTGTCGCAGACGTGCCCACATGCTTCTGGCCGCGATGAGAAAATCGGCGCCCGAGTTTATAGACCGAACGGCTCGACGTTGGAAAGCGATTCGGCCCTGCCGGCGAGGAAGTCGCGTAGCGCATCGGTGTCCGCGGCGAATCGACGCGTGATCTCCGCGGCCACGATGATCCCGTAGACGTTGCTGTCGCCGACCACGTCGCGTTCTACCGCCAGCAACTCACCGTCGATTTCGATCTGTCTCGGGTGGGGCGTGTCGTGCCACTGCGCACGCGAGAACCAGCGCGCGGTGGGAAGTTCCGCCGCCAGTTTGGTGAGCGACGGATCATCTCCGCAGAGCCAAAGCTGCCCGCCGCGGCGCGCGACGTCGGCGCACACAACTGCCACTTCGCCGCGCAGCACCTCCAGCGCCTCGTGATCTTCGCTGAAATCGGGCGTCAATGCGGTGATCACGGCGATGTCCGGCCGGACCGTGCGCAGATGTGCCGCCATGTCGCCCGGCCGCCGCGCGCCGAGTTCGAGTACCAACACGTCGAGCGCGTCACGCGCGAACGTTGCCGACCACGCCGCGCGCACCAGCCCGCGTGCGACTGATCCGACACGCCGGGCGTCGACTTGCATGTTCAGCACGGCCAACGGCACGCCGATCTCGGTGTTGTAGGAAAGCGGATTGGCGCGGACATGCCGGTGCGGCGCGAGTGCCTCGACGAGCAGGCGTTTCAAGACGGTCTTGCCGCGACTGCCCGCGATGGCAATCACGATCGGGCGCCGGCGCGCGAGGTAGAGACGCGCCAGCGCGTGGAGCGTCGCGATCGCCGTCCGCCGACGGATCCCCACGCGGGAGAATGCCCGGCTGGGGGCGTGGAGCACGACGGGCGCCGCCACCGGCCCGCGCGCCGCGCCGGCGTTGAAGTAGTCGGCGAGCCGCGCGAACGCCACCTCGATGTCGTCGTCGGCGCGGGCGTAGCAGAATCGCAGATGCGCCTCGCCGGTTGGGCCGAACGCCGCTCCGGGCACCAGGGCGACGTGCGCACGTTCGAGAATGTCGTGTGCCAGCCGAACCGAATCGCGCGCCATCGGGACGATGTCTTTGACGCGAGGAAACACGAAGTACGACGCGTTCGGACGCTGATAGTCGAACACGCTGGACAAGCCGTCGAGATGGGCGATCACGCGATCGCGGCGGCGGCGAAACTGCGCCCGAAACTCGGCAATGAACGATTCGCCCAATGTCAGCGCGGCGACGGCCGCGTGCTGCGAGATTACCGGCGCGCAGGTGACGAGCGCGTCGTGCACCTTGAGAATCTCGCTCACCGGCTCGCGTGCGCCGTGCAGGAAGGCCACGCGCCAGCCGGTCATGCCGTAAGCCTTCGAGAACGACACGATCCGCACGACGCGTCCCCGCGCCGCAGCGACCTGAGCCGGACTGAACGGGTGTGCGTCGGTGTAGACGAAGTCCTTGTAGACTTCGTCGCTGATCACCGCGAGATCGTGTCGTTCCGCCACCGCCAACATGCGTTCGACTTGCGGGCGCGAAAAGATCGTCCCGGTGGGATTGTTGGGATTGCAGAGCAACAGTGCCGCGGTGCGCCGGGTGACGCTGGACGCGATCGCCTCGGGATTCAGGTCGAAGTTGGCGTCCTCGTCGAGCGCGACGAAGCGCGGGACGCCGCCGGCGAGTCGAATCGCCGGCAGATACGAGGTGTAGGTCGGCGACATCACCAGCACTTCGTCCCCGGGATTGATGGTCGCCAGCAGGGTCGCCGTCACCGCTTCGATCGCGCCACAGGTGACGATGATCTCCCCGTCCGGGTCGTAGCGCATGTCCTCGCGCCACAAGCTTTCCGCGATCAGCTCGCGCAACTGCGGCAAGCCCGGCGTGAGCGAATACTTAGCGCACTCGCCGGCCGCGAGCTTCTCGGCCGCGTACCGCTTGATGGGTTCCGGGGTGTCGAAGCTCGGGATACCCTGCGCCAATGAGACCACCCCGGGGATCCGACTCGCCCGCAACTCAACGGCCTTGATCGGCGACAACTCGATCTCGGTGAGACGGTCCGCCGCGAACGTGCGTCCGGCGGAGTGAGCAGCAAACCGGGGCAGACGCAGCGCCATCAACGGCCCTCGGTGCGGCCGAGTGCTTCGAGGTGGGCAACGTCGTCGAGGCGCGTGGCGCACCACGTCGAGGCGGTGGAGGCGACAATATGAATCGAGCCGAGGTCCACGGCCAATTGGCTGCGTGCCGATGAGTCCAGATCGAGCAGTGCAGCGAGGATCGTGCGGATGACCCCTTTGTGCAGCACCATCAGCAGGCACTGATCCCCGTCCTGTTGAGCTCGTTCAACGACGGTCCAGAGCGTTGCCGCCACGCGTGTGCGAAACGTCGCGGTCGATTCGCCGCCGGGGTAGTGAAAGTCCGCCGGACCCGCCCGCCACTGCGCGTGGAGTCGGGGATCGCGCGCGCGGATTTCGGACTCGGTCAATCCTTCCCAGTCGCCGAAATCGATCTCGTTGAAGCCGCCCAGGACAATCGGCTCGCGCCGCGCAACGATGCGCGCGCCTTCCCGCGATCGCATCAGCGCGCTGGCGTAGACCGTGTCGATCGGCAGATGATCCACCGCCGCCGCTGCGCGCTCCATTTGTGCGCGGCCCACCGCACTCAGCGGCACGTCGGTCGCGCCGTAATAGCGGATGCTCGATTGGCCCGCCGTCTCGCCGTGGCGAACCAGCACCAGCCGCATCGCTACACCACCGGCTCGCCGAGCGTGACGCGTGATCGCTCCGATGAAGGCGAGTCGATCGCGTCCGGCGCCGCCGGAAGGGCCAGCCGAGCGATCACGGCGAAGCCGGCGGCGGCACCTGCCGTGATCAAGCCGAGCCACGGGAAGGCCGCCGCCAGGTTGTCCGAGGCGGTCGCCACCCAGGTCGCCAGCGGCACCGCAAGTGCGTTGACACAGGCGATGAACGCGAAGCGCCCACCGTCAGCCGTCGCCGAGCCGGATCGCGCGCTCATGCGCTCGATCAGGTCCATCGCCAGCGCCTGCGAGAAGAGACCGCAGAGCGCGGCGACGGTTGCGACCACGAGCAGCCATGCGTGCTCGGTGTGGCCCATGAGCACAAGCGCCACCCCCGCTCCAAATTGGAGAACGATGTGTGACCAGTAGCCAGTGCGCTCGCCGATGTTCAGCTCCCCTACGCATGATCCGATCACGCCCAGTCCATACACCACCGACACCGCGAGGCCGGCGGTTGCAGGAGGGAGGCGGTGCGCGAAGTACGAGGGCTGCAGCATGAATTGCCCGAACGTGCCGATACCGGCCGCGGCGATCGCGAGGCTCAGCAGCACGTACACCGTCACCGGCGGCGTGCTGCGCGGCGATTGGGTTCGATTCGCGGACAGAACCGCGTCGTCCATCGCCGTTCGCCACAAACCGAGAACGGCCGACAACGCACACACACTGAACCCCGTCACCGTGTAGACCTGTCGCGAACCGAATTGACTCGCCGCCCCGAGGGTGATGACCGGTGCCAGCGCCACGCCGAGTCCGGCGGCGAGCCGCTGCACCAACCGTCCGCGCGCGCGCCAGGGTTCGTCGAGACAGTCGATAAGCTGGATCGCGGCTGGGCGGTGAAAGCCGGCGAACAAGCCGAGCGCACCGAGACACACAGCCAGGCTTCGACCCGGCGCGGCTTCCGCTGCGGCCAACGCCGCCACGCCGGTGCCGGCCAGTCCCACCAACAACACCCGCCGGCCGCCGATGGCGTCGCTCAACCAGCCGCCAGGAAGGGCCCCGAGTCCGAAGAGCACGTAGCCGGCAAAGCCCCAGCTCAGCACGGTGGTGATCGGCAACTTCAGTTCGCGAGCGATGGTGATCGCCACCACCGGGAACATGAACGCGACAAAATGGGTGCACAGCGATCCGAGCGCGACGAACGGCAGGATCTGGCCGATGAGGCGCGGCTCGGCGCGATTGGTCATCGCCGTTCACACTAACGAACGGGTCGAGACCGAACAAGCGCGTTGTGCCGGTGCCGCGCAATGAGCGATGTCAGGGAGCGCGGAACTCGCTCGGACTGCCGAAGAATTCGTGGGCGGCGCGGGCGGCCCCCGCGGTCAATTCGGGCGGCACGAAGACGTACAGGCGCCACAACGCCGCGTAGCGCGCCTCCAGGGCGGCGATCTCGGCGAGGTGATGAGCGGCATCGCGATTCAGCGGCGCGAGGCCATCGGGCCGGCGCACCAAAACCGCGGCCTCCTTCATCACGGTCAACGCCGGACAGTAGACGATCACGGCGTGCGGCGGACATCCGAGCGCTCGTGCGAGCGTTGCCTCGGCTTCGGCGCGTGTCGTCGGTGATTCGTGGAAGCGCGCCACCAGGCGGGCGCGTTCCGCCTCGCCGACGGAGTGCGCGGACAGCGCGTAGCCGCGCTTGTACAATCTCCGCTGCCGCAAGCCGTCGACCAAGTCGCTGATGCCGTGATCCGGCACGCGCGCGAGCGAATCCAGCAGCGTCCAGTCGTTGTAGGTCAGCAGCGACGCATCGGTGATGCCGTGCGGGATGGCCAACTCGACGGCCTTCGAAATCATCGCGCCCGCCGCGACTTTTGTGTGGTGGTAGTAGACTCGTTCGGTCAAGAAGTAGCGCAAGCGCAGCAGGGCCACGGTTTCGGAACGCGCGTCGGGCCGCTCCATGCCGTGCTTGGTCATGTTGATGGCGAGCTGGCCGTCGTCGATCGTGAAGTAGCGGTAAATCCGGTCGTCGTAGTCCTGACGCAGCCCGGCGAAGTAGGCGTCGCGGCGCAGATAGTCGAGCAAGTC
>Ga0335069_10006398_pt1 | contig 17141 bp, 15 predicted proteins | sample Lox_Sample_11_FD_206714 | JGI IMG/M metagenome (GOLD analysis project Ga0335069, IMG submission 206714) | Soil microbial communities from Loxahatchee National Wildlife Refuge, Florida, United States - Lox_Sample_1.1 | ecosystem: Environmental > Terrestrial > Soil > Wetlands | place: USA...
AGTTGCTGAGAGCTGCAGGAACGCGGCCAATTCGATATCAGCCGCGCCGTGCGATCAGCGCGCATTGTGCGCGATTGTTTTTCAACTGAGCGGACCGAGACATGGTACCCAGAACGTACCGGACACATAGGTAACACTTTCCCGGCACTTAGCCGGGAGGTGTCTATGCCGTGGAAGGAGTGTTCGGTGATGGACGAGCGCCTGCGGTTCGTGGCCAGGCTGCTGGACGGCGAATCGATGTCGGAGGTTTGCCGGGAGTTCGGGATTTCCCGCAAGACCGGTTATAAGATCTTCACCCGCTATAAAGATCAGGGGGTTGAAGCGCTGACGGATCGGTCGCGGCGGCCGGTACGGTACGCCAACCAGCTGCCGCCCCAGATCGAGCGTCAGATCGTCGCGCTCAAGCAGGAAAAGCCGCACTGGGGTGCGCGCAAGATCCGCGAGCTTCTGGTGCGCCGCTTGGCCGGCGATGTTCGCATTCCCGCCAAGAGCACGATCCACGCGGTCTTGCACCGCCACAGCCTGGTCAAAGGCCTCCGCCGGCCGCGATCGCGCGCCCACGGCACCGCCCTGTCGCCCGGCCTCGCGGCCAATGATCTTTGGTGTGCCGACTTCAAGGGCGAATTCAAGCTCGGCAACGGGGAGTACTGTTATCCGCTCACCGTCACCGATCACGCCTCGCGGTACCTGCTGATGTGCGAGGCCCTAGACTCGGTTCGCGAAGATACCGCCATCACCGCCTTCCAGCAGCTCTTCCTCGAGCGTGGCCTGCCCGGCGCCATTCGCTCCGACAATGGCGTGCCCTTCGCCAGTCCGAATGCCCTGTTCAATCTCTCCAAGCTATCCGTGTGGTGGCTGCGCCTGGGCATTGCCATCGAGCGCATCAAGCCTGGCCACCCACAACAGAACGGCCGTCATGAGCGCATGCACCTGACCCTGAAGCAGGAAGCCACCCGGCCGCCAGGTATGAACAGCCTGCAGCAGCAGGCCCGCTTCGATGCTTTCGTGGCCGAGTTCAACAACGAACGCCCGCACGAGGCATTGGGCATGAAAACGCCCTGCGAGAGCTACGCGCCCTCACCCCGGCCATATGTTGGATTACCCGACCTGACCTATCCGCTGCACGATCGCGATGCCCTCGTGACCGCTTGCGGGCGCATCTGCATGCATCGCAAGAAGATCAGCATCTCGTACACGCTTGCCGGCCAACGGGTCGGCATCAAGGAGGTCGACGATGGCATCTGGATCGTAAGCTTCATGCATTACGATCTCGGCTACATCGACCTGGAGCAAAAGACCCTGCAACCCCTCGACAACCCGTTCGGCCCGAGGTTGTTACCTATGTCTTAGGTACGGACTGGTACCGATGTCTCCGGTCCGTACAGGCCGGCAGATGGGGTGGCTGATGGGATTCGAACCCACGACAACCGGAATCACAATCCGGGACTCTACCAGCTGAGCTACAGCCACCGTAGAACGTTGCAGCGCGCCGAGCGCACGATCGATCCGATCACCGCACGATTCGCTCGCGCACGCCGAATTTGGCGCGCCCGACAGGACTCGAACCTGTTACCACCGGCTTAGAAGGCCGGTGCTCTATCCAAATGAGCTACGGGCGCCTGTCGGAAGCTCTACAAAATATATCACATCCGCTCCTCGCCCGCGGCCTCGCCGACGTGCGGCGCGCCGTCGCGAGCCCGACTCGAGCGTGAGGGTCAAATCGCGTTCTGGGCGCGCAGCGCCGCGATGCGCTCCGTCGAGTAACCGAGCTCACGCAGGATCGCATCGGTGTGCTCGCCGAGCGCCGGCACCGCGTCCATTCGCGGTGGGCTCTCCTCCCACGAGCCGGGCGGCAACAGCGCGGGGATGTTTCCCGCCGGCGTGCCGACCTCGCGCCATCGCCCGCGGGCGCGCAGCTGCGGGTGCTCCCAGACGTCGTGCATGGTGTTGACGCGCGCGTTGGCGATCTGAGCGGCGTCGAGGCGCGCGACGACCTGGTCTGCGGTGAGCGAGGCGAATGCCGCCACGATCAGCGCGCGAAGCTCGGCGCGCGCGGCGCTCCGCTTCGAATTGGTCGAGAACCGCTCGTCTTTCGCGAGCGCCGGATCGAGCAGCACCTTGTCGCAGAACGCCGCCCACTCGCGCTCGTTCTGCAGGCCGAGCATAACGGTGCTGCCGTCGCCGGCTGGAAAAGGGCCGTACGGGTAGATCGTCGCGTGGCTCGCCCCGGCGCGCGAGGGCGGCGCCGCGCCGTCGAACGCGTAATAGAGTGGAAAGCTCATCCACTCGACGAGCGATTCCAGCATCGAGATGTCGATGTGCTGGCCGCGACCGCTCTTCTGCCGCGCGATGAGCGCGGCGAGGATGTTCGCATACGCGTACATTCCGGCGGCCACGTCTGCGATCGAGAGTCCAGCCTTCGCGGGCTCCTCCGGCGTGCCCGTGACCGAGACGAAGCCCGATTCGCTCTGGATCAGCAGGTCGTACGCCTTCTTGTCGCGATAGGGACCGTCTTCGCCGTAGCCGGAGATATCGCAGACGATGATTTCCGGCTTCTCTGCCGACAACGCGGCATGGGACAGACCCAGCCGCGCAGCGGCGCCCGGCGCGAGGTTCTGCACGACGATGTCGGCCGACTCGACGATCAGGCGCTTCAGGATCGCCTGCGCCTCGGGATGCTTCACATCGAGCGTCAGGCTCTCCTTCGAGCGATTCGTCCACACGAAATGCGAAGCGAGGCCGTGGACGCGCTCGTCGTAGCCGCGCGCGAAATCGCCGACGCCCGGCCGCTCGATCTTGATCACGCGCGCGCCGAGATCGGCGAGTTGCCTCGTCGCGAACGGCGCCGCGATCGCGTGCTCGAGCGTGACGACGGTGATGCCTCCCAGCGGTCTCATCGCGATGACCTTGTTGTGCTCGGCAACGTGCGCAGGGTGGCGATGGGCACAACCCCCGGGGCACCCGGCTCTCGCGCGGCCCGGAGGACTGTATCCATCGCGCCCCTCACGTGCCCCATCTAGCGCACGACCGCGGTCGCGTCCATCGTCAGCGCGCCTTCGTGATCGCGCGTCCACAGCCGAATCGTCTTGCCGTCGGGCCGCGGATCGCCGCATACGAAGAACGAATGGATGTCGAACAGCGGGCGCAGCGCGCGGAACTCGTAGCGGGCGACCTCGGCGTCGGGCATCCGATCGCGCAGCAGGTCGAGGAGGAGCGTTGCGATCAGCGGGCCGTGAACGACGAGTCCCGGATAGCCTTCGACCTCGGTCACGTAGCGGCGGTCGTAGTGGATCCGGTGGCCGTTGAACGTGAGCGCCGAATAGCGGAAGAGCAGCACGTCGTCCGGCACCCACTTGCGCTCCCACGCTGCGGCCGCGGGAGCCATGCGGGGCGGCGGCGCGACGTCGCCGGGGGCAGGCGCATCGCGATAGACGATGTCGTGATGCTCGACCAGCGCGGCGTCGCGCTCGTCGCCGCGCCGGATCTCGTGCCGGACCTTGACGAAGACGAGACGGCCGGTGCGACCGGTCTTCTCGCTCACGTCCTCGATCGTCGACAGGCGAGTCAATGCATCGCCCACCCGCAGCGGCGCATGGAACACGAACTGGCTCGCTGCCCACATTCGCCGCGGCAGCGGCACCGGCGGCAGGAAGCCGCCGCGCTTCGCGTGCCCGTCGGGGCCGATCTCCGACTGGCGATGCACCGGCAGAAAATAGAGCCAGTGCCACAGCGCCGGCAGCGGGGTGCCCACCGCCGGCCGGACGGGATCGCGATCGAGCGTTGCCGCGAGCGCGGCGATCGGCGTCGGAGTCGCCACGTCGACGACTGACTCGGATCTGCCGATCCAGGCTTCGAGATCCTGCAGATGCGCGTCCGCCATACGGGTGTCGGAATCCGCGTTGATGGATGAGCCGTGGTGGCGAACGCGCGTCAGCTCAGGCCAGCGACAGGCAGCGCCGCGCCGTGGATCGCGCGCGCTTCGTCGGACGCGAGGAAGACGATCACGTTGGCGAGATCCGCCGGCGCGAGCCAGCGTGACGGGTCGGCCTTCGGCATTCCGGCGCGATTCTCCGGCGTGTCGATGATCGTCGGCAGCACGCAGTTGACGTTGATGTTCCTGTCGCGAAGCTCCGCCGCCATCGCCTCGGTCAGGCGGATCACGACGCTCTTCGCGGCAACGTACGCGCCCATCTGCGCGACGCCCTTCTGCGCGGCGAACGCACCGACGTTGACGATCTTCCCGCCGCCGGCCGCGAGCATCTGCGGGACGACCGCGCGCACCGCATGGAGGAGCGTCCGGGCGTTGATGTCCATCAGGAAATCCCAGTCCGCATCGGACGTTTCGTGCACCGGCGAGCCCATCCGGAAGCCGCCGGCGATATTGCACAGGACGTCGATCCGGCCGAAGCGTGACCGAGCGAGCTGAACGGCGGAGTCGAGCGTTGCCTGATCGAGGAGATCGGCGGCGACGAACAGCCGGCGCTCGCTCTCCGCCCCCAATGCTGCCGCAAGCGATTCCTTCGTGCGGCCGACCAGGGCCAGGTTTGCGCCGCGGGCCTCGAACGCCGCGGCGATCGCGCGGCCCAGATTGCCGGCGGCGCCGGTGACGAAGACCGTCTTCGGCGAGAGAGTCATCGGGGATCGGATGCGATGAATCGGGCTACTTCTTCGCCGTTCGCGTACGCCGGTCGAACGCGGCGTCGCAGGCGCGGGCAAGCGTGATGTCGAGCTCGGTCAACCCGCCGGCATCGTGCGTCGTCCACGTGATCTCGACCTTGTTGTAGACGTTCGACCAATCCGGATGGTGATCGCGCTTCTCGGCGGCGAGCGCGACCTCGGTCATGAAGCCGAACGCCTGCGCGAAGTCGGCGAAGGCGAACTTGCGCGAGATTGCGCCGGTCAGCTCGTCGTAGCGCCACTCCGCCAATTCCGCGACGCGCTCCCGCGCCACATTGGCTCCGAGCTTCTTCATGATGTCCTCCTTTCGCCGCGGGTGTAGGGCGCGAGTTTGCCACAGCAGCGGGCACCCCGGGGAGTGCCGCCGTCGGGTGCGTTCTTGCGCGATGCCACGGCCAACGGCACACTAGCGCGCGCGAGCGGCGAAACGCCTCGCGGCTCGAGGGGGATCGTCGTGACGCAACTGCTCTTCCGAGACGCACGCATTTTCGACGGCGTGAACGACGAATGCCGCGACGGCATGTTCGTCCGCGTGGCCGATGGTCTGATTCGGGAAATCTCCGCGAGGCCGATCAGCGCGCCCGACGCGCTCGCGATCGACGTCGGCGGCCGCACGCTGATGCCGGGAATGATCGATGCGCATCTGCACGCCTATGCGAGCGACGTATCGGTGCAGAAGGTCGAGGCGATGGGCGACGCGTACCGCGCCGCCCATGCGGTGCGCATGCTCGGCCACGCCCTCGACTGTGGGTTCACGAGCGTTCGCGACGTCGGCGGCGGCGACTATTCGCTGGCGAAGGCGATCGCCGACGGCCTCGTCCGCGCGCCGCGCTTCTTCTACGCCGGCAAGATCCTGTCGATGACGGGGGGCCATGGCGACTTCCGCCAGATCGAGGAGCCCCCGCACCACCACACGATGTGCGCGTGCGGCAACGTCAACTCGTTCTGCACGATCGCCGATGGCGTCGATGCCTGTATCCGCGCGACCCGCGAGGAGCTGCGGCAGGGCGCGCACTGCATCAAGATCATGGGCTCCGGAGGTGTCGCGTCTCCGACCGATCCGATCTGGATGAACCAGTATCGCGAGGACGAGATCCGCGCGATCGTCAACGAGTGCACCGAGCGGCGCACCTATGTCGCCGCGCACTGCCACCCCGCGAGCGCCGTGCGGCGCTGCGTCGAGTACGGCGTGCGCTCGATCGAGCACGGAACCCTGATCGACGACGAGACGTCGCGCTTCGTCGCGGAGAAGGGCGCGTACATCGTGCCGACCATGGTGGTGATCTTCGCGCTGGTCGAGCTCGGCCGCGAGCTCGGGTTTCCGCCGCAAAGCCAGGAGAAGGCCGAGTTCGCGTTCACGCGGGCGATCTCGGGATTGGACTCGATGCGCCGCGCCGGCGTCAAGGTCGGCTTCGGCACCGATCTCCTCGGCTCGACGTACGTGCGCCAATGCCGCGAGTTCACGCTGCGCAGCGAAGTGTTCACACCACTCGAAATTCTGCGGCAGACCACTTCGCTGGGCGCAGAGATGATGATGATGCAGGGCAAGCTCGGCTGCATCGCGCCGGATGCTTTCGCGGATTTGCTCGTCGTCGATGGCGATCCGACGCGCGACATCTCGCTTCTCGCGGCCGACGGCCGCAACCTGCGCGTCATCGTCCGCGCGGGAGAGATCGTCAAGAACGAGCTTCGCTAGAACTCCCGTCAAATTCCATGGCGACGAGATTGGATGCAACCTCGGCGCACAGGTATGCTCCACGCATGAACGCTCTATCCTGCTTCAGGCTGCCAAAGGTCCTTCTACCGCGGCCCGGAATCGATCTCCGCAGATGGGCGGTGATCGCCTGCGATCAGTACACATCCGAACCAGCCTACTGGGAGCGAGCCGCACACGAAGTCGGCGACGCGCCGTCCACGCTTGCGCTGATCTTCCCCGAGGTCTACCTCGGAACACCGGACGCTTCGTCGCGCATTCGCCGAATCCAGGATGCGATGCGGAGCTACCTCGGGGATCGGATGTTCGTCGAGCGCGACGGGGCGGTCTACGTCGAGCGCACGCTGGGCAATCGCGTTCGCCGTGGCCTGTTGCTCGAGCTCGATCTCGAGCAATACGATTACGGCAGCAAGTCGGCGAGCCCGATTCGACCGACCGAGGGCACGATGGTCGAGCGCCTGGCGCCGCGCATCGAAGTGCGCCGTGGGGCCGAGCTCGAGCTGCCGCACATCCTGGTACTGATCGACGACCCGGAGCGCACGGTGATCGAACCGATCGCCGCCGAGCGCGGAGCCCTGGCGAAGCTCTATGCAACCGACTTGATGCTCGGCGGCGGCCACGTCGCCGGATACGCGGTGGATGCCGGCCGGGGCGAGCGCGTGACGAACGCGTTGCGCGCGCTGGCGAGTCCGGCTGCGTTCGCCAGGCGCTACGGCGTGCCGGAGGCGACTGCCGTAATGCTCTTCGCGATGGGCGACGGCAACCACTCGCTCGCGACGGCCAAGGCATGCTGGGAGAGCGCCAAGGGCGCCGTCGGCATGGATCACCCGAGCCGCTACGCACTGGTCGAAGTCGTGAATATCCACGACCCCGCGCTCGAATTCTCGCCGATCCACCGCCTGTTGTTCGCGGTGACCGCTGACATCCGTGCGGCGATGGCGGAGGCGTTCGGCAGTCGATTGTCCTGCACCGACCTGCCGACGGCGGCGGCGATGCGCGAGCATGTGAACGCAGCGCGCGGGCCGAGCCATGTCGCAGGGCTGATCGGGCCCGGGCGACGATTCAGCGTCGTCGAAATTGCCGACCCGCTCTCGACACTCGCCGTCGGAACGTTGCAGCCGTTCGTCGATCGCTTCGTCGAGCGTGGCGGTGCGACGCACGTCGACTACGTCCACGGTGACGACACGCTCGAGCGCCTCGCGGCCGACGCCCGGAACGTCGGTCTGTACCTGCCCGCGCTCGGCAAGAGCGATCTGCTGCGGATGGTCGTGCGCGAGGGACCGCTACCGCGCAAGACGTTCTCGATGGGCGAGGCGGACGAAAAGCGCTTCTACGTCGAAGCGCGGCGGATTCGCTGAGGCGCGGCGTCAGAACTTTCCGGCGAGGAGCTGCGTCAGCCGCCAGATGTACGGGAGGAGAACGGCGGCCAACACGCCGTGCAGTCCGAACGCGAGTCCCGCGTACGTCCCCGCTTCCGCACTGACCTGGAATGCGCGAGCCGTACCGATCCCGTGCGCCGCGAGGCCCAGCGCGAACCCGCGTGCGCGCATGTCGCGCACGCCCACCTTGTCGAACACGAGCTTGCCCAGCCCTGCACCGATGATTCCAGTGGCGACCGTAAACACCGCGGCGAGTGCCGCGACGCCCCCGATCCTCTCGGCGATGCCCATGGCGATCGGCGCGGTTACGGACTTCGGCGCGAGCGACGCGAGCGTTCCCGGCGAAGCTCCGAGCGCCCACGCGATCCCGACCGCCAGCCCCAGCGCCACGGCGGAGCCGGCCGCGAGCGCGCCGGCCACCGGAACGGACAGCCTGCTCACCGTCGGCCACGCACGGGCGAGCGGAACCGCGAGCCCGACGACCGCCGGGCCCAGCAGAAAGTGAACGAACTGCGCACCGGCAAAGTACGTGCCGTATGCGACATCTCCGACGCGCAGCGAGATCACGATCGCGATCACCGCGATCAGCACCGGATTGGCGAGCGGGTGGAGCTTCGCGTGCATGTAGATCGCGAAGCCCACCGTGTAAGCGACGAGCGTGATGGTAAGCCCCGCGAGCGGAGTCGCCGCAAGATAAACCCAAAGCTCGAAGAACTTGTCGCCGCTCACTGCTCGGTCTCCGGCGCGACGACTTCCGCGCGCTCGGCGCGGCGGGCAAGCGCAGCGAAGGTGATCGCGGCCACCGCCAACGCAACGACGGTGCTGACCACCAGCGCGACGGCGATGGGCAGCCACTCTCCGGCAAGGCGCCCGAAATACATCATCACGCCCACGCCCGCAGGCACGAAAAGCAGCGACATGTGCCGCGCAAGCGCATCGGCGGCTGCACCGATCGAATCGGGAACGCGGTCACGGACGCGCAGCGCGATGAACAGCAACAGCATCCCGACGACCGGGCCCGGAACCGGAAGGCCGAGGACGCGCGAAACAACCTCGCCGGCGCACTGGAAGAGGAGCAGCCACGTGACGCCGGCGAGGAACGGACTCATCGCTGGCCCTGGGCTTCCTTGACGCGTTCCTCCTCGGCAGCAGACTGCGCGAGCGGCAGCGCCGAGAGCTCGGGCGCGCGCGGAAGTCCGGTCACCTGGAGGATCTCCTGCTCGCCCAGCGTCTCTCGCGCGAGCAGCGCCTCGACCAGCGCGTCGAGCTCCTTGCGGTGCTGCGTCAGCAAACGCAGCGCCTCGGCATGGCCGTCGTCGATGATTCTCTGCACCTCGGCATCGATGATGCGTGCCGTCTCCTCGCTGAAGGGCTTCGCCGCAGGAAGCAACCCGCCGCCGACGTATTCGTTCTGGCGCGGTGCGAGCTGTACCATTCCGAGCTTGTCGCTCATACCCCAGCGCGTGACCATGTTACGGGCGAGCATCGTCGCCTGCTCGATGTCGCTCTCCGCGCCGGTCGTCTTCGTTCCGTAGACGATCTCCTCGGCCGCGCGGCCGCCGAGCATGCCGACGATCTTCGCGCGCAGGTAGGCTTCGGGATAGTTGTAGCGGTCGGTCTGCGGCCGCTGGTAGGTGACCCCGAGCGCTTGCCCGCGCGGCACGATCGTCACGCGATGGACCGGGTCGGCGCCGGGGACGAGCAGGCCGAGAATCGCGTGGCCGCTCTCGTGATAGGCGATGCGCTCGCGGTCTTCGTGCGAGAGCAGCAGCGGGCGCTCGGGACCGAGCACGATCTTCTCGAGCGCGTCCAGGAAGTCCTTCTGATGCACGTCCTTCTGATCGCGGCGCGCGGCGAGCAGCGCGGCCTCGTTGGTGAGGTTCTTCAGGTCGGCGCCGGAGAGACCGGGCGTCGTCGCCGCGAGGTCGGCGAGATCGACGTCGAGCGCGAGCGGAACCTTCCGCGTGTGGACCTTCAGTATCGCCTCGCGCCCGACCTTGTCGGGCAGGTTGACGACGACGCGTCGATCGAAGCGGCCGGGCCGCAGCAGGGCCTTGTCGAGCACATCGGGCTGATTGGTCGCGGCGAGGACGATCACGCCCTCGCGGCCGCTGAAGCCGTCCATCTCGGTGAGGATCTGGTTGAGCGTCTGCTCCTGCTCGCTCGCGCCGCCGATCGCAATCGTTCCGCGCGCGCGGCCGATCGAATCGATCTCGTCGATGAAGATGATCGCCGGCGCGTTCTCGCGCGCCTGCTTGAACAGATCGCGAACTCTCGCGGCACCCACGCCGACGATCATCTCGACGAACTCCGCGGCGCTCATCGAGAAGAACGGCACGCCGGCCTCGCCGGCCACCGCCTTCGCGAGCAGCGTCTTGCCGGTCCCGGGCGCCCCGACGAGCAGCACTCCCTTCGGCGCGGAGCCCCCGAGGCGCGTGTACTTTTCGGGCGACTTCAGGAAGTCGACGATCTCGACCAGTTCGTTCTCGGCTTCGTCGATGCCGGCCACGTCGTCGAACGTGACTTTCGTCTCGGCGTCCTGGTCGTAGCGTCGCGCCTTGCTCTTGCCGATTCCCATCAGCGCGCCGCCCACGCCTCCCTGCTGCGCGCGGCGAAACATCCAGACGTAGAACCCGATAATGAGGAGTGCGGGGCCGAAGCCGTAGAGCAGCGTCGCGAGCGCGCCGCCCCCCTGCTTGATCGGGACGGCGCTGATTTCCACGTTGTGCTTGATCAGGAACGATTCGAGTCCCGGGTCGACAAAGGCCGGAAGCGTCGTCGTGAAGGTCTCGGCGCTGCGCGGCTCGGGCTTCGGCGCGAGCTTCTCGACCAGTCCCTGCAGTCCCGTCGCCTCCACACCCTGTGCCGACGCGGGCTTCGCCTGCCCCGGCGGAGGCCAGGTGACGGGTTTCACGAAGCGGCCCTCGATGCTCGGCCCGATGCTGTAGATCGCCCTGATATTGCTCTTCTCCACCTCTTCCTTGAACGTCGTGTACGGAATCGTCACCGACGCGTCGGTCGATGGGAACAGCATGCTCATCAACAGGTAGTTGACGAGCAGGATGATCGCGAAGCTGAGCCACGCCCTGCGGGGCGGCATGTTCATCTGTCCGAACGGCTTCGGCGCCCCGGTCTTGCCATCCGAGGCGCCTGCGCGCCAGGCTGGCCCCGCATTGCGACCGCTTCGCATGGGCGGCTTGGACGGCGTCATGGCGAGTTCTCCTGCACGGTGCGGCGTTCTCGATCGATCGGGCCGCGGCATATGATATCGAGACGCGGCCGCTCATTATCAATGCGAATCGCGGGTCGGGGCTTTTGGAGAGGCCCGACGGCGGAAATCGGAGGAAGACCCCATCGTGTCGGACCATTCATCCATGCCCGGAAGCTCGCCGAAGCCGCTTGCTGTACTCAGTGCCGCTCTGACCAACCTGCACCGCACGCTGCTCGCCCGCGCGCGCCGCGATTACGAGCGGGACCGCGGCGCCGTTCTCGGAGCGGGCGAGCTGCTGCAGCTCCTCACGACCGACGCCCATTTCGCCTGGCTCCGTTCGCTCTCGGAGCTGATCGTCGACATCGACGTCTTCCTGGACGCGGACCCGGCGCCGGCCGACGACGAGGCCTCCGCCGTGCGGGCGGAAATCGAGCGGCTGCTTGCGCCGGGGAAATCCGCCGCTCCCGATTCCGATTTCGCGACGCGTTACTGGGATTCGGTGCACGCAGATCCGAACGTTGCGATCGCGCACGGCGAAGTCCGGCAGGCGCTCGAGCGGCTTCCCTCCCCCGCCGCCGTCGACGAAGCGCAGACGTTGCACGAGCGCCACCGATGGATCGAGGCGCGGCGGCACCGCCGATAGCCGCCGATGGATGCTCGGGCCGAAGTCACGCACTCGCCGCGCCTGGCGGCCGTCCGGTCCATCCGCGATAGGCTCTCGAGAACGCGCTAACCTCCGAATAGCCGAGCAGGAACGCAATCTCGCCCTGCGTGAGATTGCCGCGCTCGAGTAGTTCGTCGGCTTCGTCCCGCAGCACGCGCTGCAGCAGTTGCTGGAAGCTCGTGTTCGCCTCGCCGAGGCGCCGCTGCAGCGTGCGCTGCGACATCCCCGCACGGGCGGCGAGTGACGCAAGCGTGGGCATCGTGCCGTTCATCATCGCGCGCAGCAGAGCGATCACGCCCTCCTCCAGGCTGCGGACCGGACCGAGTTCGGCCAGGTGACGGTCCATGATCTCGGCAAGGAGGCCTTCGAGATCCGCATCCGCCGAAGGGATCGCGAGGTCGCCCACGCGGCGATCGAATACGATGCGGTTGCCCCTCTCGTCGAAAGTGAACGCGCAGAGCTCCCGCAGCGCACGGACCGCATCCGCGCCCGGCGATGCAAACGCGCAGCCGATGCTCTTCGGACGCACTGAGACACCGGTCAGGCGTTGCGGCATCAGGCTCATGTTCGTCAAACTCCACAGCAGAATGGTGCCGCGAACCGGGCTCGCCGGCAGGTCGAGGGTGACCGAGATCGCGAGCGTCGAAGCGTCGTGCGCCAGCGAGAGGTGCGCCGCCTGCGATGCGAGCGCCAGATAGCGCTGCGTCTGCCTGTATGCGTCGAGTACCGTTGCGCAGCGTGGCGCGATCTGACCGAGCACGCCGAACGTCTTCGGCCCGGCTTGGCGGGCCATCCGAAAACCGATGATCGGATCGCCGCTCAGCCTGAGCACGCGCTCCCACAGCTTGACGACGTGCTCGCCCGAGTACCGCGCTGGCGAGCGCCCGCCCTCTTCGACCAGCATGTCGGCGAAGCGCCCACGCGGCAGGCCGCACGCGGCGGCGCAGTCGATCAGACCGCGGATCAGATCGCCGGAGACCGTGAAGCCGGGGGTAGTTGATCGTGCACGCCCCATCATGAGCCGCACTCGACTTCGGTATGAGGGTGCAAATGGCGCGGATTGTCAAACGGATGGCGCACCCCGTCAACGCAACCCAGAGGGACCGCGGCTACATTGGCATCCGTGGGGGGAGGCTGGAACTCGGAGGTCGCCATGAAACTCTATCCGCTGCTCTTGGGCCGCACGAAAGTGCCTTACGGTCAATTCTACGGGGGCCTCGCAGGCTGGGAGGGGCTCGGCGCCCTCCTCCGCTTCGTGACCGACAAGAGCCACTTCATCTGGGTGCCGATCCACGCGTACCTGCTCGAACATCCGCGGCAAGGTCTGATCCTGTTCGACGCGGGCATTTGCCCCGATCAGGCGCACCGGCACGGCGAGTACTACCGCGGAATCCTGCGCATGATTCTCGACGACGACGAGTATGCGCAGGCATCGGAGGAATCGCTCGCGCAGCAGCTCAAGCGTCTCGGGTATCGCTGCGACGACGTGCGAACAGTGATCCTCACGCATCTGCATGAAGATCACGTCGGCGGACTGCGCGACCTCCCGAAGGCGAAGGTCGTCGTCTCGCGGGCCGAATGGGATGCGCGGCGCACGAGGATGTTCGGCTTCATACCGATGTTCTACGGGCCCTCGTACGGCTCCGTCGAGCATTGGGAGCACGTCGCGTTCGAGTCGGGCGCATTCCACACCTTCGATCGCAGCCACGATCTCTTCGGCGACGGAACCGTGAGGCTCCTTCCCACGCCCGGACACACGCCTGGACACACGTGCGCGCTGGTCGAGATGGGGGGCTATCAGCTCCTCGTGACGGGGGATTGCCTGTACACGTTGCGACACCTCGCGACCGCGCAGGTGCAGGCCGTTCGCCTGAGCAGAGAGTCGGGTGAAGAACAGGTCGACTCGATACGGAGGATCGCGGGGTTGCGGAAGGCGCTGCCGGGCCTGCATCTGCTGGTCGGGCACGATCACACCGAATACCAGTGGAAGCATGTGGTTCCCTATCTCTCGAAGGGCTGGCTCACCGATGACGAACGGCGCGCGATGACCGAATATCAAGAGCGTTTGTTCGACGCCGACGGGCGCCTTCGCGCGGGCGCGCTTCCGCAGTTCCAGCGCGGCGAAAGCGAGATCGTCGGTAGGGTGAGCGAACCGCAACCGGCTTGCACGTAAAGGGACGGCGGCTCAGGCGGCCCCTCGACGGGCGATTTCTCCCGAAGCATCAGTCCGCGGTAATGTGCCCGGTCTCGATCACTTTCTTCCAGCGCGCGTATTCGGCGGCCTGGAACTTCGCGAACTCGTCGGGCTTGTTCGCGACGATCTCGAAGCCCAGGTCCATCATGCTCTTCGCCACTGCGGGATCCCTGAGCGCCGCAACCGCGGCGTCGAGAATCTTGTTGCGCACGTCGGAGGGGAGGCCCTTGGGGGCGGCCATCGCCTGCCACGAATAGACGTCGACGCCCTTGACGCCGGACTCCGAGAGCGTCGGCACGTTCGGCAGCAACGGCGAGCGCTTGCCGCTCGTGATCGCGAGCGCTTTGAGCTTGCCCGCCTGGATGTGGCTGATGACGGCATTGATGTTCTGGAACGAGCACTGGACGTGCCCCGCGATCAGATCGGAGATCGCCGGGGCGCCGCCTTTGTAGGGCACGTGCAGCCCGGTCGTCCCCGTCTGCTGCCAGAAGAGCTCCGCGGTCAGATGATCCGAGGATCCCGCGCCCGACGAGGCGAACGTGAGCTTGCCCGGGTTCTTCTTCTCGTAGGCGATCACGTCCTGAACGCTCTTCGCCTCGAATCCGGGACTGCAGACGAGCACGTTCGGTGCCTGCACCGCGACGGTGATGAGATCGAAGTCCTTGAGCGGATCGTACTGAAGAGATTTCTGCAGATGCGGGTTGACCACGAACACCGCGAGCGACGAGACGAGCAGCGTATAGCCGTCCGGGTGAGCATTCTTCACCATCGTCGCACCGATCGCGCCGGTCGCTCCGGGCTTGTTTTCGACGATGACCGATTGACCGAGGCTCTGCGTCATCTTCTGCGCCACCGCGCGGCCGATCATGTCGCTCGAGCCGCCGGGTGGAAACGGCACGATGATCGTAACCGGCTTCGACGGGTACGTCTGAGCGCCCGCGCCGAACGACGCGGCGAACGCCACTGCAACGGCGGCCAGCAGCTTGAATGTGTTCATTCTTCCTCCAAAGGACGCAGCAATTCGGACCGGCATTTCAGCCATCGAGCGGCTGCCTCAGCCTCTCCAGCACGTCGCGCCGAAAGATCTGCAGGATTGGATTGTCGTTGTCTTTCCGGTATGAGAACACCATTTCGACGGGCCGCAGCGGATTCATCGTCATCCGCCGCAGCAGCACGCCCTCGAAGTGCAGGCGCGAAGCCGTCTCCGGCGTGAGCGCGACGCCGATGCCCGAGTCGACGAGCGCCAGCATCGTGTGGATCTGCGGGACGTAGTCGACGATGTCCGGCTGAACGCCCTCGCGATCCAGGCACGCCTGCACCAGCTGGTAGAAGTAGCTCGCCTCGTAGGGCGAATAGGCGAGGAACGGCTTGTGGTGGAGGGATGCCAAAGTAGGCTCTCTCGGCCAGCTGCGCGCCTGCTTCTCCGGGATCGCCAGCATCAGCGCTTCTCGCGCAAGCGACACCGTCTCGAGACCCCCGTGCGGAGGATGCGGGCGCATCAGCCCCACATCGAGGTGCCCGGCGTCGAGCGCCTCGAGCTGCTCGCTCGTGACCATCTCCTTGAGCGTCAACGAGATGTTCGGCACCTGCTGATGGAGCCGCCGCACCATCTCCGGCAACAGGCCGTACCCGAACGCGGCGGTGAAGCCGATGGCGATCGACCCCCGCTCGCCCCTGGCGATCCGCCTGGCGGTCGTCGCGGCCTCGTCGGCCAGCCGCAGAATCCGCGCCGCCTCGGGGAAGAAGGCCCTGCCGGCCGCGGTGAAGCGCACGACCCGGTTCGTACGCTCGAGGAGCGGCGTGCCGACCTGGTGCTCGAGGATCCGGATCTGGCGGGAGAGCGGCGGCTGCGTCATGTGCAAGCGCTCGGCGGCCCGGCCGAAGTGGAGCTCCTCGCCGACGGCGACGAAGCAGCGCAGCTGGCTGATCTCGAACATGATTCAACTCCTGTATCAATCGAATCATCTATTGATTTGATTGTGAATCAATCTGCCGGGAAAATCGAGGCCATCAGAAAACCAGATGAGTCCAGCCAAGTGAGGAGATCCATGCAAAGCAACGCAGCAGCGATGACCGCTCCCGGCGTTTCGGCGACGGCCGCGAAGAAGACCAACGTTCGGTGGGTTGTCGTCGCAGTCCTGTTCGCCATCACCGCGATCAACTACGCCGACCGCGCGACGATCTCGCTGGCCGGTCCCGAGATCGCCAAGGATCTCGACTTCAACGCGGTTACGATGGGCTACATCTTCTCGGCGTTCGGCTGGGCCTACGTGATCGCCCAGCTTCCCGGCGGCTGGCTGCTCGACCGCTTCGGCTCGAAGCTCGTGTACGCGCTCAGCATCTTCTTCTGGTCGCTGTTCACGCTGCTGGTCGGCGCCGTCGGCTTCTTCACCGGCTTGACCGCTGTCATCGTTCTGTTCTCGCTGCGCTTCCTGGTCGGGGCGTCGGAGGCGCCGTCGTTCCCCGCCAACAGCCGCATCGTCGCCGCGTGGTTCCCCGCGAACGAGCGCGGCACCGCGGCCGCGATCTTCAACTCCGCACAGTATGCGGCGACGGTCGTCTTCGCCCCGCTGATGGGCTGGCTGATCCACTCGTTCGGCTGGCACTGGGTGTTCGCAGTCATGGGCGTGCTCGGGATGCTCTTCGTCCTGGTCTGGAACAAGCTGATCTACGACCCGAAGGATCACCCGCTCGCGAACGCCGCCGAGGTCGAATACATCGAGAAGGGCGGCGGCCTCGTCAGCATGGACCAGAAGCAGGGCGGCGCGAAGAAGGAAGGGCCGGACCTCAAGTACATCGCGCAGCTGCTCCGCAACCGGATGCTCGCCGGCATCTACATAGCGCAGTACTGCATCAACGCGCTCACCTACTTCTTCATCACGTGGTTCCCCGTGTACCTCGTGAGGGAGAAGCACATGTCGATCCTCAAGGCGGGCTTCGTCGCGGCGATCCCGGCGATCTGCGGGTTCCTGGGCGGCGTCCTCGGAGGCGTCATCTCGGACGCACTCCTCAAGCGCGGCTGCTCGCTCAGCGTAGCGCGCAAGACGCCGATCGTCGCCGGGATGCTGCTGTCGATGACCATGGTCGCCTGCAACTACGTCAGCGCCGAGTCGGCCGTCATCTTCTTCATGGCGCTCGCGTTCTTCGGCAAGGGTATCGGCGCGCTGGGCTGGGCCGTCAACTCGGACACGGCGCCGAAGCAGATCGCGGGGCTTTCCGGAGCAGTGCTCAACACCTGCGGCAACCTCTCGAGCATCACCACGCCGATCGCGATCGGCTACATAATCGAGGGCACGGGCTCC
>Ga0335069_10006399_pt1 | contig 17141 bp, 12 predicted proteins | sample Lox_Sample_11_FD_206714 | JGI IMG/M metagenome (GOLD analysis project Ga0335069, IMG submission 206714) | Soil microbial communities from Loxahatchee National Wildlife Refuge, Florida, United States - Lox_Sample_1.1 | ecosystem: Environmental > Terrestrial > Soil > Wetlands | place: USA...
TGGGTCCAGTTCTCCTTCGCGAGCCCGAGGTGCGTCGCCACGAACCGGATGCCGAAGACGATGCAGACGAGGATGACGGACACCTTCGTCACCACCATCACGTTGTTGAAATTGGCCGACGCCTTGACGCCGATGATCAGGAGGACCGAGAGAAAGGCGATGATCCCGACGGCCGGCAGGTTGAGGAGGTGGCCGCTGAGCTGGTAGTGGCCGTTGACGTAGGCAAACGGTGCGTCGGTGAGGGCGTCCGGGATGTTGATCCCGATGAAGGGCTCCTTGAGGAAGGCCACCACCAGGCCGGCCCAGCCGACCGCCACGCTCGGGGCCGTGAAGACGTACTCGAGCACCAGGTCCCAGCCGATGACCCAGGCGACGAGCTCGCCCATGGTGGCGTACGAATAGGTGTACGCGCTGCCGGCGATGGGGATCATCGAGGCGAACTCGGCGTAGCAGAGGGCGGCGAACAGGCAGCTGATGCCGGAGACCACGAAGGAGAGCACGATGGCGGGTCCGGCATTCGTCGCCGCGGTCTGGCCGGTGAAGACGAAGATGCCCGCCCCGATGATGGCGCCGATGCCGAGGCTGACGAGATTCGTGGCCGTCAGCGCGCGGCGCAGGCTGTGATCGGTGCTGGCCTCGCTCTGCAGCTGCTCGATGGGTTTGGTCTGGAACAGGCTCATGAATGCGCGTGGGTGGGTGGGGCGGGGAAAATCAGAAAGGCGAGCGCGGCACCTGGATCGAGTCGCCCGGCAGGAGCAGCGGGTCCTCCTCGGGCTTGCGCTGGGCGAGCAGGACGTCGAAGTCGTAGGCCTGACGGTCGCGGGTCAGCGTGACCTTGGTTTTCTTGGCGTAAAGGGTGAAACCGCCCGCGGCCTGGATGCTCTTGCCGAGCGTCAGGTCGGGCGACCAGGTGATGCGGCCCGGGCGCTGCACCTCGCCGCCGAGATAGACGTACCGCTCGGTGACGTTGACCGCCACGGTGATGTCGTTGTAGAACTTGCGCTCGAGGTAGGCGCGGCGGATCGCCTGGCTCAGCTCGTTGGTCGTCAGGCCGCCCGCGTGCACCGGGCCGAGGTAGATCAGGCTGATCATGCCCTGCTCGTCGATCTGCACCGGGCTGTTGGTCGGGTCGGGAATGCCGGTCAGCGAGACGGTGAGGCTGTCGCCCGGCCGCAACTGGGCGGCGCTGCCGGCGGTGATCCGCGGATTCTGCCCCCCTGCCGATGAATCGCCCGGCGTACCGCAACCGCCCATGACGATGGCCAGCACGGCCGCGGCGGTCGTCAGGAACGGGCGGGTCAACGGCATGTGGAATCCGTTACTGGGCGAACACCCGCCCCAAGGCAACAACCCATTTCAGCCGCGATGGCGGCGACTCCGGCTCGGGCGGTCGTCGTCCTCCTCGGCCGCGTCGTCCTCATCGTCAAAGTCACGCTCCTTGCCGTCGTCCTCCTCCTCGTCGTCGTCCTCGGCGTCGTCCTTCTTCTCGTCCTCGTCCTTCTTCTCCTCGTCCTCATCCCACTTCAGCGAGGAGTCGTTCTTCATCCGCTCGTCCTCCTCCTCCTCGATTTCGGGCAGGTCGTCGTCCTCCTCCTCGGCGCTCGGGCGCTTCTCCGCCTCCTCGTCGTCATCGCCGTAGCCGGCGGGCACGAAGTCGAGGATCGCAGTCAGCTCGCTGAAGAGGTGCACCGCCTTGCCCTCGATGAAATCGTTGTTCTCCGACTCGCGGATCTGGTCCTCGAGCTCGTCGACCGTGAGCTTCTCCTCGAAGTCGAACAGCTCGTTGAGCAGCTTGACCCGGAGGCGGGTGAGGTGGTCGAGCAGGTCGGCGTACGGGCCGTTCTCCTCGTCAATGATGTCCGGCAGCGCGAAAAGCTTCTCGTCCGACTCGAGCAGCGGCTCCTTCGTGCGCACCAGGCGCACGCGGCCCTTGCCCAGATCCTTGGAGATCCGGAAGGCGATGAACGCCCGCTCGAACACGTCCGGGTCGAACCCGTACTCGCGCAGCGGTTCGATCAGCTCGATGATGTGGTCGACCTGGCGGGGGTCGATGATGCTGAGGCCGTCGACGTCCCAGTGCACGGGATCGCTGACCTCGTCCACCCACCAATTATGATCCTCGCCCAGGCGGACGATGCACCAATCGAGTTGCGGGGTTCCTTTCGCCATAATGTTAAGTCGGCTGCACGAAAAAGAGGGGGCTTTGGCGTTGTCAAATCCCGAAACGCCCGGAAGCGAAGATTTTTCCCAGCTGGCAAACGGGCGGCGGCAGGGTGGTCCCGGCGCTCGAAAAAACAAGCCCAAATCCGGGGCCCGTCCGACACGGCAGGCGCTTGAAACTTGGCCGGGCGCGGACCACAGTGCGCGCGGCATGGGCTGGCTCTATCAACACGTCGGGAAACCCGTCATCTTCCGGCGCGATCCGGAGGACGCGCACGAACTCGCCGTCCGCGCAATGACGCTGCTGGCCACGGTCCGCCCGGCCTGCGCGCTTCTCGAGCGCTGGCACCGGCTGCCGGCGCCCTGCCGGCCGGTGCGGTGTCTCGGGCTCGAGTTCCCCAACGCCGTTGGGCTGGCCGCCGGTTTTGACAAACACGGGACGGCGTGGCCCGCGGCGGCCGCGCTCGGCTTCGGCCATGTCGAGATCGGCACCGTCACCCGCCACGCCCAGCCGGGCAACCCGCGGCCCCGCATCTTCCGATATCCGGCCGAGCTGGCCGTGATCAACCGGATGGGATTCAACAACGAGGGTGCGGCCGCCTTGGCCGGCCGGCTCGCCCGGCTGCCGGGCCCGGGCGCGCGCCGGATCCCGCTGGGCATCAACCTGGGCAAGAGCAGGGTCACCCCGCTCGACCAGGCGGTGGAGGATTACCGCGAGAGTTTCCGGCTGCTGGCCGATCACGCCGACTACCTGGTGGTGAATGTCAGCAGCCCCAACACCCCCGGCCTGCGCGAGCTGCAGGACGCCGCGTGGCTGAAGCCGCTGCTGGCGGCCCTCGCCGCCGACAATCGCGCGCGCGTCGCCGCCGGCCGCCCGCGCCGGCCGCTGCTGCTGAAGATCGCGCCGGATTTGAGCTATCCGCAGATCGACGCCGTGCTCGGCGTGATCGCCGACCTCGCGCTCGACGGTATTGTGGCGACCAACACGACGCTTGCCCGTCCGGGCGGCTTCGCCCGGGTCAGCGAGGCCGGCGGACTCAGCGGCGCGCCGGTCGGGCGCCGTTCGACCGAGATCATCAACTACCTGGCGCGGGCGACCTCCGGCCGGCTGCCCATCATCGGCGTGGGCGGGATCACGGACGAGGCCAGCGCGGCCGAGAAGCTGGATGCCGGCGCGTCCCTGGTGCAGATCTACACCGGGCTCATCTACCGCGGCCCGTTTTTCGCCGCGGAACTCGCCCGCGCGCTGGCCGAGCGGCAGCGCCGCTGATTTCGGCGATGACGGCGCCCGAGGTCCTGCTGGTTGACAACGGCTCGCTGGCGCCCGCCGCGACGCTGCGGCTGCGCCGTCTCGCCGCGGCGCTGGCAGGGCGAATCGGCCGGCCGGTGGCGCCCGTCTCGCTGCTCCATGCCGACAAGGTGCCACCGGACCAGCTCGGCGGCCTGGCGGCGGAAACCTTCGCGCCGGCCCTGGAGCGCCGCGCCGTGCAGGGGAACGCCGGCTGCGTGGTCGTGCCCCTGTTCTTCGGGCCGACGGCGGCGCTGACGGAATTCGTGCCCGGCGTGGTTCGGCGGCTCCGCGAGCGCCGCGGACGATTCGACGTCCGCCTGGCCCCGCCGCTCTTCGCGGAGGGCGACGACCGGCTGGCCCGGATCCTCGCCGACCAGGCCGCTGCGGCGGCGTCGGGCGCCCAGCGGGTGGTGCTGGTCGACCACGGCAGCCCGTTGCGCGCGGTGGCGGCCGTGCGCGACCGGCTGGCGTCTCGGCTGGCGGAACTGCTGGGCGACGGATTCGCCGTCGTCGCCGCCAGCATGGAACGCCGGCCTGAGCCTGAATTCGATTTCTCCGGGCCGCTGCTGGCTGAAGTGCTGGGTCGTCCGGAATGGAACACCGGCGATGTGGTGGTGGCGCGGCAATTCCTGCTGCCCGGCCGCCACGCCGGTCCCGGAGGTGACGTGGAGCGGATCTGCCGCGACGCGGAAATGGAGGGCAGGGGACGGCGCATCCGGCTGACACCACTCGTCGGCGAGCATCCGCGGCTCATCGAGATTCTCGCCGATCGCTGGCGCGAGGGGTTGAAGGGTGCGCCAATCCAGGACTGATCGAATTGGACTGCAGCCGATGGGGGCGGGGTGCCCGGGCCCACGGGCTGATCGTCAATCGGGTCCGGTACCGTGCTCTTTCTCGTTCGCGCAATCGTCCCCGAGAGTCCGACGGTCGAGATCGTTGGAAATCACGAGTAAGAGAACGACCAATCACGCGGGGTGGGGGCATCGAGCCCACGCCGAACTACCTCCTTATCCTTCAAGAGGAGGGCGACAGTCTTCCAGAAAGCGGCTTGAACCGGATGATATTCCCGACGGGCGCGGTCGCCGCCTCCGGCTGTGAGCTCGGCGCTGCTCAGGGCGACGAGGCCAGCGCGGACCCGGCTGCCTCGACAACCGCGGCGTCAGATGCCGCCTCCGGCCGCAGCGCCGCGCCGATCAGGACCATGGCCGGCAGCCCGTCCGCCAGCCGGGCCAGGCTCGCCGCATCTACCAAGGTTCCCTCGAGCACCTGCTGGTCGGCGCCGGAGGCGTGGCTCACGATCGTGAGCGGAGTGTCCGACGGCAGTCCGCCCGCCAGCAGACGGCCCGCCACGGACTCGAGCCGGCGCAGGCCCATATAGACGCAGAGCGTGGCGCCGGGTCGGGCCAGCGACTCCCAGTCGACACGCGCCAGGTCACTTTTTCCGGCGCATTCATGGCCGGTGACGAAGATCGCCGCGGAGGCGTGCGCCCGATGGGTGAGGCTGACCCCGGCCGCCGCCGCCGCCGCGCAGGCCGCCGTCACGCCGGGCACCACCGCGAAAGGAATCTCCGCCGCGCGCAACGCGGCAATTTCCTCGCCGAGATGGGCGAACACACTCGGATCGCCGCCCTTCAGCCGGACCACCCGCAGTCCCCGCCGGGCATGGTCAACCAGCATGCGATTGATCTCGCCCTGGGACGCGCAGTGACGTCCGGCCCGCTTCCCCACGTTGATGCGCTCGCAGGACTCCGGGCAGAATTCCAGCAGCTCCCGTCCGGCCAGCTCATCGAAGATCACGACTTCAGCCGCCTCCAAGGCCCTTAGACCCCGCACGGTGATCAGGTCGGAAGCGCCTGGACCCCCTCCGACAATCCAGACAAAACCACTTGGTGAAGAGTTACTTGAATTAAACATGACAAAAATGATGACCTCAAACATGTTTAGCTCTTGCAAGGCGTCAAGACCTGTTTACGCGTGAGGCCATGACCGAAGCCAAGGCGCCGGGCCCGACGAAGAATGAACTGCTGAAGGAGCAGGTTCCGACTTTGGCCGGGAGGATCGCGGCGACGCTGGCGGATCCGACGGCGCTGAAGTTCTCGGAGGACGACGAGCAATTCATCAAGTTTCACGGCATCTACCAGCAGGACGACCGCGACCAGCGAAAGGCGGGCAAGCAATACATCGTGATGGTCCGCGGGCGCATTCCGGGCGGCGTCATGACGCCGGCGCAGTGGATCGTGTTCGACGAGCTCGCGACCCGGTACGGCAACAACACGCTCCGGCTCACAACGCGCCAGAGCATCCAGTTTCACGGCGTGCATCAGAAAGGCCTCGGGCCGCTGGTGAAGAGGATCAACGAGTCGCTGCTGTCGACACTGGCCGCCTGCGGCGATGTCAACCGCAACGTCATGGCGCCGCCGACGCCGGCGACGACGCGGGCCCGGGCCGAGGTGTTCGCCGACGCGGTGCGCGTGGCTGATGCGCTGCGCCCGCAGACGGCGGCCTACCACGCGATCTGGATCGACAACGTCCAGCTCGACCTCGACGACCCGGTCCACCGGGGCTTTGTCGACCCGCTCTACGGCCGCACCTACCTGCCGCGCAAATTCAAGGTGGCCTTCGTCATTCCACCCGTGAACGACATGGACGTGTTCACCAACGACCTCGGCTTCATCGCGGTCGTGGAGCACGACCGGCTCGTCGGCTACAATCTGGCGGTCGGCGGCGGCATGGGGCGCAGCCACGGCAACGTGCAGACCTATCCGCGGCTGGCGGACGTGCTGGGATTCTTCCGTCCGGGTCACCTGGTCGACGTGGCGAAGGCGGTGCTCACGATCCACCGCGATTTCGGTGATCGCACGAATCGCAAGCACGCCCGCCTGAAATACGTCGTGCAGGAAAGGGGGGCCGACTGGGTGCGCGCGGAGGTGGCACGGCGCGCCGGGCTCGAACTGGAGGCGGTCCGACCGTATGCGTTTTCGAGCACGGGCGATCTTTACGGCTGGAACCGGGCGGTGGACGGCTCGTGGTTCCTCACGCTTTTCGTCGAGACCGGCCGGATCAAGGACGGGCCCGACCGCCGGCTCAAGTCCGCCCTTCGGCGCGCGGCGGAGGAGTTTCCGCGGATCGAATTCCGGCTGTCGGCGAACCAGAATGTCATCCTGGCCAACGTCCCGGAGGCGGACCGCGCGGCGCTGGAGCGCCTGCTCGCCGACCATGGCGTGGCGACGGTCGACCAGGCCTCCGTGCTGCACCGGGCTGCGATGGCCTGCCCGGCGCTGCCGACCTGCGGACTCGCGCTGGCTGAATCCGAGCGCCTGCTGCCGGGGTTGGTCGACCGCGTGGAGCGGCTTTGCGCCGAGGCCGGCGTGGCGGGGGAGGAGATCATCCTCCGCTCGACCGGTTGCCCGAACGGCTGCGCCCGGCCCTACATGGCCGAAATCGCGTTCGTCGGCAAGGCGCCCGGACGCTACCAGCTCTGGCTCGGCGGCAACGCCGCCGGCACCCGGCTGAATTCACTCTATCGCGAAAACGTGCGCGAGGCCGACATCGAGCAGGAGCTGCGTCCGCTGCTCGTCCGCTGGAAGGCCGCGCGCGAAGCCGGCGAGAGGTTCGGCGACTTCTGCGTTCGCGTCATCCTCCCCGAGGCGGCCGCCGCCTCGGCCGCGCCCGAGCCCGTGCCGGCGGCGACGTGACGCGCGCCGCCCTCGTCCGCCAGTGCTTCCTCCGCTCATGTCCTTCACTTCCGAACAGATTGCCCGCGCGGCCGCCGCTCTGGCCGGCCGCAGCCCGGCTGAGATCGTGCGCTGGGCGCTCGACCACGCGGGCGAACGCCCGGTGGTGTCGACCAACTTCCGTCCCTACGAGGCGGTGCTGCTGCACCTCGTGACGCAGCTCCGGCCGGGCATCCCGGTGCTCTGGGTCGACCACGGCTACAACCGGCCGGCGACCTACCGGCATGCGGAGCAGCTCCGGACCCTGCTCCGGCTCGACCTCCGGCCCTACCATCCGCGGATGAGCGCGGCGCACCGCGATGCGATCCGCGGGCCGCTGCCCGGGCTCGACGACGAGGAGAATCTGAAGAAGTTCAGCGCGGTGATGAAGCTCGAGCCCTTCCAGCGCGGACTGCGCGAACTCGCGCCGACGGTCTGGATTACCGCCCTGCGCCGATCGCAGAACCCCGAGCGGGCCGGCCTCGCCGTCGTGGCCCACGATGCGAACTTCGGCGTGCTCAAGGTCAATCCGCTGCTCGACTGGACGGATGAGCAGCTCGAGGAGTATCTCGAGCGGCACGAGCTGCCGAACGAGTGGGACTATTTCGATCCGGCCAAGGCGGACGAGAAGCGCGAGTGCGGCCTGCATGCCGCCTGGGGCCGGAAGGCGGCGTCGGCCGCGACACCCTGAGGCGAACGTCATGGCGCTGCCTTTGCACGAAGAACGGTGCGCGCTCCGGCCGTCCGGGCGCGGCGCCCCGGCCCGCGCCCGCCGGCGCGGGCCAAGGTTGCCAGAGACGGGCGAATCGGGTAGGGACCGGGGGCATCGCCGCCAAGCATGAACCGCTATCACCTGGATCACCTAGAGCACCTCGAGACCGAAGCCATCCACGTCATGCGCGAGGTTGCGGGCGAGTTTGAGCGCCCGGCGCTGCTCTTCTCCGGCGGCAAGGACTCGATCTGCCTGCTGCGGCTGGCGGAGAAGGCCTTCCGCCCCTCGGATCTGCCGTTTCCGCTGCTCAACATCGACACCGGCCACCATTTCCCCGAGCTGAACGAGTTTCGCGACCGGCGGGCGGCGGAGCTGGGCGCGCGGCTGATCGTGCGGACGGTGGACGAGGCCATTGCCCGCGGCCTGGCGCAGCCCGCACCGGGCGAGATCAGCCGCAACCGGCTGCAGATCCCGACGCTGCTGGCGGCGATCGAGGAGTTCGGCTTTGACTGCTGCATCGGCGGCGCGCGGCGCGACGAGGAGAAGGCGCGGGCCAAGGAGCGGTTCTTCAGCTTCCGCGACAGCTTCGGCCAGTGGGACCCGAAGAACCAGCGGCCCGAGATCTGGAACCTCTTCAATGCGCGGCTGAATCCCGGCGAACACATGCGGGCGTTTCCGCTGAGCAACTGGACCGAGCTCGATGTCTGGGAGTACATCCGGCGCGAGCGGCTCGACGTGCCCGTCATCTATTTCAGCCATCCCCGCACCTGCGTGCGGCGCGGCGGCCAGTGGCTCCCCGTCGACGCCCTCGTGCCGCCGCGGCCGGGCGAGGAGGTGCGGGACCTGGTGGTGCGCGTCCGCACCATCGGCGACCGCATCAGCACGGGCATGATCGAGTCGCCGGCCGGCGACGTCGACGACATCATCGCCGAGGTCGCCGCCGCCCGCGTGACCGAGCGCGGCGCCCGCGCCGACGACCGCATTTCCGAGGCGGCGATGGAGGACCGGAAGAAGGCGGGGTACTTCTGAAACCGGAGTTCGACGACCGGAGATCGAAGCTCGGATGAGTGCACCGAAGACATTGGAGGAACCCGACGCCTGGCAGGCGACGCGCGAGCTTGCCCGTTTCGTTTGCCATCCCTGCCGGCGCCAGCCGTTGAACCGAGATATCAGCCTGGGCGACCCATGCGTCCGCTGGGGGCGACCGGTCAGCGGCCTGATTTGCTCTCAAAGCAACCGATCCTGAACCTGATGTCTGCATCGCCTGCCATTTCACCGAACCCCGATCTGCGGGATTCGACCTCCGAATTCAGCGCCGCCGCGCCGGTCGTCGACATCCTCCGCTTCAACACCTGCGGCAGCGTCGACGACGGCAAGTCGACGCTCATCGGCCGGCTGCTCTATGACAGCAAGTCGCTGATGGAGGACCAGCTCGAGGCCCTCGAGCGGTCGGCGGACCTCACGGGCGGCGGCCAGATCAACCTGGCCAACCTCACCGATGGCTTGCGGGCCGAGCGCGAGCAGGGCATCACGATCGACGTCGCCTACCGCTACTTCTCGACGCCGCGCCGCCGCTTCATCATCGCCGACACGCCGGGGCACGTGCAGTACACCCGCAACATGGTCACGGGCGCGAGCTCGGCCAACTTGTCCATCGTGCTGGTCGACGCCCGGACGGGCGCGATCGAGCAGAGCCGCCGCCACACCGCGATCGCCGCGCTGCTGCGCATTCCGCACCTCGTGGTGGCGATCAACAAGATGGACCTGGTCGGCTGGAACCAGGAGCGCTTCCACGAAATCCGCGCCCAATTCGAGGAGTTCCTGCCGCTCCTCGACATGAAGGACGTCAAGTTCATCCCGCTCAGCGCGCTGCACGGCGACAATGTCGTGACCCCGTCACCGCACACGCCATGGTACGCCGGACCGCCGCTGCTCGGGCACCTCGAGGGCGTGCACATCGCCAGCGACTGGAACCTGCAAAGCTTCCGCCTCCCGGTGCAGTGGGTCAACCGGCCGAACCAGCCGACCGATTCGCGCTGGCATGACTTCCGGGGATTCAGCGGCCAGATCGCCGGCGGCATCGTGCGGACCGGCCAGCGCGTGATGGTGCTGCCGGGCGGCTTCGCCACCACCGTGCGCGAGATCCGAACGCTGGCGGGTCCGGTCGATGAGGCTTTCTGCCCGCAGTCCGTGACGCTGGTGCTGGAAGATGACGTCGACGTCAGCCGCGGCAGCATGATCGTCGGCGCCGAGGCCCTGCCCGGCGGTGGCACCGACCTGCGCGCCCGCGTCTGCTGGATGCATCCGCGCCCGCTCGCGCGCGGGCGGAAATTCCTGCTCAAGCACACGGCGAGCACCGTCCAGGCGGTGGTGACCGAGATCGAGCACCGGCTCGACATCGCGACGCTGGAGCCGCAGCCGGCGCCGGCACAGCTGGCGATGAACGACCTGGGCGAGATCCGGCTGCGAACCGCCCGGCCGCTGTTTTACGACGGATTCGCCGCCAACCGCCTCACGGGTTCGTTCATCCTCATCGAGGCGGGCTCGAACGCGACCGTGGCGGCCGGCATGCTGCAGCCGGCGCCCGAGCAGGTGCGTCCGGAGTTCTCCGACTACGCGATATGAAGATCACCGCCAAACTCGACTACACCTGCCGCATCCTGTGCGAACTTGCGCGCCGGTTCGAGACCGGCGGGCCGGTGTCGATCGAGGACCTCTCCAGGGCCGAGGGGGTTCCGGCCAATTTTCTTGCCCAGATCCTCGGTGAACTGCGGAACGGCCGCCTCGTGGTGAGCCGGCGCGGCATCCAGGGCGGCTTCCTCCTGGCGCGCCCACCGGCCGAGATCACGCTGCTCGACATCATCGAGACGGTCGAGGGCGGCCTCCTGACGCTGGGTGGCAATCACGGCGGCCGGTCCGGCCGCGCCATGAAGGAGATCTGGGAGGAGATCGGCGCGGCTGCCTCGGCCAAGGCCCGCGCCTACACTCTCGAGGCGATGGCCGCCCGCGTCGAAGCCGAGATGTATTATATCTGAGCCGACGGCCCGTCCGCCGGACGACGCCACGCCCACGCACCACCAGAAATTACACAGGAGGAAACGGAGAGAACCGAGACCAGACCCGATGGCCTGAGCCCGCGCGCGGTTTCCTCCGGCGGGGCCCACTTCCCTCCATTCTCTGCCTTGCGCCTTCCGCATCTACCAGACCCGCATCTCCCATGCCCAACTCCGCCTATTCCGACATCGTCGCCACCGTCGGCCGCACCCCCCTGATCAAGCTCAACCGTCTCGCCGCTGGCCTGGCGGCCTCGGTCTATGTGAAGGCCGAGTTCTTCAATCCGCTGGCGAGCGTGAAGGACCGGATCGGCCGCGCCATGATCGAGGCGGGTGAGCGCGAGGGCCGGATCAAGGCCGACACCGTCATCGTCGAGCCGACCTCCGGCAACACCGGGATCGCGCTGGCGTTCGTCTGCGCGCAGCGCGGCTACAAGCTGATCCTGACGATGCCGGAAACGATGTCCGTGGAGCGCCGCGTGCTGCTGCGGATGCTGGGTGCGGAGATCGTGCTGACCCCCGGCGCCGAGGGCATGAAGGGCGCCATCGCCCGGGCCGACGAGATCCTCGGGCGGCACGGCAAACAGGGCTTCATGCCGCAGCAGTTTGAGAACCCCGCCAATCCCGAGGTGCACCGACGGACCACCGCCGAGGAGATCTGGGAGGCGACGGGCGGTAAGATCGACGTCTTCGTCGCCGGCGTCGGCACCGGCGGCACGATCACCGGCGTGTCGGAGGTGATCAAGGCGCGCCGCAAGCTCCACACCGTGGCGGTGGAGCCGGCGACCAGCCCGGTGATCTCGGGCGGCGCCCCTGGACGCCACAAGATCCAGGGCATCGGCGCCGGATTCGTTCCCAAGGTGCTCAACCGCGCGATTCTCGACGAGGTCCTGACGGTGAGCGACGACGACGCGCTGGAGACCGCGCGCCAGGCCGCCACGCAGGAGGGCATTCTCGGCGGCATCTCGACCGGCGCCAATCTCTGGGCCGCGCTCCAGGTCGCCCGGCGGCCGGAGATGGCCGGGAAGCTGGTCGTCACCGTCGCCCCGAGCTTCGGCGAGCGCTACATCAGTACCGCCCTCGCCGAGAAGGCGCGGCAGGAGGTCACAAGCTGAGCCGGCGGGCGAGCCGGCCGCGGTTGACGGTTGAGGGTGGAAGGACCGCGGGGCAGTGGCGGGTGCCCTCCCCGGTGCCTGATTTCCTGGGTTCCGTCATTTCTCCGGAATCCGGCCCATTGACGACAACGCGCTTTCCCGGGTGCGCCGCAAATTCCCATTCCTCCACGGCCATCTATCTGGTAGCAAATTCGGCCAGGCGCGGAGGATTTCGGCGCCGGCAGACGCGAGCTCATGAATACGACCCCTCGGCAGGAAAGGAATGCGACGCTGGGGAGCCGTCGCGATTTTCTGAAACAGACGGCCGCCGCCGCGGCTCTGGGCACGCTCGGAACGGGTCGCGCGCTCGCGGCTCCGGGGGGCGGAGCGGCGTCCGCCCGGTCAAACCAGCCCCCGTCCCCCGAACCGGCCGCGGCGCACCAGTTCAACGGAGTGTACGAAGGTCCCCACCTGAGCCGGGTGGCGTTTCCGATGGGCGGCATCGGCGCCGGCACGATCTGCCTCGAGGGCACGGGAGCGCTGTCCCATTTCTCGCTCCAGAACCGTCCTGACGTGTTCAATGCGCCTGGCGTCTTCGGCGCGCTGGCGGTGACAAAGCCGGCCCGGGTTGCCCGGGTGCTGGAGGGGCCCGTGCCGTCGTGGAAGCTTTTTGGCGGGCCCGGCAACGCCTCCGGCGGAGCGGTGCCCGGGCTGGGGCTGCCGCGTTTTCGCGAGGCGTCCTTCCGCGGACGGTTCCCCTTCGGCGAGGTGTCCCTGGCGGACGCGGCGATGCCGGTGCCGGTGCAGATCACCGGCTGGAGCCCGTTCGAGCCGGGCGACGCCGACCACGCGTGCCTGCCGGTGGCCGCGCTCGAGTACCAATTCACCAATCCCGGACCGGAAGCCGTCGAGGCCGTCTTCTCGTTTCACGCCCGGCATTTCCTGGCGCGCGAAAAGGAGCCGGCGGCGATCGACGCGATTCCGGGCGGATTCGTGCTGCGCGCCGACGGCACCGCCGACGCACGGTGGAACGCGGCGGCGCTGGCCGTTGCGGTCGACGAACCTCAGGCCAAGGTGAATCACGCCTGGTTTCGCGGGAGCTGGTGGGACTGGCTGGCGCTGGTCTGGCGCGACATCGAGCAGGGCGCCTGCTATGAGCGGCCACCCGCGGCGGCGGGTGGGGTGCCGCCGGGCGCGTCGGTCTTCGTGCCCCTCTCACTGGCGCCGGGTGAATCGCGGACGATCGCAGTGCGCCTCGCGTGGCACGCGGGCCGGACGAATGTGCGGGCCGGCAAGGACCTGCCGGCGGAGGCTTCGGGTCCGGTCGAGAACTACCGGCCATGGTATGCCGGCCGGTTCAAGGATGTCGGTGAGGTCGCGGCCTATTGGCGGGAGCATTATACCGCGTTGCGGAACGCCGCGGCGCGTTTTTCCACATGCCTGTTTGATTCGACCCTGCCGGCCGAGGCGATGGAGGCGGTGACCGCCAATCTCTCCATCCTGAAGTCCCCGACGATCCTCCGGCAGGCCGACGGGCGGCTGTGGGGCTGGGAGGGATGCGGCGACAAGGACGGGCAGGGCGCGCTCTGCACCCACGTGTGGAATTACGCCCAGGCAGTGCCGCACCTGTTCCCCGCGCTCGAGCGCACGCTGCGGGAGACCGAGGTCGGCCCCTCGCAGCGCGACTCCGGCGAGCAGACCTTCCGGAGCGGACTGCCCATCCGGCCGATCGTGCATGAGGAGTATGATGCCGCGGACGGCCAATTGGGCGGCATCATGAAGGTGCACCGGGAGTGGCGCATCTCGGGCGACACGGAATGGCTCCGGCGAATCTGGCCCAGGGTGCGGGCCAGCCTCGAGTATTGCATCAGGACCTGGGACCCGCGCCACACGGGCTGTCTCGAGGAACCGCAGCACAACACCTACGACATCGAGTTCTGGGGTGCGAACGGCATGTGCACCAGCATCTACCTCGGCGCGCTGCAGGCCGCGGTCGCGATGGGCCGGGCCTTGGGCGAAAAGGTCGAGGCCTACGCCTTGCTCATCGCGGCCGGCACGCGCCGGGCCCACGAGACGCTCTTCGACGGGGAATATTTTCGCCAGCTGGTCGAGTGGGAGAGCCTGCGGGCCAAGCTGCCCACCGAGCTGCGCAACTGGTCGGGCGAGCCGCTCGGTCCCGAAGCGATGGCCCTGCTCAAGGCGGAAGGACCCAACTATCAATACGGCGCCGGCTGTCTGTCGGACGGTGTGATCGGCTCCTGGTTTGCGCTGGTCTGCGGCGTCGGGCAGGTGCTGGACGCGGACAAGGTGCGGAGTCATCTCCGGGCCGTTGTCCGGTACAACCTGCGGCACGACCTGTCCGCGCATGCCAACCCCGATCGCCCCACCTATGCCGCGGGCCCCGAGGGCGGGCTTCTGCTCTGCTCGTGGCCGAAGGGCGGGCGGGCCACGCTGCCGTTTGTCTACTCGGATGAGGTCTGGACCGGCATCGAATACCAGGTGGCGTCTCACCTGATTTTGATGGGCCTGGTGGCCGAGGGACTGGAGATTGTCCGGACCTGCCGCCGCCGCTACGACGGCCGGGTGCGCAATCCGTTCAACGAATACGAATGGGGCCACTGGTATGCGCGGGCGATGGCGTCGTACGCCCTCCTCCAGGGTCTGAGCGGCGCGCGCTACGATGCGGTCGACCGCGTCCTGCACCTGGCACCGGCCCTCGCCGGGGACTTCCGGTGCTTCCTCGCCACCGCCACCGGCTACGGCACGGTCGGCGTGCGCGGCGGGCAGCCGTTCCTCGAGGTGAAGTCCGGCCGCATCGACGTGCAGCGGATCGACTACGTCCCCCATACGGAGTAACCGCACGGGAACCGGCTGGCCGCGCCGGATTTGGCTGGCCACGGCCCGGCTGTTTTCGAGCATCGCGCGATGCCTTTTCCCTTTTGCCGCCGGCGGCTGTTGGCGGCGGCGCTTTGCCTGGCCGCGCTTCCGTTCACCCGCGCCGAGGAGCCCTTCAGCTTTGCCGCGACCCCGGGCCGGCTGCCGAAGGACGCCGTGCCGCGCCACTATGCGCTGACGTTGCGCCCGGACACCAGGCGGATGATCTCGGACGGCGAGGTCACAATCGAGCTCGAGGTGCTGCAGCCCACGTCGCAGCTGGTGCTCAACGCGATCAGCACCGAGTTTTCAGCCGCGGCGGTCGACGGGGTCGCGGTGGCGCTGCCGGCGACCGACGAGGCCGGGCAGACCGTCACGGTGAGCGCCGGCCGGACGCTGGCGCCCGGCCGCCACACGCTCCGGCTGGCCTTCCGCAGCCACATCGAGCGGACGGCGCAGGGACTTTATCTGGAGAAATACCCGACGGCCGCCGGGGAGAAGCAGATGCTCGGCACCCAGTTCGAGTCGACCGACGCCCGCCGGATGTTCCCGTGCTGGGACGAGCCCGTGTTCCGCGCCACGTTTCAGTTGACGGTGACGGTGCCGGACAGCCAGGTGGCGGTCTCGAACACGCCGATCGAGTCCGAGCATCCCGTCGCCGGCGGCGGGCGCGAAGTGACCTTCGCCCGCACGCCGCCGATGGCCAGTTACCTGCTGGTGCTCTGTCGCGGCGAACTCGAGGTGCTGCGGGGCGAGGTCGATGGCGTCCAGCTGGGCATCTACACCACCGAGGGCAAACGCGACCGCGCGCGCTACGCGCTGGAGGCGGCGCAACAGATCGTGCATTACTACAACGGTTACTTTGGCGTGAAATACCCGCTGCCGAAGCTCGACCTGATCGCCGTCCCGGGCGGCTTCGGCGGCGCGATGGAGAACTGGGGCGGCATCACCTTCAACGAGGCTGCGCTGCTCTATGATCCGGCCACGAGCCCGGAGTCCACCAAACAGCGGGTCTACGCGATCATTGCGCACGAGGTCGCGCACCAGTGGTTCGGCGACCTGGTGACGATGGCGTGGTGGGACAACCTCTGGCTCAACGAGGGCTTCGCGTCGTGGATGGGCACCAAGGCCACCGATCATTTCAACCCGGACTGGCAGGCGTGGAAGCGCGCCAATGCGGAGAAGGAGACGGCGATGGCGCGCGACGCGCTCCGCACGACACACCCGATCCAACAGCCGATCCGCAACGAGGACGAGGCCAACGACGCCTTCGACTCGATCACGTACCTCAAGGGACAGGGCTTCCTGCGGATGCTCGAGACCTACCTCGGCGAGGACGTTTTCCGCGACGGGCTGCGCCGGTACATGACGCTCCATGCCTATGGCAGCGCCACGACCGCCGACCTCTGGGCGGCGCTCGAACAGGCCTCGGGCAAACCCGTCCGCGCACTCGCGGCCAACTGGACGGAGCAACCGGGCTTTCCCGTCGTCACCGTCACCCCGCGCGCGGTCGACGGGCGCGTGCAGGTCGACCTGCGGCAGGAACATTTCACGCTCAACGATCCCGCGCCGGCGAAACTCGGCTGGAAGATCCCGGTGGTGCTGGCGCCGGCGGGCGATCCGGGTCACGCGCAGACGGTCCTGCTCGAGGGGGCCCAGGACACCGTGCTGTTGCCCGTGCCCGCGGGCACGCCGATCCTCGCCAACGTCGGCGGCACCGGCTTCTTTCGCACGGCCTATTCCACGGAGAATGCCAAGGCGCTGAGCCAGCGCTTTCACCTGCTCTCCGAAACCGACCGGGTGGGGCTTCTGGCCGACACCGGCGCCTTGGTCGACGCCGGGCGGGCCTCACCCGAGACCTACCTGGAACTCGCCGGCCGCCTGGACCGCGAGGACGCCTCGCTCGCGCTCTGGCAGCAGGCCGTGCGCGACCTCGAGTCGCTCGACAATCTCGAGCGCGACCAACCCGGTCGCGCCGCCTTCCGGGCCTGGTATCGCGGACGTCTGCGCGAGCCCTTCACTCGCCTCGGCTGGGAAGCCCGGCCCGGCGAGCCGGAGACGGACGCGCTGCTGCGCGCCCTCGTGATCGGCCGGCTGGGTTATCTCGGCGATCCCGCCGTCGTGAACGAGGCGCGGGCGCGGTTCACCCGGTTCCAGCAGGATCCCGCCTCGCTGCCCGCCGACCTGCGGGATCCGGTTTTCCTGATCGTGGGCCGGCACGCCACGCCGGCCGAATGGGACGCC
>Ga0335069_10006401_pt1 | contig 17137 bp, 19 predicted proteins | sample Lox_Sample_11_FD_206714 | JGI IMG/M metagenome (GOLD analysis project Ga0335069, IMG submission 206714) | Soil microbial communities from Loxahatchee National Wildlife Refuge, Florida, United States - Lox_Sample_1.1 | ecosystem: Environmental > Terrestrial > Soil > Wetlands | place: USA...
CCGCCTCCTCCGTCGACAAGGGTCTGCGCGACAGCCTCAAGACCGGGGCCAATCGCGAGGCGGCGCAGGCGGTGGGCAAGCTCCTCGCGGAGCGCGCGCTCGCGGCGGGCGTCAAGTCGGTGGTGTTTGACCGCCGCGGCTATATCTTTCACGGCCGGGTCAAGGCCTTGGCCGACGCCGCCCGCGAGGGCGGCCTCACCTTCTAGGAAAGCACCTCCATGGCATCTCCGGAGACCAGCCAACGACCGCCGCGCGAGGGCGGCCAGCGCCAGCGCCGCGGCCGCGGCGAAGGGGGCGGCGAGCGCCAGCCGCGCGAGCGCGACCGGGATCGCGACCGCGAGGACAGCGAATTCGTCGAGAAGCTCGTGAGCATCAACCGCGTCGCAAAGGTGGTAAAGGGCGGCCGGCGCTTCGGCTTCGCGGCGGTGGTGGTCGTGGGCGACAGCAAGGGCCGTGTCGGCTACGGCTCGGGCAAGGCGCGCGAGGTGCCCGAGGCGATCCGCAAGGCAACCGACCAGGCACGGCGCGCCATGGTGCGCGTGCCGCTCCGCGAGGGCCGCACGCTCCATCACGACATCGTCGGCCGCTACGGCGCCGGCAAGGTCGTACTGAAGGCCGCGCCGCAGGGCACCGGCATCATCGCGGGCGGCCCGATGCGCCACATCTTCGAGGCGCTCGGCGTCAAGGACGTGGTCGCGAAGTCGATCGGCACCTCGAACCCGCACAACATGATCAAGGCTACCTTCGAGGCCCTCCAGAGCTCCGCGAGCCCGCGCGCCGTGGCCGCGCGGCGCGGCAAGAAGGTCGGCGACATCGTGCGCGGTCGCGAGAACAACGAGGCGCGGGAGTAATCGTGATGGCCGAGAAGGAAAAGAAGGCCGAGCCCAAGAAGAAGGCCGCGCCGAAGGCTGAGACCGCGAAGGCGCCCGCGAGGAAAGCGAAGCCCGCCGCCGAGGCGAAGGCTCCGGCTCCTCAGGCCGCTCCGGAGGTGAAGCCGGCGGCCGAGCCGAAGCCCAAGGCCGCGAAGCCTGCGCCTGCGCCCAAGCGCGTCCCCGAGAGGACCGTGAAGGTGACGCAGATCCGGAGCCCCGCTGGGCGCTACGCCTATCAGCGCGCGACGCTCAAGGGCCTCGGCCTCAACAAGATGAACCGGAGCCGCGTGCTCGAGGACACGCCCGCGGTCCGCGGCATGATCGAGCGCGTACGGCATCTCCTGCGGGTCGAGCCCTAGGCACGAGACGCGCGCGAGGCTGGAAATTTCGAGACGACGGTGACTGTCATGAAGCTCAACGACATCAGGGACAACAAGGGCGCGCATTACCGCGCGAAGCGCGTCGGCCGCGGCATCGGCTCCGGCAAGGGCAAGACCAGCGCCCGCGGCGGCAAGGGCCAGACCGCGCGCACGGGCGTCGCGCTCAACGGCTTCGAAGGCGGCCAGACGCCGCTCCATCGGCGGTTGCCGAAGCGCGGCTTCCGCCGCACCGCTTTCCAAAATGACTACAAAATCGTGAACCTCGGGCGCTTGCAGGAGGCGCTGGAGGCCGGCAAGCTCAAGGCCGATCAGCCCGTCGATGGCACGGTGCTGGTCGCGGCGGGCGTGCTCCGGCGCGCGGGCGACGGCATCCGGCTCCTCGCCAAGGGCGAGCTCAAGGTGCCGCTCACGCTCGAGGTCGCGGGCGCCTCCAAGGCCGCGGTCGAGGCGGTGGAGAAGCTCGGCGGCAAGGTGGTGGTGAAGGCGGCGGCGAAGGCCCAGCCCGCCAAGGAAGCCCCCGCCAAGGCGTAATCGCGTAAGGGACCTTCGGGCCCAAGGAAGGACCAGATGGCTTCAGCCGCCGAGCAATTGGCGTCCAGTCTCAACCTCTCGGCCTTCGGCAAGGCGACCGAGCTCAAGAAGCGTATCTGGTTCACGCTCGGCGCCCTCGTGGTCTACCGGCTCGGCGCCTACATTCCGCTCCCGGGCATCGACACCAACACGCTCGCGCAGATCTTCCAGAGCAACCAGGGCGGTCTGCTCGACGTCTTCGACATGTTCTCCGGCGGCGCGCTCAGCCGGATGACCATCTTCGCGCTCACGATCATGCCGTACATCTCGGCATCGATCATCGTGCAGCTCATGACCGCGGTCTCGCCGACCCTCGAGGCGCTCAAAAAGGAGGGCGAGGTCGGGCGGAAAAAGCTCAATCAATACACGCGCTACGGTACGGTGTTCCTGGCGGCGGTCCAGGCCTACGGCATCGCGGTTGGACTCGAGAGCTCGCGCGGGAGCGCGGGCTCGCCGGTGCTCGCTCCCGGCATCTTCTTCGAGTTCACGACGGTGGTGACGCTCACGGGCGGCACCGTCTTCCTGATGTGGCTCGGCGAGCAGATCACCGCGCGCGGCGTCGGCAACGGCATCTCCCTCATCATCTTCACGGGGATCGTCGCGCGCATGCCGGCTGCGCTGGTCCAGCTCTTCGAGCTCGGCCGCACCGGCTCGCTCCCGGCCTTCACCATCATCCTCTTCATGCTGGGCGCGGTCGCGGTCATCACCTTCATTGTCTTCATGGAGCGCGCGCAGCGCCGCATCCCGGTCCAATATCCGAAGCGCCAGGTCGGCAACAAGATGTACGGCGGCGAGGCCTCGCACCTGCCGCTCAAACTCAACAGCTCCGGCGTCATCCCGCCGATCTTCGCCTCCTCGCTGTTGCTGCTGCCGGCGACGCTCGCGAGCTTCAACACCGCGCCGGACAGCTTCCTCGCGCAGGCGGCGGCATATCTGCGCACGGGCTCGCCGTTCCACATGGCGCTCTACGCCGCCCTCATCATCGGCTTCGCCTTCTTCTACACCGCGATCGTCTTCAACCCGACGGAGACCGCGGAGAATCTTCGGAAATACGGCGGCTTCATCCCGGGGATCCGCCCGGGCAAGCAGACCGCCGACTATCTCGACGAGGTGTTGACGCGCCTCACCGCGGTGGGCGCGCTCTATCTGGCGGTGGTCTGCCTGCTGCCGGAGTGGCTCATCTCGGAGTTCTCGCTGCCCTTCTACTTCGGCGGCACTAGCCTCCTCATCGTCGTCAGCGTCACCATGGACACGGTGGCGCAGATTCACTCGCACCTGCTCGCGCACCAGTACGAGGGCCTCATCAAGAAGGCGAAGCTGCGCGGGAGACGCGGGTGAACCTCATCCTCCTGGGCCCGCCCGGCGCAGGGAAGGGAACCCAGGCGAAGCGGCTCGAGGAAGCGCACGGTCTCGTCCAGCTCTCGACCGGCGACATGCTCCGCGCGGAGCGCGCCTCCGGGAGCGAGCTCGGCCGCCGGGTGCAGGCGATCATGGATGCGGGGAACCTCGTCTCCGACGACATCATGATCGCGATGATCGAGAAGCGGATCGGCGCCCCCGATTGCGCTAAGGGCTTCATCCTCGACGGCTTCCCCCGCACCGTGCCGCAGGCGCAAGCGCTCGACGCGATGCTCGCGCGCAAGGGCCTGAAGCTCGACCGCGTGATCCTCATGTCCGTCGACGAGGCCGCCCTCATCGAGCGCATCACCGGCCGCTTCTCCTGCGCCAAGTGCGGTGCCAGCTATCACGACCGCTTCAAGCGCCCCAGGGTCGAGGGCGTCTGCGACGTCTGCGGCAACCGGGAGTTCGTCCGCCGCGCCGACGACAAGGCCGAGACCGTGAAAGCTCGCCTCGACGCTTATAACGGCCAGACCGCCCCGATCCTCCCCTATTACCGCGCCAAGGGCATCCTCGCGGAGGTCGACGGCATGGCCGAGATCGACGAAGTAACTCGGCAGATCGAGGCGGTGCTGGGGCGCGCGAGGTGAGATCCGCGTCCTGTGCGTGGCAGTACGGCAAAACGTCGCGGAGCCTTGAGAAAGCCCCGATGGATCAGCAGGTTACCGATGTCAAGCCAGAGGTTGACTTCGGAAACTTTGTTTCTATAATGCGCGCCCTTGGCCCAAGGCGCGGGATTCCCGCCACCGCCCAAAAAACTCAGGGATTCTAAGGAGAAGCGACCGTGGCGCGTATCGCCGGCGTCAACATTCCGAGCCAAAAGCGTGTGCCCATCGGGCTCATGTACATCCATGGCATTGGCCGTACCTCGGCCGAGAAGATCTGCAAGTCGCTGGGGATCGACACCCAGCGCCGCGTGCACGAGCTCACCGACGACGAGGTGCTGCGCATCCGCGAGATGATCGACCGGGAATATCAGGTCGAGGGCGATCTGCGCCGCACGGTCGCCATGAACATCAAGCGCCTCATGGATCTCGGCTGCTATCGCGGCCTCCGGCACCGCAAGGGCCTGCCGGTCCGGGGCCAGCGCACGCATACGAACGCGCGCACGCGCAAGGGGCCGGCCCGTCCGATCGCGGGCAAGAAGCCCGTCACCAAGAAGTAGGCGAAAGGGACGAGGGCCTCTCATATGGCGACCAAAGCAACCGCCGCCGCCGCGAGCCAGCCTGCCGCCTCCGGAACCGCTGCGGGCGCCGGACCGGCGCCGCGTCTGCGGCGCCGCGAGCGCAAGAACATCACCTCGGGGGTCGCGCACGTGAACGCGACCTTCAACAACACCATGATCACCATCACCGATGCGCAGGGCAACACGATCGCCTGGTCGTCCTCGGGCCATATGGGCTTCAAGGGCTCGCGCAAGTCGACGCCCTACGCGGCGCAGGTCGCCGCCGAGGACGCCGGCCGCAAGGCGATGGAGCACGGCATGCGCACCCTCGAGATCGAGGTGAAGGGGCCGGGCTCGGGTCGGGAGTCGGCGCTACGCGCGCTGCAAACCGTGGGCTTCACCGTGACGTCGATCCGCGACGTGACGGCGATCCCGCACAATGGATGCCGGCCGCCCAAGCGGCGGCGGGTTTAGTCGGGGTTTCATCGCGACGGCCCGGCGCCGCGCGAGCCGCAGTCGGAGGGGCGCACGCCCGGCAGCGAGGCCGGCGGGCGCCGTTGCGGTTTCGGCAAGGGCCGGGCGAAGGTCGCAGCAAAAGGCATGAGGATCAGCCGGTGATTCAGAAAAATTGGCAAGCGCTCATCAAACCGAAGCAGCTCGCGGTGGAGCCGGGCGACGACCCCAAGCGCGTCGCGACCGTGGTCGCGGACCCCTTGGAGCGCGGCTTCGGCCTCACGCTCGGGAACGCGCTCCGGCGCGTACTGCTCTCCTCGCTCCAGGGAGCGGCCATCACCTCGATGCAGATCGAGGGCGTGCTGCACGAGTTCTCCTCGATCCCGGGCGTGCTCGAGGACGTGACGGACATCGTGCTCAACGTGAAGAGCATTGCGCTGCGCATGCACGGCGAGGGGCCGAAGCGCATGCGCGTCAAGGCGCAGGGCCCCGCCGAGGTGCGGGCCTCCGCGATCGAGACCGGGCACGACATCGAGATCATGAATCCCGATCAGCTCATCTGCACCCTCGACCGCAACGCCAAGATCGCGATCGAGTTTACGGTCGAGATCGGCAAGGGCTACCGCCCTGGCGCGGAGAACCGGCCGGAGGACGCGCCGATCGGGCTCATCCCCGTGGACGCGCTCTTCAGCCCCGTGCGCAAGGTGAGCTACAAGGTCGAGAACACCCGCGTGGGCCAGCGCACCGACTACGACAAGCTCTCGATGCGGATCGAGACCAACGGGGCGGTGACGCCGGAGGATTCGGTGGCGCTCGCGGCGCGCATCCTCCAGGACCAGCTCCAGCTCTTCATCAACTTCGAGGAGCCGAGGGCCGCGGTCGAGGCGGCGGCGCCGAGCGAGCTTCCCTTCAACAAGAATCTCCTGCGCAAGGTCGACGAGCTCGAGCTCTCCGTGCGCTCGGCCAACTGCCTCAAGAACGACAACATCGTCTACATCGGCGATCTCGTGCAGAAGACCGAGGCGGAGATGCTGCGGACGCCGAATTTCGGCCGCAAATCGCTCAACGAGATCAAGGAAGTGCTGGCGCAAATGGGTCTCCATCTCGGCATGGAGATCACGAACTGGCCGCCGGAGAACATCGAGGAGCTCGCCAAGCGCCTCGAGGAACCCTACTGAGCCGAAGGGGAGGGAGGGTCCACCCATGCGCCATCGCAACGCAGGCCGCAAGCTCGGCCGCACCAGCTCGCACCGCAAGGCCATGTTCGACAACATGGCTCATGCGCTCCTGAAGCACGAGCAGATCACCACGACCCTGCCGAAGGCGAAGGACCTCCGGCGCATCGTCGAGAAGCTGATCACGCTCGGTAAGCGCGGCGGTCTCCACGCGCGCCGCCAGGCGCTCGCGGATCTCCAGGACACGAAGCTCGTGGAGAAGCTCTTCACCACGATCGCCGAGCGCTACAAGGAGCGCCGCGGCGGCTACACCCGCGTCATCAAGGCGGGCTTCCGCCATGGCGATGCGGCCGCAATGGCCGTGATCGAGCTCGTCGACCGCGACCCCGAGGCCAAGGGCCTCGATTCGGGCCCGGTCGAGACCGCCGAGGAGACCGAGGCCGAGGCGGCCTGAGGAAGGTGCGGCCCCGATGCGCGGTCGCGGGTTTTCCGCGACCATGGGTTTGCTCCCCCTAGTGGCACTTGTCTTGAGCGGCGCCGCGGCTCATGCCGCGGCATCGCCGCGGCTTTGCTTCTTTCGTACGCTTCCGGCGCCGATCCGGGCCTACCTCCTCGACGACATCAAGTTCCTGGTCGGCTGGACTTTCGATGCCGCAGCGCTCAATCCCACGCTGCGCGCCGGCGACGTCGTCGATGCGCGCTCTGGCTTCGCTCGACTGCCCAGCTTCTCGTTGGCCGGCGCCACGCCAATGGTCGCCCTGCGCGGCAAATATCGGGTGATGCAGCTCGCCTTCGACCGCGGCCGCGGCTATTACGGGATCGAATTCGGTGTCCTCGACGAGCGCGGCGAGGTCGCGGCCGTGCTGCTCGCGAACCGCCTCTTCCGCATGCCGATCGCGCTCCGCGATCCCGGCGGCCTTGCAACGGACGTGCTCACCAACGCCGCCATGATGCTCGGTTTCTCGACGGCCGCGCTCGAGGACGCGGAGGCCGCGGCTCGAATGGCGTACGAGGATGCACGGCGGCTCGGAGTCCCGCTCCTGATCGGCGGCCAATCCCAGGCTGGCGGCACCGCGCAGCTTCAGATTGCGACGTTGCAGAAGGCGGGCGCCAGCGATGCATCCGCAGGTTTCGTCACCCTGAATGCAGCCGATGCACTCCGCTCTATCCGGCGTCTCGGGCTTGCGGGCGAGGAGGTCGAAGGCATCAATTTCGCCAAGGACCTCGATCCCGGCGTCGGTCCCAAGGCGCCGTTCCGCAACCGCGTGGGGTTCCAGGTCTACATTCACCGTGACGGCAGCGGTGGACGCGAGCCGGGCGATACGAGCTTCCTGGACGCGCTGCTTCACCCTCGCCAACATTTTCTCGACAGCTTCAACCAGGTCGACCTGACGGCCGCCCTCGCGGCCGCGCTTGCGGAGGCGGTAGAAGGGGCGGCGTGTTGAGGGAGGCATCCGGCTGAGCTATGGTGTTGAGCGAGAGCCGGGGATGACGGGCGGAACCTTTCAAATGGTTGCGACAGCAAAAAAACCGACGCGTAAGACATCTTCGAGCGAGCGTCACGCACTCACGGAAAAACTTGAGGCAGGTATTGCATCGCTTCAGGCTGGACGCGTCGTGTCGAAGCCCGAATACGACCGCATGGTCAAGGAGATCCTCCGGAAGGGCTCAGCCAAGGGAACACCCGCCGCGCGCTGAGAGGCGGCCGTGTTCGAACTGTCAAGAGAGGCGGCAGAGGATGTCGCAGCGATCCTGAGCGAGGCTATGCAATCCGGTGGCGCCGCTGGCGCTGCCCGGATGGCACGTCGGCTTGATGCAAATTCCGAGCAATTGCAACCGGGCTTGTGCCCGGTCACCGACGAAGCGATATTGAGGCGTCGATTCCGCTGCGCTTCGCCATCGAGTATCCCTTTGTCATTGCATTCGACCCCGCGAGCCGTCGCATAGTTCGCGTTCTACATGGTCGCCGGGATTTCTCGACGATCTTCCCTGGGGATTGATGGGCGGATGCCCGGAGGGACTTTGAGAGACCGAATTGAGAGCAGTCGATTGCGTTTCTTCAATCTGTTGCTGCCCCTCCTCCTGCTCGCCGCCTGCTCCGGCGGCGACATCGACGATTATCGGTTCAGTCGGGTGGCGCTCTCGGGGACGGGGCTTTCGGTCGAGATACCCGACGGCGCCAGGGTGGCGGAAACGCGCTGGCGTGCGGATTTCCACCTTTACGATTTCGTGGTGAAGAACCGCACCATCCTCGGCCTCTATGTCGGCGGCGATCCCGCCTTCCATCCCGCGGCTGGCGCCAAGGAGGTCGAGCCCGAGTCCGTGGGCGGCATGCCCGCCAAGACCGTCGTCACCAAAACCGGCTCCGGCTGGTCGCGCGACATGCTGCTGGAGCGGCCGGGCCCCATCTACTACCACTTCTTCTACCGGAACCTCCGCGACGCCGACCTCCTTCTCGCGGATCACATCATCGGCTCGCTCCAGGAAGACCGGCCGCCGAAGTGAGCCCGGCGGTCACTGTCCGGTGCCCCCGCGCGCGGTCTTGACCGCGGCGAGATAGGCGCGGCTGAAGTCCGGATCATAGAGCGAGTAGCGCTCGGCGCCATGCAGCGCCGGCATCGCCGCCTCGAGCTCCTCGCGATAGGCCTCGAGCGCCTTGCCCGCGATATCGAAGCGCATGCCGCTCGCCTGGAGCTCGAGCTCCCGGAGTCTCAGGATCAGGCCTTTGAGCGCGCCCCGCGCCTTCGCGCGCGCCGCCTTGCCCTCGGGGAAGGCCGTGCTCTTGTGGTCGGGGAAGCGCTCGACCATCTCGCGGAGCTCGCTCCCGATGACGTCGACCGCGAGCGCCACCACCGTGCGGTCTTGCTCGTTGATGGCGGTCTCGAGAACGCTCTCGAAGTCCTCGAGCTCCTCCATGGTGTCGTCGATTCCCGCGGGCTCGTAAGGGTTCCAGCCGTCGCCGACCGCCGTCAGATAAGCCACGAGGTCGCCCTGCGCGCTCGCGTCGAGGCCGAGGTCGAAGACGCGGTTGAAATGGTCGACCACGCCGGCATAGCCGTCGAAGCGTCCGTCGTGGAAATAAGGCGCGTTGAAGTCGGCATTGAGCAGGGTCGGCGTCCGCTCGGGCCCGCCGGAATGCACGTCGTGCTGGCGATGGTCGGTGAAGCCCGCGGAGGGGGGATGGCAGGAGGCGCAGCTCACGCCGGGATTGTGCGGAAACGGTCGCTCGAAAATCTCCTCGCCGCGGCGCTCCGCGGCGCTGGCGTTGCCGGCGAGCCGCCCCTCGGCGGAGATGCGGGGATTGGTGAGGAAATCGATGTCCTGGAGATAGGCCACGATCGCATCGACGACGCGCGGCTCGGGCTCGGGCCCCGCGAATTCCTTCACGATGACGTCGCGCACGAAGTCGCGGAGCGAGGCGGTGCGGCCGTCGTGACCGTAGGGACCGAGGAAGCGAAGGCCGCGCAGGCTCGGGATGCGAAGCGCGTCAAGCCGCCCGTCGTCGGTCTTGGGGTTGAATAGCGCGCTGGTGGTGTCGAAGGTGCCGGGCTTCTCGGAGGCCCCGGGAATGGAGAACAGCGGATTGGTCGTGCCGCCGACGTGGCAGGTCTCGCAGCTTATGCCGGCCTGCCGCGCGACCGGACCGAGGATCTGCGGCGAGCTGAAGAGGAGGTTGCCGAGCTTCACGAGATAGGGTTTCTGCCCGCCCGAGAATTCCGAATGGAATTGCTCCCGCGGCGCCCGGGTCTGGCCCTCACCGAGATCGGTGCCGGGCGGCAGCACGCTCTGATCGGCGCCGCTCGCGGGCGCGGCTCCGAGATCGCCGGAGAACGCGAGCCCCGCGATGAGGAGCGCAATTGCCGCGCCGCAGGCGCGGTGGCCGAGCGAGGTCTTCATCGTCAATCCTCCAGGCTCGGGGCCTCGAGGCCGAGATCGCCCGCCGCCGCCTTGAGCGCGAGCGCCAGGCGCTCGCTCGCCTTGGTGAGCGTGCCCTGATCGACGGATTTCAGGTCGGGGACGGCGACCGCGGCCTCGATGATCGTAAGCTCGCGCCGCGCATTTGCCGCGAGCTCCGGGTTCTTGGCCTTCAGTGCCGGCTCGAAGACGATCGTGAAGACGTCGTCGATGCCCTGGACGTTGTTCCGCATGTCCGCGAGCGAGGTGCCGCTCGCCGCGGATTCCCCGCCCGCGGCCTTGTTCTCTCCGATCTCGAAGGTGAGCTTGGCCGTACCGTTGAGGAGCCCCTGCGCGGTCAGCCCCTTTGCACGGATCTGCTTCGAGAATTCCGTGAGGCTGGTTACGAGCGCAGCGACCGCCGGCTCGATCCCGCTGGGATCGCCGCCGAAGAGCCGCGCCTCGATCAGGTGATATCCGGACTTGGCATCGGGCCAGGCATCGATCGCCTCGTCGAGATCGGCATAGAGTTCCCCCGTGAAGGTCTCCGAGCGCTCCCAATCTACGTGCGACTCGAGCCATGCCGCGCGCGCACCCGCGACGTCGTGTGCGGCGACGCGCTGCTGCAGGCGGGCCGCCGCGTCGCGCGCGCGATCGATCTGCGCGACCGCACGGGCGGTGTAATTGGCGATGCCATCGTCGAGCGTGGCGGCCTTGGCGGTCGGTACCGCCGCGAAAATTGCAAGGGCTCCCGCGACGAGTAGGCTCCAGCGGACCGGTCCTTTGATCTGCATTCCTGACCCCTTTTGACCTAGTGTCGTTCCTGGTTGATAGAAATACGTGAGCAGCATATGATAAATAGTAGATAGGTTGGCAGCTGTAACGCAATTGCAACTCATTCGCATTTGGGACTTTTACGGCACCCGCCGGGGCTTCGTCAAGCAATCGCCATCCAAGGGGGCGCGACCAGCCGCCGAGCTACCCATCGAGAAACAAATTTCGCGGAGGTCGCCGTCTATAGTTCCGGCAGGCCCGCCTTGCGCAGGCCCGCGAAGACCGTCTCCTCCATCAGGCGCAGGTATTCCGGATCGTCGGATTCGCGCCTCGCTTTGAGCGCAGCGATCGAGACCTGCGGCCAGGCTCTGAGCAATTCCGCGAGATAGGACTTGGCGGCTTCTTCATCGCCTTTGAGCGCGCAGACCGCGGTCAGCTCTCGCAGCAGCCACCAGCCATCGTCTGGGCTCTCCGACCTCGCCTGACGAAGCCATTCGAGGGCGAACTCGTCGTGCCGAAGGAACAGGTGAGCCATCGCCATGTGCCACTTCGACAGCACATTCACGTCGCCGCTCCATCCGAGCCGCAGAGACTGCTCGATGAGGGGGACGGCCTTCTCGGGTTGACCCAGATGGAGCATCGAGGCGCCGAGACCGTCATAGGCCGGCCCGTAATTCGGGTCGAGGAGAATGGCGAGCTGAAACTCCTGCGAGGCCTCAACGGTCTTGCGCTGTGTCTGCAGCAAGACGCCCTTGATGTAGTGCGCGGTCGACCGCTCGGGCGCCAGAGCGAGAGCCTTTTCGGCAGCGTCGTCCGCCTGCTGCAGGAGATCGTCCCGGTCGGCCTGGCGCTGCGGGCTGAAGTTGACGAGCCGCGCGATCAGCGCCGTCGCCAACCCCTCGAGCGCCCCGACGTCGCGATCGTCCATGGCGAGTGCATCGCGGAACAGGGCCTCCGCCTGGTTTAGGTTTTCGAGGGCGCGCGGTTGCGCGAGCACCGCCGGTCCGCGCAAGCCGAGATCGTCGGCGTCCGGCGCCGAGCCCCGGAACGCGGCGTCTCGCGCCGCCGGCTGAACCAGCTCGTTGCCTAGCGCGTAGGCGACGCGCCCGGTAATTCGGTCTTCGAGCGCGAAAAGCTCGCTGCGCTCCCCCTCGAAGCGGTCGGACCAAAAATGGGCGCCCGATTGCGTGTCGAGGAGCTGCACGCTCACGGCGATGCGATTGCCGTCGCGCCGTATGCTTCCCTCGAGCGCGTAGCGAACGCCGAGCGAACGCCCCGCCTGCGCACCGTCCGCGTATCTGCCCTTGCGCGCGGCGGCGGAGCCGCGGGCGGCCACCTGCACCTCGGAGACATGCGTGGAGAGTCCCGTGGTGAGGTCGTCGGTCACTCCGTCCGCAATGAAATCGTCCGCGGGGTCGCCGCCGAGATTGACGAAGAGCAGCACCGCGATCGAGAGACGGGGCGCGGCGGGCGCCGGCGCGGGCGGAGGCGGCGTCTCCGCCGATGTCGGCGCCTCGGCAGGGGCGCGCAGCCACCACCCGACGGCACCGCAGCCCAGCGAGAAAAGGAGGATCAATGCGGCTAGCAGACGCCAGTCGACGGCCTGCAGGCGCTTCGTCCAACGATGCGTGCGGGCCGGCGGCTCGCTGGCGCGCTCCACCGATACGACCTGCAGGTCGAAAATGTAGCCGCGACCGGGGATCGTCTTGATCAGATCTTGCGCGTTGTCTCCGATCGCTCGCCGGATTTCCTTGACGCATTGCACCAGGGAATCCTCCGTGACGAACACGCCCGGCCAGGCCGCCTCCATCAGCTCGTCCTTGGGCAAAAGCCGTCCGGGGTTCTTCACGAAGTAGGTCAGGACCTCGAAGCATTTCGGGCGCAGGCGCAACTCGCGCTCTCCGTTGCGAAGAGAGCCACGACCGAGATCGAGTACACAGTCCCTGAAACGATAAACCGCTAACGGGGGCACGAACATCAGGCCCACCTTAGAAAGCGTCCAGGCTCCCTGCCCAAAGCCATTTTCGTCGAATTTTCGTCCCTTGTTTAGTTATTTCTCGGGACGATTGCTTCCTTCCGCGAGTATCAGGGTCAGGCTGCATCGTGTTTGTCGTGGGCCAGGGGGTACCGCATGAACCGACTTCGCAGGCCTCGCGGAAGCCGCAGTCACATGAGGAAGGCGCTCGCCGCCCTCGCGGCCCTACTTACCGCCTGCAGCAATGCGCGCGTCGAACCGATGAGTGCAGCACGGCAAACGGAGGCGGCAGGGCGCGGCGACTCCATCGTGCTGATGCGGTTTGCGGGACAGGGCGCGGACAAGCCATTCAATCCCCTCGCCGATATCGACAGCTCGGTGGGTCCGCGGGTGGTATTTCAAAACCTGGACACCGAGGCGACGTTCCGCTCGCCGGCCGATTTGCATTTCCCCGCGCCCTCGGCGGAACTCGCGGATTCAGGGTGGGTCTATTTCGAACTGCCGGCCGGAAGCTACTACCTCGGCTTGAACACCTCGGCCACAGATCTCCGCGCTCCCGGCCAAGGCCTCCGCTTCGTCGTGCCGACCCAGAGCTCGATTGTCTATATCGGAACCTTCCGCATTTCCTGCGCAGGGGACAAGGCGCTGAGGGCCTGCGAGGCGCAGGCGCGGATCGAAGACGAGTCCTCCGAAGCCACGGAGATAGCCGCGAGGAATTTTTCGACCGTCGGCGGCTTCATCCCCGAGCTCGCGACCGCCTATGGCTCCCAGCCCGACGGCGAGCGCCTCGCGGCCTCGGTCGCTCCCGACATCTCCTTCAGTCGCGCCGCTTGGCATCTGAGCCGCGAGCAGGACGAGCCCCCGCCGCCCAAACCGCATCCGCTTTCGTCCTCGCCCGGGTCGGGATGGAGCGGCGGGAACGCCTTTAGCGGCTGCGGCGGGCCTGGATGCGGCGAACTGGTGCTGGCCGTCCTTATCGTGGCGGGCGTCATCATCGCCGTCGATCAAATCGACAAAGCGCTGGCCGGACCGAAGCAGCAGCCCTGCACCACCGCGCTCCGGGGGTCGATTGCCGTCGACAGGCTCAAGCCGCTCCTGACGGGGTTCGCCTTCGATGCGGATGCGCAACAAACGCCCACTGGCGGGTCGCTTCGTTGGGAGGCGTCGGTCTCGCGCGTCCTGCTCCGCAAATGTGCGACCGGCGATAGCTTTGCGGTCGAAGTGGCAGCGCGGTGGCGCGCGGTCGAGGCCCGCACCGGCCGTACGCCTTTCGATGCCGTCCTCGTCAGCGCGCCGTCGTCGCCCTGGAGCGACAGGCGCGTGGCTCACCCCTGGGATCGCAACTCCCCGCTGCCGCCTTGGGAACTGGCGATCCCGGAGCCATCGGCCTGCCGTCCGCTCGCCGACTACTGCGCAGCCGACGGCGCCGGCCTCGTGGCCCAGGACGTCGCGGGCGCGCTGCAGGGCATGCGGGCGTGGCTGATCGATCCGACCGTGCGGTCGTCGAGTCTGTCCGTTTCGCTGGGGAGAGCCCAAGCCTCCCCCTGGCGATAGCTACCGGAACCGCCTGCGGATGCGACCGCGCGCCTCGATAAGGAGGAACCTATGGACCCAGGAATGTTTCGACCGGACTTGACGCCGTTGGTCGGAGGGGCAAATACACTCCTCAGCCTCGGAATTGTCCTCTTTGTTTTCCTGCTCCTCAGAGGCGATCTGCGCCGGCTGCTGTGCCAAGTGATCGAATATCCGGAGGGCGCGAGCTTCTATCTGCGATCACTTGCGCTAGTCCTGCTCGCGACGGGTCTGAGCAAAGCGATCCTGTATTTCGATGCGAAGTCCATCGCCGAGCCGATGGAAGTCGTCTGGGCGGTCACTGCGCGTATCTCCGGGCTCCTCGACACTCTGCTCATCGTCTTGCTGGTTTTCGTGGGGATGATAACCGTGCTGGTCGCGGTCGGAGGAACACGTCATGGGAAATGAGCAATTCCTCGTGCTGTCCTACTGCCTCGTGGGGCTGCTCTGCGCCTGCTTCGGCTTGGGGGCCTATTACTGGCTGCGTGGGCCCGCCGATGCGATCTTCGCGAGGCTTCGACAAAGTGGGCTGGACCGCGCCCTGCAGAAGCTGCTTCCCGCGAGCCTCGTCGCACTCGCCCTCTCGGGCTTCATGTCGGTCGATTATTATGGTGGGTGTGTAACTACGCGCTACCAGGAGATCGTCGGTGACCGCGAATACATGCTTCGTGTGAACCGCGAGCAGATGTCGAGCGCGCTCGATTGGATCGTGCGGGCGAGATTCGCCTGGTCGGGGATCGTGCTCCTGGTGATCATCGCGATCCGGCGGGAGCGGAAGCGCGCCACGGACCGGGATCGTACCAGCCCGGCCATTGCAGGGGCGGACGCTGTGAGTCCGTCTCCCCCGATCGCCAAGTAGCCTCCGAGCATGGAGATTGCCCCATGACCAGACCAGCGGCCATCCTCATCGTCGCCGTTGCAATCGCCCTATCCGGCTGCTCGATCAAGCGCACCGCCGTGAACATGGTCGGCGATGCGCTTTCCGACGGCGGCGGCGCCTATGCGCAAGACGACGATCCCGAGCTCATACGCGACGCCACGCCGTTCGGGTTGAAGACTTACGAGAGCCTGCTCGCGACCTCGCCGGAGCACCAGGGTCTGCTGCTCGCGGCTGCGGGCGGCTTCGTGGGCTACGCTTACCTTCTGGGCCAAGATCTCGAGATGAACGAATCCGCCGACGCGAAGCATGCGCGAGCCGAGCGTCGCCGCATCAGCAAGCTGTTCTTGCGCGGACGCGATTACGCGATGCGCGGTCTCGAAGTTTCCCATCCCGGCTTCGGCGCCAGCTTCGCGCGCGACCCCAAGGCGGCACTCGCGACGACGACGAAGGCGGATGCGGCGTTCCTCTATTGGGCGGGGGCGGGCTGGGCGGGCGCCGTCGGCTCGCGCAAGGGCGATCCCAAAATGATCGCTGACCTCCCGAACGCGGCTGCTCTCGTTGCCCGTATCCTCGAGGTCGACGAGACCTACGATGGGGGCTCGGCGCATGAGTTCTTCATTACCTACGAAGGCAGCCGCCCCGGCGGCAGCGCAGCGGTCGCGCGGGAGCACTACAAGCGAGCGCTCGAGCTCTCCAAGGGCGAGCGCGCCTCGGTGCATCTTGCGCTGGCGGAAGCGGTCTCCGAGCGCGAGCAGAACCTACAGGAGTTTCGCAGCCTGCTGCGGCTGGCGCTCGCCGTCGATCCCGATCGCGTGCCGGACCTTCGCCTCGTCAACACCATCTCCATACGCCGCGCGCGCTGGCTCGAGGATCGGATTCCCGAGCTGTTCGTCGGCGCCAGCCTGACGGAGTAGCCGCAATGCCGCGCATTCCCATCGGACTCGTTGCCGGTGCCATCGCCGTCTCGGTAGCGACATCGGCGCCGAGCCAGACTTTGAAGCTCGCCACCCTCGCGCCGGAAGGATCGCCCTGGCACGAGATCATCGTCGACATCGCCGAGGGCTGGAAAGCCGATTCCGGCGGCAAGCTCTCGGTCCGGATCTATGCCGGCGGCGTCGCCGGCGACGAAGGCGACGTCATCCGCAAGATGCGCGTCGGACAGATACAGGTGGCGGCGCTTTCGGGCCAGGGCTTGTCGGAGATCACGCCGGACATCCAGGCGCTGCAGATGCCGATGATGTTCGAATCCTACGAGGAGCTCGACTACGTCCGCGACCGCATCGCACCGAAGCTCGAGGCGCTCACGGAGAAGAACGGCTTCAAGATCCTCAATTGGGCGGATGCGGGCTGGGTGCGTTTCTTCACGCAGACGCCGGCGATCAGGCCCGCCGATCTGAAGCCGATGAAGATCTTCACCTGGGAGGGCGATCCGACCTATCTCGAGGCGATGAAGTCGATGGGCTATCAGCCGGTCGCCCTAGCCGCGACCGACATGTACACCGGACTGCAGTCGGGGCTGATCAATGCATTCCCGACCACTCCCATCGCCGCGCTGTCGTATCAATGGTTCGGCCTCGCCAATCACATGACCGACGTCAAATGGGCGCCGTTGGTGGGGGCGCTGGTGATCTCGAATTCCGCCTGGCGGTCTCTGCCGGACAGTTTGAAGCCCGCCCTGCTTCGGACTGCTCAGGAAGCAGCGCTGAAAGGGCGGGGCAAGGTCAGGCCGCTCGAGGACGAGGCGATCGCCGCCATGAAGGCGCACGGGCTGATCGTTCATCCGGTGCCCCCCGATGCGCTCGCGGAATGGGAGGCGACCGCACGCGCGGGCTACAAGATGATCGTGGGCAAAGCGGTCCCCGCGCCGATCGTCGCGGAAGTCCAGCACTTGCGGGACGAATACCGAGCCAAGAAGGGCCATAAGTGAGAGCGCGATGCCGTCGCGCGCGGTGAGATTGTCGGCTGCGGCGCGCGTCGTCGAGGACGCCGCCGCGGCCGGCAGCCTCGCGTTGATGGCGCTGCTGCCCGC
>Ga0335069_10006402_pt1 | contig 17136 bp, 20 predicted proteins | sample Lox_Sample_11_FD_206714 | JGI IMG/M metagenome (GOLD analysis project Ga0335069, IMG submission 206714) | Soil microbial communities from Loxahatchee National Wildlife Refuge, Florida, United States - Lox_Sample_1.1 | ecosystem: Environmental > Terrestrial > Soil > Wetlands | place: USA...
AAAGACCGTCGAGTTCGTGACGCTCCAGGGTGATGACCACTACCTGGAGTTCGGTGACACGCGAACCCAGCTCCTTCGGGAAGTGGAAAGATTCCTGGCGGCGCATATCGGCGATAAGGCTCAACAAGCGTCCGTCACCGGCCCCTGACAGTCCTTTGCGTCCCCGGCGCCAAAGTGCTTCCCTGATGCGCCACGACATCGGGGGAGACGTTCGCCATGCCCACGCCGTTCAAGGTCGAAGTTCCGCAGGCCACGCTCGACGGCATCGCCGCCAAGGTGCGTGCCTATGAGTGGCACGAGATGCCGCGCGGGCCGGGGCTCGAAGGAACCTGGGCCTACGGCGCCAATCTCGATTTCATGAAGGCGCTGTGCGCCCATTGGCTCGACGGCTATGACTGGCGGAAATGGGAGACGGAGCTCAACCGCTTCCCGCAGTTCAGGCATCGCGTCGACGACATCGACATCCATTTCTACCACGTGGAAGGTTCTGGACCTTCGCCCAGGCCGCTGATCCTCAGCCATGGCTGGCCGGGATCGGTGTTCGAATTCCTGCACATTCTCGAACCGCTGGCGCATCCGGAGAAATTCGGCGGCGACGTGAAGGACGCCTTCACGGTGATCGTGCCGTCGCTGCCCGGCTACGGATTTTCGGGCAAGCCGCAGCGGCCGATCAGCCCGCGCACCATTGCACGGCTGTTCGATACGCTGATGACGGAGGTGCTGGGACTTTCGAATTACATCGCGCAGGGCGGCGACTGGGGCTCGGCGATTTCGGCCTGGCTCGGCTATGAAGGCAAAGGCTGCCGCGCCGTGCATCTGAACATGATGGGCTGGCGTCCGCCGGGCGTTCTGCCGGAGACGAAGGACGAGATCGCGGCGGCGCAGGCGGCGCAGGCCATCTTCGAAGCCGAGGGCGCTTATTTCCGCGAGCAGTCGACCAAGCCGCAGACGCTCTCCTACGCGATGATGGATTCGCCCGTCGGCGCGGCGGCGTGGATCGTCGAGAAATTCTACGGCTGGTCCGACATCCGCAAAGGCTTCGAGACGGTCTACACCAAGGACCAGCTGCTCACGAATGTGATGATCTATCTCGTGACGCGGAGCTTCAACACGGCGACCTGGCTCTATCGCGGCTTGTTCGAGGATCTGAGCGGCGCGCCGCTGCCGGACAAGGCGAAGATCGCGCGGCCCTGCGCCATCGCGCGCTTCCCGATCGACCTCATCCCCTTCCCGCCGCGCTCGCAGGTGGAGCGCACGATGAATGTCGCGCGCTGGACGGAATTTGCCGAAGGCGGCCATTTCGCGGCGCTGGAACGGCCGGACGATCTGGTCGGCGACATCCGGGCGTTTGCGCGCGAACTATAACCAGTGAGCAAGACTTCACCGGGACCGCGGACATCCTGTCCGCGTCTGCGGGCGAGGCGCCCGCGCTCCGACGCCATTGCTTCTCGGGACGGCTTTATCCGTCAACACCGCCTGCGTGGAGAAACCCGGGAAGCGGTGACGATCAGGCCTCGTTGCCTAAACGATGGCGTCGGAGCGCGGGCGCCCCGCCCGCACCTTTCACACACGCGGACGGGACGTCCGCGGTCCCGGTGAAGTCTTCGCGCTTACCGAGAGCTCAGCACGAACGTATTGCCCTCCACATCCTCGAACAGCGCCGAGGTGCCCCAGTCTTCCTTTTTCGGCGGCTGGACGAATTTCACACCCTTGGCGGAAAGCTGGCGATACGTCGCCTCGACGTCGTCGCACGCGAAAGAGCCGTTGAAGAAGCTGCCGACGCGGGACTCGTGGCCTTCCGGCGTGAACAGCACGAGGAAGGTCGGCCCGCTGCCGACACCGAGCTCGATCCAGCGCTGGCCCGGCCCCATCGGCTGGTCGGTCATGACCTTGAAGCCCATCTGTTCGGTCCAGAATTTGAGCGCCTTGTCCTGATCCCTGACCGGCACACCGACAAATTTCAGATGCGTGATCATCGATATCCTCTTCGCGTTTCGCGGCGGGCGAAGATTCCTCTTGCGATCAGCCGGGGACAAGAGTGGTAGAGTTTGCTATAGTAGAAATTGCCATGCGGCTGCCCCTCGATTCCTACATCACCGACACGCTGATGCGCGATTTTCTGGGGCATGATCGCGCGTCATCGGCTTTCGCGCTCTATCTCTGGCTGTGGCGGCACACGCGCGGCATCGGCAAACCGGCCCTCGGCGCGAGCCTGCAGGTGATGGCCTCGGAAACCGGCCTGTCGAAATCGAGCGTGCAGAACGCGCTGCGGCGCCTCAGGCGGCGCAAGCTCGTCACCGTGCGCCGCGGCGGGCCGACGCAAGCCTGTCACTACGAAGTGCACGAACCCTGGAAGGGACGCTGAATTGTTTGCAGCGCGCTCCCGGCAAAACCCGCGTCGCACGGCAACAGATTTCGTATCCGCCGGCTTTCGTGCCGCGCACAGGTTTTGCGCGCCAAACAAATTGTATGTGAGCGAACCACGCGGCACCGCGAGATCAGGTCCCCTGTCTCGCGCATGGCACCCGCGCAATCGTAGCGCTTGTCCGTTTTGATCAAAATGTCTATCGTTTTCGTTATAACGCAGTGCTGCGCCCGGCGCTCTTTCGAGCGGCCGGGTTTTTGATTCGCCTGCCGAGGCCGGTGCCCGGCCTATGCGCCCAAAAAAATCACCACAGAGACACAGAGGCACAGAGATAGCGAAGGCGTCGCCGACGGGCCGGGCTCACTGTCGAAGTTTGCCTGCGCGCGTTCCTCCTCTGCGGCGACACAATCTCGGTGGAACGCGCGCAAGAAATTCCCTCGAAGAAAGCGCACAGTCTCGGGGCGAGCCGCGATATCTCTGTGCCTCTGTGTCTCTGTGGTTCAATTTTCTTTCGTGACACAAACGCAGCGCCGGAGGGACGTACACGGACGGATTCTCCCCTGGGCGCCCCTGATCTTCGCCTTGGTGCCGGGGCGCGACGCGCGAGAAAGCCCCGCCGTTATTGGGTCAAATGAAAAACGGCGGCGCGGGAGGAAAAAGTTGCCCCTGATTTTTCCCCTGATAGCAGGGGAGAGTGCGCGCCGTCCGTCGGCGTCAGTTGCCGAGATTGCGCCCCATGGCGAGGTATTTGTCGCGGCGCTGCAGGCGCAATTGCTGGGCGTTGAGGCCGTTCATCTCGTCGAAGGCGCGGCTGATGGTGTCGCCGACCGCGGCGATGGCCGCTTCGGGCGCGCGATGCGCACCGCCGACCGGCTCCGGCACGATGCCGTCGATGATCTTCATCTCGAGGAGATCCTGCGCGGTGATGCGCAGGGCGGCGGCGATTTCCTGCGTCTTCTCCGTCGCCTTCTCCGGACTCTTGTAGAGGATCGAGGCGCAGGCTTCGGGCGAGATCACCGAATAGATCGAATGCTCGAGCATGTAGACGCGATTGGCGACCGCGATGCCGAGCGCGCCGCCGGACATGCCTTCGCCGATGACGATCGACACGAACGGCACTTCCAGATTGAGACAGGCCTGCGTCGAGCGCGCGATCGCTTCGGCCTGTCCGCGTTCTTCCGCGCCGACGCCCGGATAGGCGCCCGGCGTGTCGGCGAACGAGATCACCGGCAGCTGGAAGCGATTGGCGAGCGCGAACAGCCGTTGCGCCTTGCGATAGCCTTCCGGCATCGCCATGCCGAAATTGTGCTTGAGGCGGCTTTTGGTGTCGTTGCCTTTTTCCTGGCCGACAACGGCGACCGGCCTGCCGCGGAAGCGCCCGAGACCGATGATGACCGCCCCGTCTTCGCCATAGACGCGGTCGCCCGCCAGCGCTTCGAACTCGTCAAACAGGCCGGCGGCGTAATCGAGGAAGTGCGGCCGCGCCGGATGGCGCGAGACCTGCGCCTTCTGCCACGGCGTCAGCTTCGCATAGGTCTCCTGGATCAGCTGCGTGGCCTTCGCCTGCAGGCGGTCGACATCGTCCTCGATGTCCATGCTGGGATCGGATTCGGCGAGCTTCTGGAGCTCTACGATCTTGCCCTCCAGCTCGGCGATGGGGCGTTCGAATTCGAGATATGCGTGCATGGGTCCAGGGTGACGATTTGCGGGCCGGAAAGTGGCCATGGCGGTACCGTCTGTCAACGAATGACAGTTCGTATCGTCACAAACTGCTCTGCCGCCTCGTCTTAATTGTGGCGGGTCGAGGGACGGCTATGACGGTCAGGGCTATGCTGTTGATTTTAGGGCTCTTTCACCTCGGGAACGGGCTCTGGATGCTGGCCGCGCCGATGCCCTGGTACGCAGCGGTCCCCGGTGTCAGCCTCACCGGCCCTGCCAACCACCACTTCATTGCCGATATCGGGCTGGCTTTCGCGGCCAGCGGGGCGGGCCTGATGCTGGGTGCCAGGGGCGGGATTCGCGCCGCCGCCTGGGCCGCGGCGGGCGCCGCATGGCCGGCCCTGCACGCGCTGTTGCACATCTGGGGCTGGTTCGCCCACGGCTTCCCCACGGCCGGCCCGGTGATCGTCTCGGAGGTTATGGGCGTGGTCGGCATCGGCGCTCTGGGCGTCGCGCTGGCCTTCGCCCGCAACCAACAGGAAGGAGCACGTCCATGATCAAATCCTATCTGCATCGCTCGGTGGCCAGATTCGAGAAGCACTACGGCTACGATGCGACCTATATGCACGAAGTGATCGACGCCTCGCCGCGCGCATTCTTCAAATTCAGTCTGTTCCAGGCGATGTCGTATCATCGCGACGGCGCACCGACCGACGCCTATTGCGCGGCACGCATCGCGGCGGCGCTGAGTGAAGATTGCGGTCCTTGCGTGCAGATCACGGTCGACATGGCGCTCGAAGCCGGCGTTGCGCCGAAACATATCGCGGCCCTGCTGCGCGGCGATCTCGAGCAGGCGGGCAAAGATGCCGAGCTCGGCTTTCGCTACGGGATCGCCGTGGCGCAGAACACGGCGAATGCGCTCGCGCTTTCGGAAGAAGTGGGGCGGCGCTACGGCAAGCGCGCGCTCGTCTCCATGGCGTTTGCGGTCGCCTGCTCGCGTGTCTATCCCACGCTGAAAAGGGGCTTGGGCCACGGCGTATCCTGCAGCAAGATCGAAGTCTCGAACGAAACGATCGTCCTGAAACAGGCGGCATGACGGCGAAAGATTTTTTCGAAGTCCATCGCGCCCATCTCCTCGGCATCGCCTATCGCATGCTGGGCGAGATGGCGGCGGCGGAAGACGTCGTGCAGGACGCCTGTCTCAAATGGAGCAGCACCGACCAGGCGGGCATTCGCGACGCGCGCGCGTGGCTTTCGACCGTCACCATCCGGCTGGCACTCGATGCGTTGCGATCGGCACGGGCGCGGCGCGAAGTCTATGTGGGTCCGTGGCTGCCCGAGCCGATCCTGCCCGACGACGCGCGCGCTTTCGCGGCGGACGCGCCGGCCGCGCGGGCCGAACTCGCCTCCGATCTGTCGCTGGCGCTTCTCTTCATACTGGAACGGTTGTCGCCGGAAGAGCGCGCGGCCTTCATCCTGCACGATGCGTTCGACTGCGATTACGCGACGATCGCGGCGATGCTCGAGAAGTCGGAGCCCGCCTGCCGCAAGCTCGTCTCGCGGGCCCGCGAGCGCGTGCGCGAGGAACGTCCGAAACAGCAGGCCTCGAAAGACCAGCACAGGGATCTGCTTCAGCGCTTTGCCGAAGCCACGGCGACGCAGGACGAGCAGGCGCTGGCGCGGCTTTTCTCGCCCGACGTCGTCTTCTATTCCGACGGCGGCGGCCGCATGCCGGCGGCGCTCAATCCCATTTTCGGCGCCGACAAGGTCATGCGCCTGCTCATGGCCCTGGTGAGGAAATTCGTGGAGGACGGGGGCAACCCGGACTGGTCGCTGGCCGAGATCAACGGCAGAGCCGGACTTGTCCTGCGCAATCACGGGCGCTTCGACTCGACGCTCGACATCGAAACGGACGGCACGCGGATCACATCGTTCTATCTCGTGCGCAATCCCGAGAAGCTGGCACGCGTCGAGCGGGCGTTCACGCCCCTGTCTTCGCGCGGATCATCTGCATCTGCTTGACGATGCCTTCGGCCTGACGGATCGACGCGGCGTCGATCAGCACGCCCTTGAGCGCGACGGCGCCCATGCCCTTGTCGTGCGACTCCTTCATCGCGGCGAGGATCGCTTCGGCGCGTTCGACTTCTTTCGCCGGCGGCGTGTAGATCTCGTTGGCAAGCGCCACCTGGCTCGGATGGATCGCCCATTTGCCTTCGCAGCCGAGGATCGCCGTGCGCATCGCCTGCACATGGAAGCCGGCGGCATCGGAATAATCGCCGAACGGTCCATCGATCGCCATCAGCCCGTGCGCGCGCGCCGCCTGCACCATGCGGAACAGCGGATAGTGCCAGAGATCGTTCCAATGCTTATGCCGCTCGCCGCCTTCTTTCTCGGCATCCGTGAGCATCACATAGTCGGCATTGCCGCCGCCGATATTGGTCGTGCGCATGCCCTGCGAGGCGGCGTAGTCGGCAGAGCCGAAATGCAGACTTTCGAGGCGCTTCGATGCGCCCGCGATCTCGTCGATGTTGGTCAGGCCCAGCACGGTCTCGATGATGACCTCGAGGCCGATCTTCTTTTTGCGGCCGACATGGAGGGAGGCCTGCGTGATCAGCATGTCGATGGCATAGACGTCGGCGCCTCTGCCGACTTTCGGGATCATGATGGCGTCGAGCTTTTCGCCGCCCTTTTCCACCAGCGCCAGCACATCGCGATAGCAATAATGCGTGTCGAGGCCGTTGATGCGGACGGTGACGGTCTTGCCTTTCCAGTCGACGTCGTTCAGCGCCTGAACGATGTTGTCGCGCGCGGTGTCCTTGTCGGACGGCGCCACGGCGTCTTCGAGATCGAGACAGACGACATCCGCAGGGCCCGCCGCCGCCTTCTCGAACAGTGCGGGCCGAGAGCCCGGAACGAACAGCTTGGAACGATAAAGCCGGAGCGGCGCCTGGCGCTCGATGGTGGTGAAGCTCACCGGGATATCCTCAATTTTGACCAATGCCCGGACCGTGACCGACGTAGGCCCGGCGCGTCAACCTCGGGATTGCCGCACGCCGCTATTTGCGCTTCTTCGCCAGCGGATGCGCCGTGTTGACGACGCGCTTCAGCCGCTCGCTCGCGACATGGGTGTAGATCTGCGTGGTCGAGATGTCGGAATGGCCGAGCATGGTCTGCACGCTTCTGAGATCGGCGCCGCCTTCGACGAGATGCGTCGCGAAGGCGTGGCGCAGGACATGCGGCGACAGCCTGTCGGGATCGACGCCGGCATCGACGGCCAATTCCTTCAGCATCTGATGACAGCGCCGCCGTGTGATGTGGCCTTCGGCGCCGCGCGACGGAAAAAGATAGCGCTCGGCGGCGGCGCTCCTGACACGCGGCAGGAACCCGGCACGCACATCGAGATAAGCCTCGATGGCCTTGCGGGCTTCGCCGTTCAACGGCGCCACACGTTCCTTGTCGCCTTTGCCTTTGACGAACAGGAAGTTGTCGCGCCGTTTCACCGCGGCGAGCGGCAGCGTGACGAGCTCGGTGACGCGCAGGCCCGCGGCGTAAAGCATCTCGACCAGGCACAGAAGCCGTTTGCCCTCGGCCGAATGGCCGGCCTTCTCCCGCGCCGCTGCGATGAGCGCGCTGACATCCTCCGGCGAGAGGATCTTCGGCAAGGGCCGCGCCCGGCGCGGCGCTTCAACGGCAAGAGTAGGATCATCGCCGCGCATGCCTTCCGCATAGAGGAACGCAAAATACTGCCGCAGCGTGGACAGCCGCCGCGCCTGCGAGGTCGCCGCTGCGCCGGAGCGTGCCAGCTTCGCCAGATAGCGTTTGATATCCTCGCGCGTCGCGGCTTTGAGTTCGCCCGCGCTCTCTTCGAAGGCCGTCAGATCGCGACGATAGGCTTCGAGCGTATTGCGGCTGGCGCCGCGTTCGGCGCTCATCATCTCCAGAAACGCTTCGACCGAATGCGCGGCGCTTTTGCGCGTCACGATGGCGCCGCTTGCGGCCGATAAAGCAGGAGCGCATCCATCGCCAGCGCGCGCGCCGCTTCGGTTTCGCCCAGATCCTTGAGGCTGCGCACCAGGGCGGCGATCGCGTCGGGTGCCATGTCGCCCGGGCCCCCGGCGCCGATGCCGCCGAGGATCGTCAGGATGGCTTCGCCCTTGGTGCCGGACTGGGTTTTGAGATCGGCGAGATGCGTCATCACGATGGGCGGCAGGCGACGTCCCGGCCATTGATGCTCGACAAGGTTGGGGAGCTGGGCTTTCGCATCCGCCGGCATCGGCTCGCCGAGCGCGTCGTAGAGACCGAGGGCCAGCGCGGCAAACTCCTTCGCTTCATATCCGCCGAGCGCCTGCGGCATGGACGAGTTCTGCGCCAACACGCTCAACGCGCCTTCCGCGCGCGACGCGCGGCCGGGATTGGGCGCGGCAAGATTGACCTGCACCGCCAGCGACGCCGCGAGAAGGCTGTCGGCCTCGCTGTTCGGATCGAGCATGTCGCGCCAGCGCTCCGCCGCATCGACCTGCCGCATCAGCAGCAGCGCCTGCGCGAAAGCCGGCACGAAGCTCCGCATCGCGGGTGTCGGCATGACCGTCGCCGCACCTTTGTCCTGGATGGCGGCGGCCACGGGCAGAAGTTCGTTCTGGCGTCCCAGCCGGAAGGCGACCGCGAGCAATTTGGCCTTCTCGTCATCGCTCGTCGCATGCGCGACGGCCTGGCGGATCAGCGCCTGGCCTTCGAAATAGGGCAAGCCCGTCGCGGCGGTCTCGGCATTGGCGAATTGCTGCGGCGTGAAAGTCAGCGCGTCGGCCACGGCGCCGAGCTCGAGCGAAGATGCCGCGCCGGCATGCATCGCCTGCGAAGCCGCATCGGCGCGCGCCTGCGGCGGATTCTTCGCGTCGCGCAGGGCGAGCACGCTCGCCGCGAGTCCGAACCGCGCCGCCAGATTGGGATTGATCGGCAGGCCCACCTGCCGCAGCAGGAAGACCTGCACTGCCGTCGGATTGTGCATCAACCCCGGCGGCGTTGCCTTGTGAACCAGAACGTCGTCGAGAAGGATCTCGAACGCCTTGTCGTCGGCGCCTTGCGCCTTCATCACGCCGCGCGTCAGCTCGAGCATGTCGGTCTTGCCCGTCGCGGCGTAACAATAGGCGCGAAGCTGCATCCAGAACGGATCGGTGGCGCTCTCGCGCGTCATTGTCGCGTCGCCGCACGCATCCTGAGGCTTGCCGCCCAGAAGGATCGCTTCCGCCTGCAGCTGCGCGAATTCGGGATCGTCCTTCAGCCGGATCAAGGGTGCGAGCCTTGCGCTGTCGCTGACGAATCCGGCGCCGAGGAGCGCCTTCAGCCGGACGGTTTCGAACGAGCGCGGCGCCTGCCCCATCGGCGCTTCCGCTTTGGTCAGAAGGAGCTTGCGTCCGAGAAGGCGGATCGAGCGGACCGGCGTCGCCAAGGGCAGCCGCGCCAGAAGGTCCTCGACTTCAGCGCGCGACGATCCCGACCAGATGTCGTCCGCCATGCCGCCGTTGCTCGGATCGAGCAGACCTGCCGGCGGGCCTTCCGGCGCGCCGAGCGTGTTCACCTCGATTCCCGAACTCCCGGGCGGCGAAGGCGGTGACGGCGCGGTGACGGGGCCGGCCGGCGTTACGGCCGTCGTATTGCCCAGCGTCTTCGGAGGCGCACTGGCCTGAGGCACTTGTGCGGCAGCCGCGGAGGCGAGAAGCACCCCCGCGAGAATCAGTTCAGCCCGCAGGGCGGTCATTGGGGACGACTTGTTCATAGGTATGGTGGGGTGGCGAAAGATGGCTGGCGTAAATTGCAAGGCCCACGGCGGCAAGGATCACGAGAACCACGATGAGGATCACGATGCGCCCCGTCCAGCCCATGCCGTCCGCCATGATTTGCCGCGAGACGTCTTTTGTGGCGGAAGTGCCGGGCTTCACGCAAGTCTCTATCTGGTAATCTTGCGGGAATCTCGAAGGGCTCGGAAACGCGGATGTATCGCTTGAAACGCACGGTTGCGCTGGTCGGCATGATGGGTGCCGGGAAGAGCTCGGTGGGCCGCAGGCTGGCGGCCAAGCTGGGCGTGCCGTTCCGCGACGCCGATACGGAAATCGAGACGGCGGCGGGCTGCACGATCTCCGAGATCTTCGAGCGCTTCGGCGAAGCGGATTTCCGCGACGGCGAGCGCCGCGTGATCGCGCGGCTGTTGCGCGAGGCCCCGCACGTGCTGGCCACCGGCGGAGGCGCTTTCATCGATCCGAGGACGCGGACCGAGATCAAGGCGCACGCCATCTCGATCTGGCTGAGGGCTTCCGTCGAGCTTCTCGCGTCGCGGGTCCAGCGCCGGGATACGCGGCCGCTGCTGCGCCAGGGCGATCCGAAGGAAACGCTGTCGCGGCTCCTCGCGCAGCGCGAGCCGGTCTATGCCGAAGCGGACATCCAGCTCGACAGCGAGGATGGTCCCCACGGCGCCGTTGTCGAGCAGATCGTTGCGGCGCTGCAGGAGCGCGGGCTATTGGAGATCGCATGAGCGTTGAGGTTCACGTCCGGCTCGGCGAGCGGAGCTACGACATCCATGTCGGGGCGGATGCGCTTGCCGACGCGGGCACGCATTTGAAGCCGTTCGCGCGCGATTTCGTCGCCGTCGTGACGGACGAGCATGTGGCCGCGCATCACCTGGCGCGGTTGACGGCCTCGTTGAATAGCGCCGGCATCGCCGTCCGGCCGATCATCGTTCCGCCCGGCGAAGGCACGAAAAGCTTTCAGGGGCTCGAGAAACTGTTGAGCGCGCTTCTGGCCGCCGGTGTCGATCGCGGCGGACTGATCGTCGCCCTGGGAGGCGGCGTCATCGGCGACCTGACGGGTTTCGCAGCGGCGCTTCTGAAGCGCGGCGTCGACTTTGCGCAAATTCCGACCACGCTTCTGGCCCAGGTCGATTCCTCCGTAGGCGGAAAAACCGCCATCAACACGAAGGAAGGCAAGAACCTCGTCGGCGTCTTCCATCAGCCGCGCGTCGTCATCGCCGACATCGCAACCCTGAAGACGCTGCCGCCGCGGGAATTGCGCGCCGGCTATGCGGAGGTCGTGAAATATGGCGCCCTCGGCGATGCGGACTTCTTTGCGTGGCTCGAAACGAACGGCGCAGGCGCGCTCAAGGGCGAGCCGGACAAGCTCGAACACATCGTCGCCCATTCCTGCCGCATGAAGGCGGAGATCGTGGCCCGCGACGAGCGCGAGACGGGCGATCGTGCGCTGCTCAATCTCGGACACACTTTCGGCCATGCGCTGGAAGCGGCCACCGGTTATTCCGCGCGGCTGCTCCATGGCGAAGGCGTCGCCATCGGCATGGTGCTGGCGTTCCGGCTGTCCGCGAAACTGGGACTGGCGCCGGCGAGCGATGCGGATCGGCTCGCCAGACATCTTAAGGGCTCGGGACTTCCCGCCGCGATGTCCGACATCGAAGGCCCGCGGCCTGAGGCGGAGACGCTGCTCGGTCACATGACACACGACAAGAAGGCGAAAGCCGGCAGGCTCACCTTCGTGCTCGCGCGCGGCATCGGCAAAGCTTTCACGACCAGCGACGTGCCGATGCAAAAAGTTCGCGAAGTTCTGGAAGGTTGATCACGTGCGAGCGCCACCGCCTCGCCCGCATCTTTCCCTCAAGCAGCGCGTCTGTTGAAAGTAAGTGCGGGCGGCGCGCCCGCACTCCGACGTTAGATCTCGTAATTCCGGTCTTCGATGATCTGGTTCATCGATTGCGACGGGAGCTCGCAGCCAGCGCAGCCTATGACCTTCGCCGGCACGCCCGCGACGGTGCAATGCGCCGGCACCGGCTTCAACACCACGCTGCCCGCTCCGACGCGCGAATATTCGCCGACTTCGATATTGCCGAGAATTTTGGCGCCCGCGCCCAGCAGCACGCCACGGCGGATCTTGGGATGACGGTCGCCTGTTTCCTTGCCCGTGCCGCCGAGATTGACGCCGTGAAGCATGGAGACATCGTCTTCGACGACGGCCGTCTCGCCGATCACGATGCCGGTCGCATGGTCCATCATGAGGCCGCGGCCGAGGCGCGCGGCAGGATGAATGTCGACCGCGAACAGCTCCGACACGCGGCTCTGCAGGAACAGCGCGAGCGGCGTGCGGCCCTCGTTCCACAGCCAATGCGCAATCCGATGGGCCTGGATGGCGAGGAAGCCTTTGTAGAAGAGGAATGCATCGAGATAGCGGTGGCAGGCGGGATCGCGCTCGAATACGGCTGACAGGTCGGCACGCGCCGCGTCGCCGATCTCGGGTGAGGCTTCCAGCGCTTCGTCGAAAATCTCGCGCGCGGCCATCGGGCTCAGATCGGAGCCGCCGATCTTCTTGGCCAGATGATAGGAGAGCGCGTCTTCCAGCCGCTTATGTTTGAGGATCGTGACATGCACGAAACTCGCGAGCGAGGGCTCGGCCTTCGCCATATCGTCGGCCTGGTTGCGCAGCGCCAGCCAGATCGGATCGCAAAAGTCGAGCTTTTCGGCGACTATGGACATGTTCTTCCTCTCGCCTTCATTCTAGGACAGGAATGTAACGCTTCCAAACGCCGCCCCGCTCCTCGCCGGCGTTCCCCTGACCGCCGTTTACATAGGTGGGCCATGGCCCTTCACAAGGCCGCCTTCCGACAGGACTGTTATGCATGACCACGCTCAACGACGTTAACGCCGGTACTTTGGGGCTGCTCCTGACCCGCCGCTCGGGATCGGCCAAGGCCATGACCGGACCCGGCCCGTCGCCCGATCAATTGCGGACGATTCTGGCGGCCGGGGCTCGTGCGCCCGATCACGGCAAGCTCGCGCCGTGGCGCTTCATCCTGTTCGAAGGCGAAGCCCGCGCCCGCATCGGCGCATTCTTTGCCGAATGCATCAAGGAGAGCGAGCCCGATGCAAGCGAGGCGCGTCTCGAACTGGAGCGCGGACGTTTTCTGCGCGCGCCGGTGGTCGTCGGCGTGGTCAGCCGCGTGCGCGAGAACGTGCCGATTCCCGAATGGGAGCAGATGCTATCCGCAGGCGCCGTCTGCGAGAACATGCTGATCGCGTCCCATGCGCAAGGCCTGGTCGCGAACTGGATCACGGAATGGTGCGCCTATGACGCGCGCGTGAAGCAGCATCTCGGCCTCGAAGCGAAGGAGCGGATCGCGGGTTTCATCTATATCGGCATGAGCGCCGTGCCGCTCGAAGAGCGCGTGCGGCCCGATCTGGATTCATTGATCACATATTTTCGGGGCTGAGGAATGGTCTATGCGACCCTGGATACGCCGAAGATCGCGCCGCACGCCTTGTCGGTGCGGCAGCTGGCGGCCGTGGTTGCAGGCAATGCGCTCGAGTTCTACGACTTCCTGACTTTCTCGTTCTTCACCGTCCAGATCGGTCACACCTTTTTTCCCGGCCAGGACGAAGACACCAAGATCCTCTCCACGCTCGCGATCTTCGGCGTCGGCTTCCTGACGCGACCGCTCGGCGCTTATGTGATCGGCCGCTGGGGAGACCGCGCCGGCCGCAAGCCGGCAATGTTCCTCTCCTTCACACTGATGGGAATCGCGATCCTCGGGCTTTCGCTGACGCCGTCGCGCGCCGCCATCGGCATTGCCGCACCGATCCTGTTTCTGTTGTTCCGCCTGCTGCAGGGTTTCGCGCTTGGCGGCGAAGTGGGGCCGACAACGGCCTATCTTCTCGAGATCGCGCCGCCTGAAAGACGCGGTTTCTTCGTCTCCCTGCAGTTTATGACCCAGGACTTCGCCGTTCTGGTGGCCGGTGTCGTCGGCTTCCTGCTGTCCGACTACCTCGATCCCGGTGCGCTCGACAGTTGGGGCTGGCGCATCGCCTTCCTCATCGGCGCCGGCGTCGTGCCGTTCGGCCTCATCGTGCGCCGTAGCCTCCCGGAGACCTTCAGCCATCCGACGCCGGAAAAAACACGTGCGCGCACGCCGGGCCTGTGGCGTCTTGCGCTTCTCGGCGGCGTGATGCTCGCGACCGTCACGATCACGAATTACACGATCGACTACATGACGACGTTTGCGGAAAACACGCTGAACATTTCCACACGCGTCGCCTTTGGCGCAACCGTGATGATCGGCTTCTGGGCCACCGTGTTCGATCTCGTCAGCGGCAGCGTGACCGATCGTTTCGGCCGCAAGCCGGTGATGATCGCGTCGGGCTTCGTTTTTCTCGCGCTGGTGCTGCCGATTTTTTATGCAGTGATCACTCTGAAGAGCACGGCCGCATTGCTGATCGGTTCGGCGCTGCTCGGTACCCTGCAGGGGCTCTATGCACCGCCCATCCTTATCGGCGTCACCGAAGGCTTGCCGCGCGAAATTCGATCCGGCGCGCTGGCGCTCGTTTACGCGATTGCCATCTCGACTTTCGGTGGCTCGACGCAGTTCATCGTGAAGGGCCTGATCAAATTGACGGGCAATCCCTTCGCACCCGCCGGCTTCATGACCGCTGCCCTCGCCTTTGCCGTGGTTGCGATGTTCTTCGTGCGGGAGACGGCGCCGGTGAAGACAGGTGACCTCAGCTAAAATATTATCGCTTGACGATAATTTAACATAGCGCCACAATATCCCGGCAAATCGAGCCGGGAGCTGGGCATGGGACAGGCGCAACGCGAGTCCGTCGCGAGGCTGAGCAGGGTCATGGCGACGCTGTCCGCTGCCGGCTTTGTGATTTTCCCGGCGGTCGTCACCTACACCTTCCTCGAGCCCGATAGCAGCCAGTGGATGATGTTCCATTACGGCCATCTCGGCGCAGAGCTCACCTCGTCCATCCCACTGGAGTTTCGGCTGCTCGCACTCGTTTGCGCTCTGGCTCCGACCGCTTTCACGATGTGGGCGTTGTGGTCGCTGCGCCGCCTGTTCCTGCTCTATGCGCGGGGCAGCGTGTTTTCGGCGGAAGCGCTGACGGCACTCAACAGCGTCGCCGTCGCGCTGTTCGCCAGCGTCGTCGTCGCCTTTGCGATGCAGGCGCCCATCTCGCTGACCCTCACCTGGCCGCGCGGCTGGCATCATCGGGAGATTTCGCTTGGCTTCGGCTCGAACGACGTCTTCACGCTCTTCATGGCCGGCGTCGTGCTTGTCATCGCGCGCGTCATGGCGGAAGCCCAGCGCATGGCCGACGAGAACGCGAAGTTCGTCTGATGGCGATCATCGTCAATCTCGACGTCATGCTGGCCAGACGCAAGATGCGCTCGAAGGAGCTCGCCGAAGCGATCGACATCACCGAGGCCAATCTTTCATTATTGAAATCCGGCAAAGTGAAGGGGGTTCGCTTTGCCACGCTCGAGAAAATCTGCGAGATTCTCGAGTGTCAGCCGGGGGACTTGCTGGAATACAAACCGGGCGCGTGAATGAGCCTTCCTACGACCGATCTGCGCCGCGTCGCGTCAGCGCTGCTGGTCGTTCTGATTCACGGCCTTGTTCTCATGGCCCTTCTGCGCGCCGTCATCCATCAGGCGCCGAAAGCGCCGCCGGCCCGCGAGATTGTTTTGCGGTTCCTTCAGCCCACCGCGCCCGTCAAGGCAAAGCCGCAGCCCGCGCCCTCTCCGTTTCGTCTGATCGCGCCGACAGCGCCGATTTCGCCCGAGACCGCAACACCGGCTGCGCCGCCGGCCGCTACGGAGAAAGGCTCGCTGCGCGGCCTCTATCTTTATCTCTATGAGTGCACGCCCGAGAATTTCGCCAATCTGACAGAAGCCGAAAAGGCGAAGTGCGCGCAGGCCTCGCTGACGCCCGTTCCGAACGATACGCGCAGCCTGCTCAACCAGCCTTCGCGCGCCAAAGAGGCGCCCCGCTGGCAGAAGGCGCTGGCGCGGAAAAAGAACCCGGCCCTGTTGCCCTGCATGAGTCCGGGAGGCTTCAGCCCCATAGCCACGGCCCTATGCCTGGGCAAGTCGGCCGTGAAAGGCGGCGTCGGCGATCTCGACGATGCACCGGGCTACGGCAATACACCCTCTGTCGTGCGCGACCCGCCCACCGGTGTCCCTCGGATGAGTCGTGTTCCCGAGACCCCCATGGAATCCGTGGGCAAGTAAGCCGACCTCAGCCGGCCCGAACGACCGTGAGGCGCGGCAGATCCGGTTGCTGCGCAGGTTTGCGCGTGACGGCGAGCCGCTTCGTCGCCAGTTTGATGGCGCGCTTGTCGTTCGCGCGCTGGCGCGCATGCCACTTCTCGAGATCGACGCGCGGGCCGTCGCGTTCGACGACGACGACACCCTTTGCGTGGCGCACGACATCGGCCAGCAGATCGGCCATTTCTTCGGTCAGACCCTGCACCACCAGGGTCCGGGGTCCCATCGTCGTCGGAATTCTGCCAGTGACTTTCATAATCTGTGTCTCTTCTTTTTCTCGAATTGGTGGGATTGGGATGCAGGCGTACCGGATTGCTTCTGTCCCCCCGCGCTTCGCACGAGCCGTGCCAGCCCGGCTTTCGTCTCAAATTCCAAAGGTTTCCACGGAGCGCGCACCGATTGCGGACAGAAAAGCGCCGTTTCGGCACACACGTTTCAATTCGGGATTGCCTTAACGAATTCCGATGAGCTTGTGCGTTTGCAGACTGAGACGCCATTGCGGATGGTCGAGACAATAGCGCGTCGCGGCTTCGGTATTGGCGTCGCGCGCAGGATTGTCCATCGGCTGAAGGAAGAAATGCGTGAAGTCGAGATCGGCATAGCGCGCGGGATCGGCGCCGTCCTGCGGATAGATGAGCTTCAACTCGTGTCCGTGTGTCAACACCAGCGGCGCATCCGCTTTCGGGCTGACGCAGATCCAGTCGATGTTCGCAGGCGGGATCATCGTGCCGTTGGTTTCGACGCCGACTTCGAAGCCCTGCGCATGCAACGCTGCCACGAGCATCTCATCCAATTGCAGAAGCGGCTCGCCGCCTGTGCAGACGACGTAGCGCTGGGCGCGCAAATCTTTCGGCCATTGCGCGGCAACTGCAGCGGCCAGGGATTCCGCATCCTGAAAGCGGCCACCGCCGGGGCCGTCGGTACCAACGAAATCCGTATCGCAGAACTTGCATACCGCTTTGGCGCGATCGCGCTCGAGTCCGGTCCACAGATTGCAGCCGGCAAAGCGCAGGAAC
>Ga0335069_10006403_pt1 | contig 17135 bp, 18 predicted proteins | sample Lox_Sample_11_FD_206714 | JGI IMG/M metagenome (GOLD analysis project Ga0335069, IMG submission 206714) | Soil microbial communities from Loxahatchee National Wildlife Refuge, Florida, United States - Lox_Sample_1.1 | ecosystem: Environmental > Terrestrial > Soil > Wetlands | place: USA...
TCGATTGCGAGATCGACGTCGCCTGGCTCGAGAAGAACCCCGAGATCAAGGAAGTGAACATCAAGCCGCAGGTCGACCAGTTCGTGTTCCCCGACGGCAAGCGCATCACGCTGCTCGCGCGCGGGCGTCTGGTGAACCTCGGCTGCGCCAACGGGCACCCGTCGTTCGTCATGTCCTCGAGCTTCTCGAACCAGACGATCGCGCAGATGGAGCTCTGGCAGAACCACTCGAAGTACGAGCGCAAGGTGTACACGCTGCCGAAGCACCTCGACGAGAAGGTGGCCGCGCTGCACCTGCCGAAGCTCGGCGTGAAGCTGACGAAGCTCACGAAGGAGCAGGCGTCGTATCTCGGTATCCCCGTCGAGGGGCCGTTCAAGCCCGAGTACTACCGCTACTGATCGAGCAGCAAAGCGACCGCGAGTCCGGGAGACCGGGAGCCGAACGCCCTCGCTGCGTCGACTCCCGGTTTCTCATTTCAGGCCTGGTTCGTCCAACGCGGACCCGCTCGCCGCGCCGCGCTCGCGCGCGTTAAGGCCTCCCCTTTGCACTTCGCGCCGCACCATGCGGAGCCACCTCTCGCTCTTGGCCTTCGGGCTCGTCTTCCCCTCCATCGCCGCGTGCAGCGAATCGCAGTCGCAGGACCACGCCGCTGGCGGGACCGACTCGTCCGTGCGCGACGCCTCCCAGGCGGGCTCGCGCGCCGATGCAGGGGCAGACTCCTCGACCGACAGCGGCGCCGCGGACACCTACGTGCCCCTCGGCGAAGGCGGCGTATCCCTCTGCAACGACGGCGGCGTCTTCCTCTTCTGCGACGGGTTCGAGGACACGACCCTATCGGACAACTGGTCGCAGACCCAGTACGCCAACGCGCCCCCGCCTCAGGCCGACAGTGTCCACTACTACCGGGGCACCCACGCGCTTCACGCGCGCACGTTCGCGGTGGCCGACGCCGGCGTCTCCGCGTACTCGACCATCCAGAAGCTGGCGTCCTCGGGCAGCTGGCCCGCGCACTTCTTCACGCGCCTGTTCGTCTACCAGCCGTCGCCGAGCCCCCCGTCGCCCGAGGGGTTCTTGGATCTCGTCAACACGGCGAGCCCCTATCCGGGCTTCGAGCTCCTCTCGAACCCGTCTGGCGGCCTTGCGACGTTCACGTTCAACTCGTCCGGGGACCAGGCCTGGAACACCGACGCGGGCCTTCAGCTCGATGATTGGGTCTGCTTCGAGGTCGAGGTCGACACGTTCAACGGCGCCTCACACGTCTACATGAACGACGTCGACATCGCGGCGCTCGATGGCACGAAGCTCGGTCTGCCCGCGCTCGGCAACGTGAGCGTGGGCATGTCGTTCTTCTCGGCGGCCGCGGGGCAGGGCCAAGAGGACGCCTGGATTGACGAGGTCGCGGTGAGCACCTCTCGCATCGGGTGCTCGAACTGAATCGTCACACCTACGCGTGCACGCTACGCGTGGCGCGGGCGGGGAAGGACCCACCTCGCACGACAGAGGGCCAACGTGTCGGCGCGCGCTGAACTCTCGTCACTCGCTCCAACGGCGAGTGATAACCTCGTGGGAATGTCGGGGTATTGCGCGCTCTGGTCGACGAACCCGAGCCGGTGCGCACCCTGCAGTCAGGGGGAACATGCAAGCGACACGAGCCTTCGGCGCCTTCGTGGTGTTGTGCACGCTCGGTGGATGCGGCGGCGCGATCGATCCCTCGCCGGGAAACCCGGGCCACGCTCCTGATCCTCCGGCGCCGCCGGCTTCTCCCACGCTGACTGTGCTCGCGTCCGGGGCCGGTGCGCCCGTCTACATCGCCGTGAGGTCAGGACAGCTCTATTGGACGGCGAACCAGCTCGATTCGGACACGGGCCACGTGATGACGATGCCGACTACGGGAGGCACGCCCGTCACGCTCGCGACATCCGTGTCCGCCGGTCATCTCGCGCTCGACGCGCACGACGTCTACTTCACGCAGCAGGTGGATCGGATCGGCATCCCGGGCCAGCAAGCGCCGATCATGGCGGTCCCCCTCGAGGGCGGATCGACGCGCATCGTCGCGGCGAGTCCATGGGCTTTCGGTCTGGCGGTCGACCAGTCGGAGCTCTTCTACGCGGGAGCGGTCGACGGCGCGTCGAGCGCGCTCCAGACGGCCCTCGTCCACATGCCGGTCGGCGGGGGCGCGCCGTGCCCTGTTGTCTCGAGCGTGTTCCTCGGGGACATCGCGGTCGGGTCGACGGGCGTGTTCTGGGCCGACATCAGCGGTGTCCTCCACAGGTGGGCACGCGACGGGAGCGGCACGACGGATCTGGCATCGGCCTCTCCGTCGTCCGGCGAGTACTTCGGCATCGGCATGGGAGGCATCGCCGTCGGCGCCGCCGACGTGTACTGGGGCGTCGCCGGCGCCCTCATGGCCACTCCGGTCGACGGCGGGGCCACGACGACCCTCGCTTCGATGCCGCACACGTGGATCGCCGATCTCGCGATCGACGAGAACGACGTCTACTGGACGGCGATCCCCGACGACCTGTCGGAAGGTCGCGGGGCCGTGATGAAGGTGCCGCGCGCGGGAGGCGCCGTCACCACCTTGGCGTCCGGTCTCAGCTTCCCGTTCGGAATCGCGGTGGATGCGACGGGCGTCTACGTGACCGATTCGGTGGACGACACCGTCGAGCGCATCTCGCCGAAGTGAGCCCGATGGCGGGTGCTACCATGCGTTCGGATTGAGCGCGGATCGCATCGCGCAGGCGCCCGCCTTCGGCGCGCTCCTGATGAGCTGCATCGTGAGCTGCGTCCGCGGCCCGGTCGCGCTCACGGCTGAGCCGGCGCCCGCCCCGGTCGAGGTCGACGACGCCGCGGCTCAGCCGGAGGAGCCGAACGCCGCCCTCCGTTCCTTCGTGGACCGCGCCGTCGACGAGGCGATGGCGGACAAGAAGCTGCCGGGGGCCGTCGTCGTCATCGGGAGGCACGACGGCGTGCTGTTGCGACGCGCCTACGGGTTTCGCGAGGTGCAGCCCGATCGGGTGCCGATGACGCTGGACACGGTGTTCGACCTGGCGTCGCTCACCAAGCCGCTTGCGACGGCGACGAGCATCATGGTGCTCGCCGAGCGGGGCGCGGTCGCGCTCGACGATCCCGTCGCCAAGTACGTGCCGGAGTTCACCGGCGCGGGCAGGGGAGCCGTCACCCTGCGGCACCTGCTCCTGCACGTGTCCGGGCTGCCGGCGGACACGCCGTTCGCTGACTTCGAGCACGGCCGAGCGGAAGCGATCCGCGGAATCTGCGCGGCGAAGCTCCGCGCGGCGCCGGGGGTGAAGTCCATCTACAGCGACGTGGGGTTCATCTTGCTCGAGGAGGTCGTGCGGAGGGTCACCGGCAAGGAGCTGCCCGACTTCGCGCACGACGCGATCTTCGATCCCCTGGGCATGAAGGACACCGGGTTCGTGCCGTCCGGCGAGCGCAAGGCGCGCGCCGCGTGGACCGAGCAGGTCGATGGCGAGTGGCGCGCCGGCGTCGTACACGACCCGCGCGCCTTCCGGCTCGGCGGAGTCGCCGGGCACGCGGGCCTCTTCTCGACGGCCGACGACCTGGCACTGTATGCGCGGGCGATCCTCGGCGGCGGGCAGGTCGAGGGCCGCCGCGTTCTCTCGGCGCGGTCGGTCGCCGAGATGACCGCGCCCTACGACGTGCCGGGGGGCATCCGCACCCTGGGCTGGCAGGTAGACAGCTCCTGGAAGAGCTCCGCGCTCTCCCCGCGCGCCTACGGGCACTTCGGCTTCACGGGGACCGCGATGTGGATCGACCCCGACGCCGACCTCTTCATCATCGTCCTCAGCAACCGCGTCCATCCGGACGGCACCGGAGACTCCAAGCCCCTCGTGGCGCGCGTCTCGACGCTGGCGGCGCAGGCGATCGCGCCGGGGATCGGCCGCGTCGACGCGTGCGTCGACCGGCCCGACGACGTGCACACGGGCATCGACGTTCTGCGCGAGGAGGGATACGCCCGCCTCCAGGGCGCGCACGTGGGGCTCATCACCAACACGACGGGCCGGACCCGTGACGGAACGTCGACCGTGGACGTGCTCGCGAACGCCCCGGGGCTCGCGCTCGTCGCGCTGTTCGCTCCAGAGCACGGGCTCGGTGCGGACCGCGAGGGCAAGCTCGCCGGAGGGGTCGACGAGAAGACGGGGCTGCCCGTCTACAGCCTGTACGGGGACGCGTTCGCGCCGAAGCCCGAGATGCTGGCTGGCATCGACACGCTGGTGTTCGACGTACAGGACGTGGGCACGCGCTTCTTCACCTACGCGTCGACGATGCGGCGCGCGATGCAGGCGGCGCGCGAGCACGACCTGCGCTTCGTCGTGCTCGACCGGCCGGATCCTATCGATGGCGTCGACGTCGCCGGACCCGTGCTCGTGCCGTCGGGGAAATCCTTCGTCAACTACCACGCGCTCCCCGTGAGGCACGGCATGACCGTGGGCGAGCTCGCGTGGCTCTTCGATGCCGACGATCACATGGGCGTCGATCTCTCCGTCGTGCCGATGCGCGGCTGGCGTCGGGCCTCGTACGGCGACGAGACGGGGCTGGCGTGGGTGAACCCGTCGCCGAATCTGCACAACGTGACCGAGGAGCTGCTGTACCCGGCGCTCGGGCTGCTCGAGGCGACCAACCTGTCCGTCGGGCGTGGAACGGACGCGCCGTTCGAGAAGCTGGGGGCGCCGTGGATCGACGGTGACGTCCTCGCGTCGGCGCTCGCGTCCGAGGCGCTGCCGGGTGTCACCTTCGCGCCCGAGACGTTCACGCCGGATGCACGCAGCTACGCAGGTCAGGTGTGCCACGGTGTGCACATCACCGTCGGCGACCGCACGCAGTTCGAGCCCATCCGCACGGGCTTGGCGATCGCGCGCACGCTGCGGCGCACCTACCGGCAAGAGTGGGACTTCGACAAGCTCGATCGGCTGGTCGGCAACCCGGACGTCGTGAAGGCCATCGACGCGGGCCTGCCACTCGCGTCGATCGTGGACGTCTATCACGCCCAGCTGGCCGCCTTCGTGACCAAGCGCGAGAAGTACCTCCTCTACACCGACCGCGGATGCGCCTCGGCCACCCGCTGAAGCAGGGCCTCAGAACCCCAGGAGCGCCGAGAGCAGGTCGGCCGCCGACACGGCGAAGAGGTCCTCGGTCTCGCGCGAGTTGGTGCTGGGCGTGATCGTCACCGCGGCGACGCGCTCGCGCAGTCGCTCGCGGGCGAGCTGCTCGCGTTCCTTTTTGACGGCGTGGCGCGAACGCTGGAGGCCTCCGCTCTCGACGTAGGCGAGCACGCGCGGGAGCTCGCCGGGATCGAACCATGTGCCGTGCTTGCTGCACACGTCGACGATGACGCCGCTGCCGGCGCCGAAGTTGCGCCGGTTCATCATCGCGCGGCACGCCGGACAGCTGAGGTAGCGCACGCGCGTGTCGACTGGCGCCTGGCGCTCCTGGCGACCCTGGGGCGTCTCGAGGCGGTCGTGCTGCTCGAGCAGATCGCGCAGGGCCGCGTGCTCGACGAACTGGCCGCCGCACTTGCCGCAGTCGTAGAGCGCTCCCGGGCCGCAATCGAGAGGGGCCATCGGCATGCGGCAATCGGGACAATCGAGTGGCGCCCCGTCGCGCGCGACGGGCTCCAGCCCCAGCTCGCGTCCGCAACCGGAGCAATACGCGGCATCGGGCACGTTCATGTGGAAACAGCAGCTGCAACGTACGGTCGAGACGGGCGCTCCGCAGTGCGCGCAACCGCGGAGGCCCTCCGCCACGCCGGCGCCGCACGATGGACACACGAGCATGCGGGCCGAATCCATCTTCTGATGATACAAGGGCGCGAGCGATGGGGGCTCCTCCGATGCAAGAGCTGCGATTCGACGTCGTCCCGACGTCCCACCCGGATGCGCGCCGGCTCCTCGCCCAGTTCTACGGCGAGATCCGTGCACGCTTCGGCTTCGACCTCTCTCGACAGGCCGCCGCCGAGGACATGGACCCCCCCGGCGGCCGCTTCATCGTCGCCTACGAGGGGGACCGTCCCGTGGCATGCGGGGGCTTCCGGACGTGGGAGCCGGGTGTCTGCGAGATCAAGAGGATGTTCGTCTCGTCCGAAGTGCGTCGTCACGGGTGCGGTCGGGCGCTGCTCGCGGCGCTCGAGCAGACGGCGCGCGACGTGGGTTTCAAGCGCAGCGTCCTCGACACGCTCAACGCCCACGTCGACGCGACCCGCTTCTACGACGAGACGGGCTACGAGCGCATCCCCGCGTACAACGAGAACCCGTACGCGAGCGCCTGGTTCGCGAAGAACCTCTAGGCTCGCAAGCCCGGGGCGGAGCGCGCGCTAAGCTCTTGCCCGTGAGCTCCACCTCGCCGGTCCTCTCCGCCCAGGCCTTGGGCTTCCCCTGGCAGACGCCGGATCCGTTCCTCTTCTGCGTGCACCACGACGACCACTACCCGGCCGGGAACGAGAAGCTCGGGCCGGCCGCGTCGCTCGCGGGGAGACAGCTGGGCCAGGACTTCGCCGGCAAGGACGGGTGGCGCATGTACCACGGCCGCGTCGTGCCCGGGTTCCCGCAGCATCCGCACCGCGGATTCGAGACGGTCACGATCATGCGCAGCGGTTTCATCGACCACTCGGACTCGCTGGGGGCGACCGCGCGCTTCGGCCAGGGCGACGTGCAGTGGCTCACCGCCGGCGCGGGCATCGTGCACTGCGAGATGTTCCCGCTGCTCGAGCGCGGGGGCCCCAACCCGGTCGAGCTCTTCCAGATCTGGCTGAACCTGCCGCCCGAGGACAAGCTCGTCGAGCCGCACTTCTCGATGCTCTGGAGCGGCGACATCCCGCGCTGCACCTTCACCGACGAAGCGGGACGTAGGACGGAGGTCACCGTCGTCGCCGGTTCGCTCGGCGGAGAGCGCGCTCCGACGCCGCCGCCGCACTCGTGGGCGTCACGCGCCGACTCGGACGTGGCCATCTGGTGCATCCGGATGGATCCGGGAGCACGCTGGACTCTGCCCGCCGCCTCCGGGGGCGCGAAGAGCGCACGCACGCTCTATTTCTTCGCGGGGTCCTCGCTGGCGGTCGCGGGAGACAGGGCCGACCATCACGCTGCGCTCTCGCTTCGACCCGATGCCGACGTCCCGCTCGAAGCCGGCGCCGAACGCTGCGAGCTCCTGCTCCTGCAGGGGCGCCCGATCGCGAAGCCCGTCGTGCAGTACGGCCCCTTCGTCATGAACTCGCGAGCCGAGATCGAGCGCGCAATCCTCGACTACCGGCGCACCGGCTACGGTGGCTGGCCCTGGCCGGTCGACGATCCCGTGCACCCGCGCGACGCGGGTCGCTTCGCGAAGCACGCCGACGGGCGCGTCGAGCATCCCCGTCAGGGCTGATGCGGTGGAAGCTCCCCGGCCTCGCCGAAGGCGGCGATGCGGGGGTGCTCCACGAGCGCCAGATCGTCGTACGAGATCTCCAGATAGTCGTTCGGCCCGCACGCGCGGAACGCGACGTTGGGTAGCTCTGCCACACGCACGTCGACGAAGAGGGGCACACCCACCAACCCGCCGAGCGGGGGGATCGGTCCGGTCGTGCCGTGATAGTCGCCGCTCAGGCCTTCGGCATCGGAGTCGACCACGACTCCTCCAGTCTCCGTCGCAAGCCCCGGAAGGCTCACGGCGTCACCGCAGAGCGTGCAAGCGAGGGCCGGCTGCCCGTCGACGAGGACGACGTGCGTCTCCACGAGCTGGGCGGTGGGTATCGGCCGATACGCCACCGCCGGTTGCGGCTCGGGCGTCGGATACGACGTGAGGCGGAACGGGATCCCCGCCTCGTGCAGGTAGTGGACGACGGAGTCGATCATGGGCCCTGACATGGGCCTGGGTCGACGCAATCGCCGCGCCACGGCCGAGCGGTTCCGTCACATGCCTCGCTGCGGTTGCCGAATTGCTTCGCCTTCGGAACATGAAGAAATCGACGGTCGCCCACCTCTTCTCGATCGACAGGTACATGACGCCGTCGCCCCACGTGGTGCAATCGGCCGCGAGTCTCGCGAGCGCGCAACACCTGATGCGCGAAGTCGGCGCACGCCACCTTCCTGTGCTCGAGGACGGGAAGCTCGTCGGCATCCTGTCCGAGCGCGACATGCTCTTCCTCGAGTCGGTGACCGACGTCGACCCGAGCCGCATCCCCGTCCGCAGTGCCATGCAGACGGACGTCTACGGCGTGGCTCCCGACACCCCGCTGGACGAGGTCGCGGTCACGATGGCCCGGCACAAGTACGGCTCGGCGATCGTGTGGAGCGGAGCAGCCGTCGTCGGCATCTTCACGACCGTGGATGCGATGCGCGCGCTTGCGGACATGGTGCGTCGCGAGACGCGACACTGAAGAGGGCGCCGATCGTGCAAGAGGCGCGGAGGTCATGAGCACGAGAGAGATCCCGGGCATGGTCGAGCTGGAACACGCGACTTCCACGATCGGCACACTCACCCTGCTGAGAGGTGTCCTGGCGGTCGTGTTCGGCCTCATCGCACTGGCCAATCCAGGTGCGACCGCGGCCGCACTCGTCATCGTGTTCGCGGTGTGGGCCTTCGTGGACGGCGCCTTGGCAATCGGCGCGGCGGTCCGTCGGGGCCAGGCCGCACGGCCCTGGGGTTGGTTCGCGTTCGAAGCCTTCGTGAGCATCGCCGCGGGCATCGTCGCGCTGGCCTATCCGGCGATCACGATGCTGGCGCTCGTCGTCATCGTGGCGCTGCGGGCACTCTTCCTCGGCGTGCTGATGACCGCCTATGCGATCAGGGGGAAGGACATGCCGTCGCGATGGCTGCGGCTCGTCACGGGAGTCGTATCCATCGTGTTCGGCATCCTGCTGTTCTGGCGGCCCATCGTCGGCGCGATTGCGCTCGTCTGGACCGTCGGCATCTATGCCGTCGTCTTCGGCATGATGAGCATCCTTCACGGCGTCGAGATCTTCGGCCTCCGCCGGCTCTTCCCGAGCAAGCCGGCGGAAGCCTAGACCCAGGAGATCCGGATGCCCATGTCGAGCCCCTGGTAACGCCGAGGGATCTCGTGCGTGGCGACCCGCGCCGCGAACAGCTCGAGGCCCGACTCGTAGACGCCGCGCACGCCGACACGGAAGTACTCGATGTCGCAGAGGGGGTTGCCCACCATGTCGACCCGCGCGTCCTTCGGCCCCGTCCGGGTCACGGCGATGCCGCCACCCCGGAAGAGGCGCTCGTAGAGCTTGCCCGAATAGGCGAGGGCGGCCCACGGCGTCACGCCGACGCTCTTGGCCAGGCGAAGCATCGCGCCGAGGAAGGTCCCGTGCATCTGCTGGCCGACCTCCAGAGCGATGTCGAGCTGCTCGCCGATGCACAGCCGAAGGGCGTCGCACGCCCGGTAGTGCGCGACGGCGAGGCTCATGGGGATCCAGACGCCGGCGATGGCCGTCGAGAGCGCCGCTCGCTGGTCCTCCGCGAGTCGCACCGCGTAGCGGTCGTAGAGGCCGCGGGCGCGAAGCGACTGGATCGAGGCCGTCACGAGCGTGGAACGAGCCACGGTGGCGGTCCCCATGCGCGCGGGGGGTGCTCGGAAGGGGAGGAAGGTTTCCACCGCGGTCTCGCGTGGCATCGCGAAGTGCTGTCTCATATCCCTCAGATGTGAAGCTTCTTGCAACCGGTGAACCGCCTGGGGTCCAGGGTCCTCTCCGGGAGAAAAGATGCCGGACCGCAGGAAAAGCCGCGTGTAAGCCCCCGGGACCCCGCGCCCGGGCCACTATCCCGGTCGAGACAGACGGATGACTCGCGATCCAGGGTCGGCTCGCGAAGGCTCGCGAGTCGCCGTGAACCGCGACCATGGCCAATCCATGGACGGCGCTTACGATCTGTCCAAGGTCGGTGCGCCGTCTCGCTCCTCTGCTCGGGCTGCTTCTGGTCGCTTCGTGCCGAACGATTGGGGATCCCCCGCGGCAGGCGGCCCCGAGCACGGCTCCGTCGAGCGTCCCACCCGCAGCCGTGGGGGCCAAGCTCTCGCCGTCGAGCGCGAGCTGCTCGCCGCCGAGGCAGTCGCCCTCGGCGCGACTCATCCTCGAGCGAACGGTCTGTTACGGCTACTGCCCCGACTACACGATCGAAATTCACGGTGACGGGCAGACCACCTTCGAGGGTCGCAAGTTCGTGCGCGTGCACGGCCGCGTGGCGGGGCGCATCCCGCAGCCCCAGGTGGACGCCCTCTTCGCGAAGGCCGCGTGCGCGCATCCGGAGAAGTGGAAGAGCGAGTACAGGTGGCCGGTCACCGACAACCCCACGGCCATCGTCACCGTCGATCTCGCCGGCAGCGGCACTCCGCCCATGGTCGTGCACGACTATCCGCCGTGTCACGATACCCACGACGGAAACGACACACCCGCGGAGCTCTGCGATCTGGAGAAGGCCATCGACGACGCGCTGGGCAGCTCCGCCTACGTCGAGTGCACGACCGCCGACGGTGGACCGACCTTCTGCGCACCTTGAGCCAGTTCAGAGCGACTGGGTGGGCACGCTGCTACCCAGCGTGGGCGTCGCCCCCGGTCGCCCTGCGCTCGCGCTCGTGAAGTCCACGGGGATGTGGATCTCGGAGCCCTGTCCGCCACGCGGGTCGAAGCGGGCGCGTGTGACGCGATCCATCAGACATTGCACGACCGGACGCGGGAGTGACTCGACCCGGACCGCGACGACGTCGACGACCTCGCCGGCGGCTCCAAGGGTCGCGCGGATCCACGCGCGTCCCGACATGCCGGGCACGAGACGGAGCCCCATCACGCGGCAACCCCAGAACCCGAGGCTCAAGGCGTCGGCTTCGCGATCGCCGGTGGGTTGGGGGCGCGGGGGCAATCGCGGATCGTCGGCTGCAGGGGCCTCGTCTTCCTGCGGCTCCGGGTATTGCGAAGCGGGCAGCGGGCCCGGCGGCGGAGGGAGCCGGGGCGGAGGAGGGACCGGCGAGGACTCGCAGGCGGCGAGACCGATCAGAGCGGCGACGGCGAGGTTTCGCACGGCATTCGACCCACGAGGACCCGGCTCACGCCCATTGTACGCGGTAGTACACCGAAGCTGCCCCGTTGGGCCGACGCTCGGTGACGTAGGCACGGGTGCAGAATAGCTCCAGGATCGACGCCACGAGCCCACGCAGGCCGTTTCGCATGTGGGCGAAGGCGAGGAGATCGCACTGCACGACGTCGATGTGCGCGTCCTTGGGACCGGTGCGCACCACCATGATGCCGCCGCCGTCGCAGCCGCGGTCCCACATGCGTTGGAGCATCGGCAACACCTGCCACGGTGTGACGCCTGCTCCGCGCGCCAGGCCGACCGCGGTTCCCATCAGCGTGCTACGCGCGCCCTCGAACGTGGTCCGTCCGGCGAGCACCTGCTGCTCCGAGGAGAGGCCGAGGGAGTCGCACGCGGCGTAGTGCGCCCTCGCCGCATCGAGGGAGACCCACGTCGCCGCCACCACGTGCAGGAGCGCGTCCTTGTGCTCCTCAGGAAGGGCGCGTTCGTAGTCCTCGAAGCGGCCTCGTCGCCGCACGGATTCGATGGACGCCATCACGAGGGTGCTGCGCATTCTGTTCACGGACCGCAGGGGCGCGGGGAGCGCGAGCACGACCTCTTCGCTCATCGTCCGACCATGGGAACCTTCCCGGCGACGGTGTCGGCGAGGAAGTTGTCGACGTCGGTCTCGGCCGTCGCGTTGTCGTAGGCGACGAAGTGTCCGTCGTAACTCGAGCCGGGCGCGTACTGGCGGACGACGGCGGTGATGCTCTTGCCGCCGACCATCGCGTTGCCGCCGAGAGGAACGGGTGACGGGGCCATGCCCACCAGCGGATTGCCGGTCACGCCGCTCGGCGGAGCCGCCTCGGTGAGGTGTGCCGCGATGGCGAAGATCTGCTCGGTGACTGGAGGCGCGTAGGTATCGCCCTGGCCGAAGGGCTGGAAGACGTGTTTCTGCTCGGGCGCTCCGACGGGCGTATGGACGAGGGTGCCCGCATGGTTGAGAGGATCGACGATGCCGAGGTCGTTCTGGAGGAGCGCCAGCACCGGGTGGTAGCTGTCCACGTGCGCGTCCTCGAGCACGATGGGCAGCGCGGCCGCGATGTTCACGGGGTTCGTCTTGTTCACGAGGGCGTCTTCCAGGCTCGCGCCCTCGCCGCTCAGGACGGCGCCGAGCACGCCGGAGGCGTAAGGCATCGCGATGCCTCCTTCGGTCGCGCCCTGCGAGTGACCCCAGAACGCCAGCGGTCCCGCCTTGATCTCGGCGCCGGTCGGCGACTGGGCGGCGGGCAGGTCGAAGGAGGATGCGAAGCGCGCGAGAGAGATCTGGTCGACCGCGCCTTGCAGCGGGTTGCCGCGGGACGCGAGCGGATTGGTGAAATTGTAGAAGAGCTGATCGGGCGAGGTCTGCGAGGTACCGCGCCTCGTGCCGTGCTCGACCTGATCGATGCCCAGCACGGCGATGCCGTTGGCGGCCTCGCGCTTGGCGACGCCCTCGGGGACCTCGCTGCGGAAGCTCCCGCCGGTGCCATGCGCATACACGAGTACGGGCCAACCTCCCGCGGGCATCGTGGACTTCGGGACGGTGAGTGACATGCACACTTGCTCGGTGCGCTGGAGCTGCGGTGTCCCATCCGACGCGAGCGTGAAGTCGCCGCCGTCGGTGGGAGTCTCGTAGGGCTCGTTCCCCGTCTGGAAGATGGGAAGCGTGATCATGGCGTGCAGCTCGTCGAACGACGGGTCGGGCGTGCCGCACGCGCGGTCGCCCGTGGCCTGCGGACAGGGCGACGGGTTGTTGCCGCACCGGATCCAGCTCGTCGCGGTCGGCGCTGCCGCCGCGGCCACCGCCGTCGCGAGCTTCGGTCCGATCGCCGCGGGATGACCCACCGTGAACTGCGCGGCATCGAGGATGCTGCCGGGCGAAACGCCGGCCGCCGCCGCCCATGCTCGCAGCGGAGCGTACTGATTCCAAGCAGTCGCGAGCGTCGCGTCCGAGGGGGCGCTCGCACCGAGGAGCGCCTGCAGGTCCGTCGAGCTCTGGATGGCTGCGCCGGTGGCGTCCTTGACCGAGCTCGCGATCACCACGGCGTAGGTGTGCCCCGGCGTGAGCGGCTGGCCTGGGGGCGGCTTGAGCCCCATCCAGTTGTCGCAGATGTACGCGCCGCGTCCGGTGTTCGCGACCCACTCGAAGCCCAGCGTCACCGGCTTGGTGGGATCCGTGATGTCGATCAGCTGCACCGCGCCCTTGGCCTTGAGCGTTCCGCCGATGTCGACCTGAGCGCTGAAGCGGAAGAACACGGTCGGGAAGGTGCTGAAGCCGTCCACGGTCGCCTCGAGGTCGCGCAGCCAGCGGTCGACGACGTCGAAGCCTAGGAGCGCAGGGCCGGGGGTCGGGTGACCCTTGAGCGACACCTTGCCTCCGGAGACGCGCACGTCGTTGGGGAACGGAAGCCGGTAGAAGTCGCCGTCACCCGTGCCGCGCGGGACGCGGAAGTAGGCCTGCGTGGGCCCGCTCACGTCGGTGCAGGTCTCGCCGGGCCACGAGGGAACGGCGATGGGCACGCCGCCCTCGGACGTACCCACTGGATCGCACGAGCCGTCGATGCACGCGAGGCCGGCGAGGCAGTCGTTCGCGGTCTTGCACGAGGTGCCGACGTTCCCCTTGCCCTCGGGCTCGCACTGGGCGCTGAACCCGGTGACGTCGCAGCGCAGGCCGGACGCGCAATCGGCGTCGCTCGAGCAGGACGCGCCGGCGGTGCCGTTGCCGGCCTTCACGCACGTCTCGGAAGGGCCGCAGTAGTAGCCCATCTGACAGTCGTCGCTGACCACGCAGGCGGCGCCCGCTGCGTTGCAGTGACAGAGGCTGCTGCCGCCCGATTGGGGGCCGCCGGTGGTCGAGTAGCCGTTGTCGCACCCGATGGCAATCACTGCGGACACGAAGAAGGACGACGCGACGAGGCGAGGAAGCGAGTAGGCCATGGGACCCCCCATCAGATTGGACGGCGGCGCGACCGAGCGCAACGGTGTCGAGAAAAGGACCACCCATGGCTTCTCCGAAGAAACTGCTCGAGCTGCTGCGGATCGAAGCGCCGATCATCCAGGCGCCCATGGCGGGCGTGTCGACTCCCTCGATGGCGGCGGCGGTGTCCAACGCGGGCGGGCTCGGGTCGATCGGCGTCGGGGGGACCGACGCAGCGGGCGCGAGTCGGATGATCGCCGAGTTTCGCGAGAAGTCGCGCCGTTCGCTGAACGTGAACGTGTTCTGCCATGCGCCCGCGCGCGCCGACGCCGCACGCGAAGCGCGCTGGATCGAGCGCCTGCGACCGGAGTTCGCCCGCCTCGGTGCGGCGCCGCCGGGGGCTCTTCGGGAGATCTACCGGAGCTTCGTCGAGGACGACGACATGCTCGCCGTGCTCCTGCGGGAGAAGCCCGCCGTCGTGAGCTTCCACTTCGGTCTTCCGGCGCGCGAGCGGATCGAGGCGCTTCGCGCCGCTGGAATCGTGCTCCTCGGCACCGCGACGAATCTCGCGGAAGCGCGCGCCCTCGTCGCCGCCGACGTGGATGCCGTCGTCGCGCAGGGGTACGAGGCCGGTGGTCACCGGGGCGTGTTCGATCCCGACGCCGACGACGACCGTCTCGGCACCTTCGCGCTGACGCGTGTGCTCGTTTCGGAGCTCGATCGACCCGTCATCGCAGCGGGAGGCATCATGGACGGCGCGGGGATCGATGCGGCGCTTCGTCTCGGGGCGGGGGCGGCGCAGCTCGGCACCGCGTTCGTCGGGTGCGACGAGTCACAAGCCGATGCGGGCTATCGCGCCGCGCTGAAGAGCGACGCCGCGCACCACACGGTGATGACGCGCGCCATCTCCGGTCGTCCGGCGCGCTGCCTCGCGAACCGCTTCACCGCGATCGGCCGGAATGTCGCCTCGTCGGACGTGCCCGTCTATCCGATCGGGTACGACGCCGGCAAGGCGCTGCACGCGGCGGGCAAGGCCAAGGGCGAGTACGGCTACGGGGCGCAGTGGGCCGGGCAGGGCGCCCCGCTCTCGCGGGTGATGCCGTCGGCGGATCTCGTCGCCCTGCTTCGAAGCGAGATGGCGAGCCCGTAGCCCGCCGTCATCGGGGACGATGCTGCGTCCCGAGGCCCGCGGTGATGAAGAGCGCAGTGCACGGTGCATCGACGTCCGCCGTGTGCCACACGCCGGGAGCATTGATGACCGCCTCACCCGGCCGCAGCGTCACCGTGTGCGCCTTGCCGTCGATCTCCTGGTGCAGCGTCATGCGGCCCATCATGCACACGACGAGCTCCCCGCCGCCCGGGTGCATTTCCCAGGAGTCCCATGGCGCGTCGAAGGAGAAGACGGACACGAGGCGACCTTCGATCCCGTCGCTCGCGTGTCTCTCGCCGTAGGCGGCGTACCACTCCATGCCGCTGAACGGCGGCTCGCGCATCACCGTGGCGCCCAGACCGAGGTGCGCAGGGCAGTCTGCGAGCGTGAAGACCGGTGAGTCGGGCATGCGTGGCATGCTCGCACGACCCTCGCGATGCGTCGCGACGGTCCTCGGCCGCCTCGCCTCGAGGTCGCGAAGCCGCGCGAGCCCGCGCGTGAAATCCTGCTCCGGACGCACACTTCGGGGTCTTCCGCGCAGGCATGCCTCTCGCACGGCGCGCCGCGCGTGCTGCGCTTCTTCGTCTCGATGCTCGTGCCGGCGGCTTGCGTGGCCTGCTCGGGCTCACCGGGTGCGCCAGCGGCGCCGGTCGCGGTGGACGATTCGGACGGCGGCGGCGGCGGCTCGATGGAGGCCGGGGCCCTCTCGAACGATGCGGGCGCCGTCCCGGAGAGCTCGACGTCATCGCCTCCCGATGCCGCAAAGGATGGTGCGGCGGACGCTCCTGCCGCCCCTCCGCCCGACGCTTCGACCAACGACGCGGCGCAAGGCGGCTGGGATGCGAGCGGGCCGTGGATGTCCGTCAGCTACGGAGTGACCACCAAGGACACCGGGACCGGGAACGACATCGTGATCGCCTACGGCGGCTACACGGCGACCGACGCCGATTCGTAGGCGTGGGTGACCCAGATGACGCGCGTACGCCTCGCGCAGCTCGACGTCGGGCACATGTACGCCGTGCGCGGGCCAGAGGACCCCGACTACTCGTCGCGCGAGATCGGCAACTCCGAGCTGGCGGCCGCCCTCGCGACCCAGGCGATGGCATCGAACCACGTCATCGTGATCGCGCACTCGAGCGGCGGCTTCGTCGCGGACGAGCTCTTCACGTTCACCGACCCGAGCGTCATCGCGAAGATCGCCTACTTCAACCTCGACGGCGGGTCCTGGGCGCTCACCGACGCGCTGGTCGGCAGCATGCGCGGCGTCTACTTCTGCAACGCCCACGACTCGGTGGCCGGCGACTCCGAGAACACGTCCTCCGACGAGAGCCTGCACTCCATGTTCCCGGCGTCTCACTTCTTCACCGTGGACGCCGACGGATCGGGGTGTGACGTCGGCGCCGGCTGGTGCCTGCACGACACCCTCATCACCAACCACCCCCACGATCCCACCACGTTCGACCTGGCCCTCGACTACACGGACTTCACGGGCGGCCGCCAGGTGGTCACGAGTTACATCGACCAGGCCGTGAGCGACGGCGTCCTCTAGCAACACGACGGCGCATTGCGGCATCCTAGTGCCCCATGCGACAGGTATGGATCACGCGCGCCGGCCCTCCCGAGGTGCTGCAGACGCGCGAGGCGCCCGATCCCGAGCCGAAGGCGGGTGAGATCCGCGTTCGCGTCGCGGCGGCAGGAATCAACTTCGCCGACCTGATGGCGCGCGTCGGCTTGTACCCGGACGCGCCCAAGATCCCGTGCGTCGTCGGATACGAGGTGTCCGGCACCATCGATGCCGTCGGCACCGGCGTCACCGACCTGCGCGTCGGCGACCGCGTGCTCGCCATGCCGCACTTCGGCGGATACACCGACATGGCGGTCGTCCCCGCGGAGCAGGCGTTCCGGATGCCCGCCAAGATGACCTTCGAGGAGGGCGCCGCTCTCCCGGTCGTCTACCTGACCGCGTACAACATGATGCTCTTCACCGGGACGGTGCGCCCC